>Ga0335071_10002902_pt1 | contig 18205 bp, 17 predicted proteins | sample Lox_Sample_15_FD_206724 | JGI IMG/M metagenome (GOLD analysis project Ga0335071, IMG submission 206724) | Soil microbial communities from Loxahatchee National Wildlife Refuge, Florida, United States - Lox_Sample_1.5 | ecosystem: Environmental > Terrestrial > Soil > Wetlands | place: USA... | reverse complement strand
TTTCTTATCTTTGAGCCCAAGAATATAGACAGAGATTCCGGTTTTGTTTCCGCTCACGCCAACCTGGAAAAATTCTCTACTTTTTCCGTTCGCATATTTTATTGTGTGAACCCCATATCCGATCGTTGGGTTGGAAACAGTGTGATCTTTGTCCTTCCCATCGAAGAACCATAACTTGCATTCTGGTGACGCTTGCAGGGTGAGCGTATGCAGCTGTTGCAGGTCACTGCGTTTTGGCTCCGGTTGGCTGCGAATGTACTTCGTGATTTGGTCTTGCAAGTTCATATGTTCTGTTCCCTTGGTTGCGCGAACGAGATTATACGAAAGTTAATGTTTGCGCTTCCCGTTCGCAAGAACGGGCGGCTACTCGGAACCGGAGCCATTGGTCAAGTGACGAAACATCCGCACCTCACTCAAGATCCTTCGGTGAAGAGGTTTGCGGTATGATTTGGGGCCCTTTCGTTATCTTCTTCACCTCCTGGAAACGGCCACATGAAAAGCTCAAGCCAGCGGTCACTGATGCTCCTGTTCGCTCTCATCTCCCTTGTCTTGCCGGGCGTGTCTCCTGCTCAGGTCAAGGTCCTTATCTCCGGTGGCTTCTCCGCCGCTTATCAGGAACTCCTACCCGAGTTCCAGAACACCAGCGGCATCACTGTGACTACGGCGCGAGGGGCGTCGCAGGGAGACGGACCTAACACCATCGGGGCTCAGCTTCGCCGAGGAGTGCCCGCCGATGTTGTGATCATGTCGAGGTGCGGACTCGACGAACTGATCGCCGACGGAAGAATCGTGGTGGGCTCAGAGGTCGACCTTGCCCGCGTCCCTCTGGCGGTGTGTGTGCGGTCCGGAAACCCGAAACCTGACATCCGGTCTGTGGATGCTTTCAAACAATCGCTCCTTCATGCAAAATCCGTTGGTACCCAGAGCAGCTCCACAATCTACGTGACCACGAAGTTGTTTCCGCAACTCGGCATCTCCAGCGCGATGGCGGAAAAGCTGTCGGAGGGGGGACCTGCCGGTGCCGCCAGTGGAGAAGTGGAACTGGTAATCGCACCCGTTAGTGAAATCCTTCCTGCGCATGGCGTCGATTTTGTCGGCACGATCCCGGAGGAGATTCAGTTCGTCCAGACGTTCGCCGCTGCTGTGGTAAAAGGCACAAAGGAACCAGACGCATCGAAACGGTTGATCGCCTTCCTTGCGTCGGACAAAGCGACTCCTGCAATCGAGAAGACAGGGATGAAGCGCCCCGGCCTCAAGCGATGAAGCATCCGGATTCACTGGCAGGGGTTTGAGCGCTATAGCCTGGTTTTTGCACCTACCTTTCAGCAGCTATTTCCTGACCACTGTGCTCATTGACAGTAGCTCGGCGTGATCGTCATCACTGACAGTCTGGTCCTGCGCCGATACAAGGGAGCGACACGACCGGAAGCCATTTTTTCCCTCTTGCATTGGAGGCTAGTCCGGTGGCGGTGCCGCTGATCGTTCAGGCAGCCCTTGGTTTTGCCACTCTGATGTAGCCCATGGGGAGAATCATCGAGGAGAACTTCTTATGCTGACATTCCATTTTTCTGAAGTCGCCGTCGCTCCGAACCAGCGCCGTAAGAAAGCCTCTGTGAACAGGGTCGGCGGATGGGAAATGATCTGCGTGGCGTTGCTGCTCTTCGTTGAAACGGCCGTTGCGGTCAATCCGGTTCCGTTCGTCAACCAGCCGCTGGTGCCTGACGCGGCGGCGCCCGGTGGGCCGGGCTTCACGCTGACAGTGAACGGCACGGGATTTGTGGCAGGGTCTGTCGTGCAGTGGAACGGCAGTCCTCGATTGACAACGTATGTAAGCGAGGTTCGGCTGACCGCGACGATCCCCGCATCGGACATTGCTACCGTATCAACGGCCGCGGTAACGGTGGTCAACCCCAGCCCGACCGGCGGCGCCTCCAACACCGTATTCTTCCCGATCGCTGCGTCCGAGACGTCGGTTTCATTCAGCCGGACCGATTTCTCCTCTGCAGGATGGAACATAAATGTGGTAACCGCAGACTTCAATGGGGACGGTAAACTCGACCTTGCGGTGACTGATTATTACGGTTTGGTGCGCATCTTCCTGGGAAACGGGGATGGCACATTTCGGGTGGGGCAGACCTACGCCGTGTGCAACGCGCATGGATCGGCTCTGGGCGATTTCAACAGAGACGGTATCGTGGACCTTGCGATTGCCGACGCTGGCTGCGGCGAAGTCACGATTCTACTGGGCAATGGGGACGGTACGTTCAGACAGGCTGGCGTTTTCAGTACGGGCGGGAATGCAACATTCGCTCCCTATTCGGTCGCAGTTGGCGATTTCAACGGGGACGGCAAACTGGATCTGGTAACAGCCGATGAACTTCTTGGCAAGGCATCGGTGCTGATCGGCAATGGCGACGGTACCTTCCAGACTCACGTTGATTATGCCACCCAAAACGATTCCCGGCAGGTGGTGACAGGAGACTTCAATGGAGATGGAACCCTCGATTTTGCAGTCTCTTCCTCTGTCGGCGTATCCGTTCTATTGGGCAATGGTGATGGAACATTCCAACCACAGGTCGTTTATCCACTGCCTGCGGCGGATAGCCCCTACGTGTACGTCGTTGCGGCGGACCTGAGCGGAGACGGCAATCTCGATCTTGTCGCGACGACAACGTCTGGTTTCGTTTTTGTCTTGCTTGGTAAGGGCGATGGAACTTTCAAGAGTGCAGTGTCCTATCCTACGGGCGGCTATTCCGGACATACTGCGGTAGCGGACTTTAACGCGGATGGTGTTCTCGACGTATTGACCACCGACTACTCCTCGTCGATGATCTCGCTGCTTCTCGGCAAGGGCGATGGAACCTTTCAACCCGCTGTTCATTACGCCGCAGGAGACGGCGCGCGTGGGGTCGCGGTGGGAGATTTCGACGGCGACGGCAGGCTCGACGTGGCTGTCGGTAATCAATTCGCCGATAGCATTTCGATATTCCTAAATCTCCCGTCTTCGGTCAGCTTGACGCCCGCGACCTTAACGTTTGCAAGTCAGGCCATTGGAACGTTCAGCGCAGTCAAGGTTGCGACGCTGAAGAATACAAGCGGTGCCGCCTTGAAGATTTCCAACATCAGTTGGGCGTCTGGCGATTTCTACCAATCCAACAACTGCCCTGCCACTTTGTTGCCGGGCGCAAGTTGCTCGCTACGGGTGACGTTTACTCCCTCTTCGAGCGGGACAAAGTCGGGCAACGTGAAAATTTCCGACAACGCAGCCCAGAGTCCCCAAACTTTGCTCTTGACTGGAATCGGTAGCGGTACTGGTGCCATCAAATTGACACTCTCACCTGCAGCGCTCAACTTCGGCAGTGTCGCGGCGGGTGCAACCAGCGGCCCACAAATGGTGACTGTGAAGAATGTCGGCACTGCGACAGCGAACTTCTCAGCTCCGTTCGGCTTTGACACCGCGGGAGCGGATTGCCACGACTTCCACAATGCCCCGCAATGCGGGACCAGCCTGGCGCCTGGCGCGAGTTGCACGGCCTCAGTGACCTTCAAGCCCACGGCGAGCGGGACACGGGAGGGAATATTCGTGGTCCATCAGGGTGGCCACACGGTCTACATACCAGAGAGCGGCACCGGCACGCCGTAGGCTCGATGCTAATAGGAAGACAACGCCGCATCCCGACAGGCGGCGTTGTTAGTTTGTCTCACGTTGCCGAGAAGAGCTTGTTGTGGCTGTGCTTGTTGTCCGCCACAGTTTCGGGATTCGATCTGGATCGCTTTGGATATGCTGTTTTGGATGCTTTGCCGCAGCGCTGTCCGCGCAGCGTTCGCTTTTTATCGCGGGGTGCCCGAAAGCTCGCCGGAAACGTTTATTGCGGGCGGTTAGAGCGCGTTTCCCCGAGAACATGAGATCCGAATTCCTGGGAGAGAGAGACAGATGAATTTTCTCGGTCGTCTGGCTGTGATGTGCGTTCTGCTGGGAAGTTGTTCTGCGCAGCTACCGGAATACTATCAATCTATCAATCGGGTTACGTGGCTCTCGGGGGACATCGACGGAATATTGCCGGCGTGGAGTGCGCTCGGGATGAGCGACATCCACAAGCCCGCGAAAGTTAAAGGTGTGGGCACCGAGCGTGGAAGGCCCATGACCATCGATGCGTCCTTGGTTACCGGGCGCCTGGGCAATCTGACTGTTGATTTTCTTCAGCCGGGTGTCATTGGGCGTGGCGAGGCCCAGTCGAACTCTTACGTGGATTTTCTGAAGAAGCATCAGGACGGAATTTTTTCTATTGTCCATGAGGTGCCGTCGAAGGAGGCGATGGATAAAGAGGTCCAGCGCATGGCCGGGCTGGGAGTCCGCGTGCTGCAGCAGGTCACATTCGAGATCGACGGCGCTCCGGTGACCTATATCTATTTCGATACGGAGGCGCAGGGTAAGTACGTTCTCGGACTGGTTTTTTGGCCGGGTGGAGCGCCTAAACCTTTGGAGCGGAAGACCGTATCGCACCTTGCTTTTGCGGTGCGCGATGCCACGGCAGTTTCCAGCTACTGGCAGAAACTTGGCTTGCCCGGTTTCGCGCTGGAGCATGCTACGCCACGCGAGGACTCGCGGTATCGCGGCCAGCCGCTGTTGCTGGCGTTTGAGGTGGGCTTTCAGCGGATGGGTACCATTGGTTATGAGTGGATTCAGCCCCCGTCCACACCGGCGAATATTTATCAAGACTTCCTGACGCGGCATGGGGAAGGCGTCCAGCACATTGGGTTGCCGGTGGGCGACCTGTCCAAAGCTACGGCTGCATACGAAAAACTGGGCTTTGCGGTGTGGCAGGCGGGCGCTTGGGGCGATGTCGGAAAGCCGGGGTCTGGACAGTATCACTATATGGATACTGACAAGGTCGGGGGCGTTAGTGCTGAGCTGATCCGGGCGTATTAGGGGCGGCCGGACTGAGTGTCCGGTTCGGCGCGGATGGCTTCTAGTTGCCGATGGCGCTTTCTGGCAGGGGCCGCGAATAGGAGCGCCAGATCGAGGTTCCCACGGCAACGGCGCAGAGGAGCATTCCTACACGCAGGTATTGTGCGGCGGGGAGTGTGACGTCGCCGAAGAGGGTGCGCAGTAGTCCGGAGCTGGCGCTGCATACGCAGAGTACGAAATACAGGCGCTCGCGGGTTCCACGGGAGATGCTCACCAGCCATGTGAGGATCGAGGCCACGATCACGTAGATGGCCGCCAGGACGACGTCACCGGTTTTGCCGGATCCGTGAACAAGGCCCGCCTTGAGGGACAGAAATCCTTGCAGCGCTACCCCGAGAAACACGACGGAGTGGATCAGGGCGATCAGGGCGCGTTTGCGATTGCTTAGGATGGCAAACTCAGTCATAGGTCGATGATTGAGTTTCGCCTGCGGAGGGGCGGGAGGGGTGTGATGAGTTTTACGGTGAATTGTGATTTGGATCACTGAAGGGTTGCAGGCGGGCAGACCGGGGTGCGTGCATTAGAATTGGGCGAAGTAGGTGATGAGGTGAAGTATGCGACGTGTTTCATTTGCAGCTCGCCTGCTTGTGGTTCTGCAGTACGCTCACGCGGGAGATGATGCCAGCGGTTCTATTCCGTACAAAGTGATTTGTCGCAAAACTTCACTACCTACTCTCTGACTGCCCAAGACAGATTCTGGGGAACATCGCTCGCCGTCCGATTCATCTACAAGGGCGAGCCCGTTTACTTTCTACGAACCTCATTACCATTGAGCATGGGGGGCAAGACCGTTCGAGGTGCCGTTTATCAGGCACTTGACATGCCCGATGTTTTTTATGTGGTGAACAGCGATGCCATGTTAAGGCTGGGAACGAGGTGGGCCTATAACCCCGGAGTGGGTGGCTTCTCTATGCATGCGCCGAAGTCCCGAAACTTCATCGTTTGTTTCAACTTCGTAGAAGGCGGTGTGCCTTTCCTCTCGAGTTCGCCCGTACGTCGAGACGATGTAACTTGGATGGGACACAACGATTGGGACCGACTTAAGTAGTTTTATCCGCGTCAAGAGCTCATTCTTGATTGACCCAGCGACCCCAGCTTGCATACCATCGCGGGCGTCATGAAAATCCGAAACGTCCTCGTCTGCCTCATTTCGCTCACGTTGCCACCTTTATTATCCCAATCGCAATCAGCTCGCTCTCATCCTATTGTTCTTCACGCGGCGCACATGCTTGACGTTAAGAACGGGCGCACGATTTCTCCCGGTGAAATTCTGGTTCAGGGGGAGCGCATTGTGGAAGCCGGCAAGTCGGTCAAGCATCCCGCCGACGCGCAGTTGATCGATCTTGGCGACCGCACGCTGCTGCCTGGGTTGATTGATGCGCACATCCATTTGTTTCTGCATCCCGGGGCGGAGGATCTGCAAACGGTGCAGGAGTCGGTGCCGGAGCGCACCATCACGGCGACGCTCGCTGCGCGTGAGGATTTGATGGCCGGATTCACTGCCGAGCGCGATATGGGCACCGAGGGTGCGGGATCGGCAGATTCGGCGGTGCGTAACGCGATTGATTCCGGAAAAATTCCGGGGCCGCGGCTGCGGGTGAGCGGGAACGCGATCAACATTCTTGGGGGCCATGAAGATGCGATTGGCTATAACCCGGAGCAGCACGTGCTGCCCAACGCCACGTATGCCAACACTGCGGACGAACTGGTTGCGGTGATGCGGCAGCAGTTCAAGGAGGGAGCGGACTTCATCAAAATCTACGAGACCGGCGCTGATGTGATGAAGGATGGGAAGCTCTCGACGCCGTATCAGTACACGGAGGCGCAACTCGAGGCCGCGGTGAAGGAGGCGGCGCGGCTGAGCCGGCGCATCGGCGTGCATGCCACCGGAGAGCCGGGCACGCTCTTCGCGGCTCAGGCCGGAGTGGCTTCCATCGATCATGCGGACCAGTTGAGCGGTGAGACGGTCCGCCTGATGAAAGAGAAGCAAATCTACGCCGTGCCTACGTTCACGATCTTCGAATACTTCGCGCAACACGCTGCGACTCCGGAGCGGGGGGCGCGCGAGCAGGAGATGCTGGATTACAAAATCCAGGAATTCAAGAAGCAGGTGGCAGCGGGGGTGCCCATGGCTGTCGGTTCCGATGTCGGGCCGTTTCCGCATGGAACGCAGGCGCGGGAGTTCGTGCTGATGGTGAAGTACGGAATGTCTCCGCTGGCGGTGCTTCAGGCCGATTTTATAAATGGCGCGAAGCTGCTGGGATGGGAGGGGCAGATCGGCTCGCTGGAGCCGGGCTATCTTGCGGACGTGGTCGCGGTCTCGGGCGATCCGTTACAGGACATCGGCGCTGTACAGAATGTCGGCTTTGTGATGAAGGGCGGGACGATCTACAAGAAGTGAAAACAGGCTCCAGAAACTGGTTTTCAGCTGTCGAGAAGATGGAAGATTGTTAGGCAGCGCTCTGCAAAATCCTGCACAGCATTTTTCTAATGCGGCAGATTAGAATCCCAAGTTTCTGATTTTGGACGGGTTCCCGCCTTTTTAATGTTTTCGCCTTGGTGTGCTAATTGCGCTTTTCCATGTGCACTGCCGTTGCCGGCAGGCACTTATGAATTGTGCCAATTTCGTCAAGAATTCCTTCTTTGTCGCTGCGTTACTGTTCGCTGGCCTGAGCTGTCCCTCGTACGCCCAAGGGCCGTATCCGGATGCACCTAAGCCGGCCGCGGAGGCTCCTGCTCCTATGTTCGTCACGAACACGAACATTGCAGGCGAGCACAAGTTTTTCGACAGGACTAACATCGCCTTGTTTTCTGCGACGGCGGCATTGGCGGCGACAGATTTCGCGGTCACTCGGGCAAATCTGCAGAGCAATGGCACAGAACTGAATCCGGTGGTAAGGATTTTCGGCCGCTCCACAGCGGGGCTGGCGCTCAACTTCGCCGGGGAAGCCGCAGGGTCGATGGGGCTGAGCTACTTCTTCCACAAGACCGGGCATCACAAACTGGAGCGGGCTGTGTCCGGAGTGAACATCGGGGGTTCTGCCTTCGCCGTCGGGTACAGCCTGGCTCACCGCTAGCACGCTACCTTCTGCGATCGTTCGACTGCATCCCATTTTTCAGTCCGTCACGGACACGGCATGCCGCCAGATGTTAGCCTGTGGGGGAACATTCGTCCGTACGGAGAAAAGATCGAGCCATGCGAATCGCGAAAGATGTCACCGAGCTGATTGGAAGAACACCACTGGTCCGCCTGAACCGAGTCACACAGGGCTGTGTTGCGGAGGTGATCGCGAAACTGGAGAGCCAGAATCCGCTGGCCAGTGTGAAGGACCGCATCGGAGTCAGCATGATCGCCGAGGCGGAGAAGGCGGGGAAGATCCAGCCCGGTAAGACCGTGCTGATCGAGCCTACGAGTGGCAACACTGGAATCGGACTCGCGTTCGTCGCGGCGGTGAAAGGCTACAAGCTGATCCTGGTCATGCCCGAGACCATGAGCATGGAGCGGAGGGTGCTGCTGCTGGCATTTGGCGCCGAACTGGTGCTGACTCCGGGGCCGCGCGGGATGAAGGGCGCGATCATGAAAGCCGAGGAGATTCTGTCCAACACTCCGGGCGGTTATATGCTGCAGCAATTCGATAATCCTGCGAATCCGAAGATCCACTTCGAGACCACCGGCCCCGAGATCTGGGAGGATACCGACGGGAAGGCGGACATTCTCATCTCGGGCATCGGCACGGGCGGGACGCTGACGGGCGTGTGTCAATACATCAAGCCCAAGAAGCCGTCGTTCAAGGCCGTAGCTGTCGAGCCCGCGGATAGCGCGGTGCTTTCGGGAGGAAAGCCTTCGCCGCACAAGATTCAGGGCATCGGCGCGGGGTTTGTGCCCAGCATTCTGCGGACGGATTACATCGACGAAGTAGTCACTGTGACGAATGACGAAGCCATTGAGATGGCTCGGCGGATGCCACGAGAAGAAGGACTGCTGGTGGGAATTTCATCCGGAGCGGCCGTGCACGCGGCGCTGAAAGTGGCCAAGCGGCAGGAGAACGCGGGCAAACTCGTCGTGGTCATCATTCCTTCTTTTGGCGAGCGCTACCTGAGCAGTATCCTGTTCCAGGAATTGCGGGAGAAGGCGATGCAGATACCCACGGTGACGCTGCCGCCGGCCTGATTCATGCCGCACCTGGTCTCGTTAATTCGCGAAGATATCTCCAATGTGATGGAGCACGATCCAGCCGCCAAGTCGCGGCTGGAAGTGTTCCTTTGCTACGCGGGGCTGCAAGCTGTGTGGTTTTACCGCGTGAATCATTGGCTGTGGAATCACCGGCTATTTCTGATGGGGCGCTGGTTTTCGCAGATCGCGCGCCTTTTGACCGGTGTTGAAATTCATCCCGGCGCGAAGCTCGGACGGCGTTTGTTCATCGACCATGGAATGGGCGTGGTGATCGGGGAGACGGCAATCGTCGGGAATGATGTGACTCTGTACCAGGGCGTAACACTGGGCGGGACTGGGAAGGAACACGGGAAGCGGCATCCCACGATTGAAGACAACGTAGTGGTTGGAGGCGGGGCCAAAATTCTGGGAAATATCGTGGTGGGGAAGAATTGCCGGATTGGAGCCGGTTCCGTCGTACTTCGCAGCGTGCCCGACGATTCGACCGTCGTGGGTGTTCCGGGGCACATCATCTTCCGGGAAGGGAAGCGGGTGGTCATCACCGATCCCAAGCAGATTAATGATCCACTTTCGGAGGCGCTGTCGGCCCTGGTGAGCGAAGTTCACCGGCTGCGGGAACGGGTGCAGCGGCTGGAAGGGGCCGATGTGCAGCACGAGCCGTTGTCGGTGCGGCTGCAGCAGATCATGGAAGATATCGACTACCAGATTTGAGGCCGGGCAGGCCTGAAAGCCCTTCCAGGGCCGGCTTCGCTTGAGGTGTAGGGATCCCTTCGGCTTCGCTCAGGGCAGGCTTCGACTCCCCGAGCGCATTCGCGCTCGCTCCGCTCAGGATGACAATTTCTCGGACACGGCGCAGATGGGGAAGGCGTTCGCCTGTCGATCTACAGTAACCGCCCGAGTCCTATTCACTACATTTCTTCTTGACATTTCCGCCACAGTTTCTAAGATATAAAATAATTATTCACTCTCGTGAATATTTATTCATAATGAATAAAACGCTGCGGCAACGGGCAATACTCGACGCGCTGAAGCATGGCTCCTTCGCCAGTCAGGAGGATCTTCAGCGTGCCATGCGCAAACGCGGATTCCGCGTAGGCCAGGCGACTCTTTCGCGGGACATCCGCGACCTCAATCTCAGCAAGACTCCGCAGGGATACTCGGCGCCCCAGGGCGACAACGGCATCGGCGTCGCGCTGCCGCCGGTTTCACGGCTGGTGCGCGAGTTTGTACTGGGCATCCGCTCGGCGCAGAACCAACTGGTGGTGAAGACCATCGTGGGGAGCGCCCAGCCGGTTGCGGCGGCACTGGATGAGTCGGACTGGCCGGAAATTGTGGGAACCATCGCCGGGGATGACACGATCCTGATTGTGTGTCCGGACAAGGACGAGGCTCGCAAGCTGGCGGGCCGGATCGAGGAAATGCTGGGGTGATGGCGGGGAAGCTGAAAACCGCAGTCCTGGGGGCGACGGGCTATTCCGGCCTGGAGCTTACGCGCATTCTTCTGCGCCATCCACAGTTGGAGAAGCCTGTGCTATTGCAGCGTTCCAGCAATCACGGGCGCGCATCCGATTTGGCTGACATTTTTCCGAGCCTTTCGGGAAATGGCGGATATCCTCTCCGCCCGCTCTCGTGGCCGGAGCTGAAACAGCAGAGAGTTCAATTGCTTTTTCTTGCCACGCCGCATGAGGTCTCCCGCGCGCTCGTTCCAGAGGCGATTGCGGAGGGATTGCGCGTCATCGACCTTAGCGGCGCGTGGCGGCTGAAGCAGGGAAGTCACCGCGCGATCTATGGCTTCGAAGACGCGAATCCCGCCACCGCAGAAGAACTGACGGCGAAGGCCATCTACGGATTGCCCGAGTTGCACGCCGACCGTGTGGCCAATGCTCAGCTTGTAGCCAATCCAGGGTGCTACGCGACTTCGATCATCCTCGCGGTCGCGCCGTTGCTGAAGGCGGACATCGTCGACCGCAGCCGCGGGATTATTTCCGATTCCAAGTCAGGCGTTTCCGGCGCAGGCAAGGAGCCGACAGCGAAAACGCACTTCGTTTCGGTAGCCGACAACCTCTCGGCTTATTCCGTGTTCAATCATCGGCACGTGGGAGAGATCGTCGAACAGCTGGGGCTTACGACTGGGGAACTGACGTTCACGCCGCACTTGTTGCCGATTCCGCGCGGAATTCTGTCAACGATCTATGTGCAGCTGAAGCGGCAGATGACGGCAGACGAAGTGGAAGCCTGCTTCAAGAGCTTCTACAGGGGTAAGCGGTGGGTTCGCGTATTTCAGACGCCGAAGCTGCCGCAGGTGCAGTTCTCGCTGCAGACGAACTACTGTGATCTCGGGTTTTGCCTGGCGGAAGACGGACGGCGACTGATCGTAATTTCCTGTATCGACAATTTGCTGAAGGGCGCAGCCGGGCAGGCCGTGCAGAACATGAATCTGATGTACGGATGGGCGGAAGACGAGGGATTGCAATGACGATCGTGGTGAAAATTGGGGGAGCCGCGCTCGAGGATGCTGCTACGCTGCGCAAGTGCGCAAAGGCAGTCGCGGAATTGGCGCAGGATGGGCACCGGGTGGCCGTCGTTCACGGCGGCGGCAGTGCGCTGACGCGCGTGCTAAAGCAACTGGGGAAGCAAAGCGAGTTTGTAGGTGGACTGCGCGTGACAGACGCGGAAACCCGCGACGTCGCTCTGATGGTCCTGGGCGGCATGGTGAACAAAAAGCTGGTGGCTGCGATTCAGGCCGCCGGGATGCCTGCGGTCGGATTCTGCGGCGGGGACGGCATGACGTTCCGGGCGCGCAAGAAAGTCACGGCGGGGAATGATCTTGGCTACGTCGGAGAAATCTGCTTCGCCGAACCCTGCTGGATCGAAGCGCTCTGGCAGCAGGGCGGCATCCCGGTGCTGGCTTCGCTGGCGCTCGGAGCCGACGGTGAGTATTACAACGTCAATGCTGACGAGATGGCGGCCGCCTGCGCCGCTGCGTGTCACGCCAATGCACTGATCTTCCTGACCGACGTCCCGGGCGTGAAGAACGCGGAAGGATCCGTGATTCCGTGGCTGAACACGAAAGAGGCTGAAAACCTGGTGGCCCACTCGGTGATCAGTGGAGGCATGCTACCCAAGCTGCAGGCCTGCAAGAAAGCGCTGAAGCAAGGAGTAGGGCGAGTGCGAATTCTGCCGGCGACAGAAGCGGATTCGCTGCCGCAGTTCTATCTGACCAAGCTGCCATGCGGCACGGAGGTCACCTGCGCATGAGCCTGCGCCGTCACACCGCCGATCACAGATTTCAGAAAGAGGAACCGACGTTGAATAGTCCTTTGCAAAGTAAAACACCAGTCGGGCCGGATACTTTTCCGGGCGTGTTCTGGTGTCCAGACCTGGTTTCCACGCGCGATCTTGGACCGCAAGGCGTTGAAGCTATTTTGCACCTTACCGAACTGATGAAGTCGCGTCCCTCGGTTTTTCAGCGGGCTCTTGCCGGAAAGCAGATGGTGCTCTTCTTCGAGAAGCCGTCGCTACGGACGCGGCTGACGTTCGAGGCTGGCATGACGAGTCTTGGCGGAACGGCAATGTTCGTCGACCAATCCAAGAGCCGTCTCGATGCCCGAGAGAAACTGAGCGACATTGCGCACAACCTTGAGCGGTGGGTGGACGTGATTGTGCTGCGGACGTTCTCGCACCAGATGATCGAGGACATGGCGCAGTACGCGTCGATTCCAGTTATTAATGCGCTGAGCGATCTGGAGCATCCCTGCCAGGCGCTGGCGGATTACTTCACGCTCCAGGAACGCTACGGAGATTTAAAGAAAATCCAACTCGCTTACGTTGGGGATGGCAATAACGTGGCGCATTCGCTGCTTCTAACCTGTGCGTGCCTGGGATCGTCGATGCGGATCGCCACGCCGAAGGGGTACGAGTGCAACGGGCAGATTGTGGGCGAGGCGAAGAAGATCGCGAAACAGACCGGAGCAGTCCTTGAGTTCATGATCAATCCGCATGCGGCGGTGGCCGGGGCGGACGCGGTTTATACCGATGCCTGGGCGAGCATGGGGCAGGAGGCAGAGAGCGAGTTGCGCTCCGGTGTTTTTCAGCCCTACCAGGTAAATCGCGAGTTGATGTCGGAAGCCGCGCCACACGCAGCGTTCATGCACTGCCTGCCGGCACATCGGGGGCAGGAGGTCACGGACGAAATTATGGACTCGGAAAATTCCGTGATCTTCGAGCAGGCGGAGAATCGCCTGCACGTTCAGAAATCCATTCTGTATGTATTGCTGGGAGGCGCGGTGCGCCTGCCCGTTAGGAGTGCTCATGCCTGAAAAAGTTGTGCTTGCTTATTCCGGTGGACTTGATACCTCGATCATCATTCCCTGGCTGAAGGAGAACTACTCCTACGACGTGATCGCCATGGTCGGCGATGTGGGCCAGGGCGACGACATTGAAGCCGTGGTCAAGAAAGCGTATGCGACTGGCGCCAGCAAGGTCATTGTCGAGGACCTGCGCGAGGAGTTCCTGACGGGATACGTGTTTCCGGCACTGAAGGCTGGTGCGGTTTACGAGCACAAATACCTGTTGGGTACGTCCATGGCTCGGCCGGTTATTGCGAAGCACCAGGTGGAGGTTGCTTTGCGGGAAGGAGCGACGGCCGTTGCTCACGGATGCACTGGGAAGGGGAACGACCAGGTGCGCTTCGAGTTGACGTATCAGGCACTGGCGCCGGAGTTGAAGATCATTGCTCCTTGGCGGGAGTGGACGCTCAAGTCGCGCGAGGATTGTCTCGACTACGCCGAAGCGCATGGCATCCCGGTTGAGGCCAGCCGGCAAAAGATCCATAGCCGCGACCGGAATCTCTGGCATATCAGCCACGAAGGCGGCGAGTTGGAAGACGCCGGCAATGCTCCATTGCCGACCACATGGCAGATGACGCGTTCGCCCCAGGAAGCGCCTGATAAAGAGGAGAAAGTCGACATCGGATTCATGCAGGGCGTTCCGGTTTCTGTGAATGGCATGGAATTGGATCCGGTGTCGCTTGTCGAACTACTGAACGAGATCGGCGCCCGGAACGCTGTAGGCCGCGTCGATCTGGTGGAGAACCGTTTCGTCGGGATCAAGTCTCGCGGATGCTATGAGACTCCCGGAGGCACGCTGCTCGTTGCGGCGCAGCGGGAATTGGAGGCGCTCTGTCTCGAACGGGATGTCGCCCACTTCAAGCAGCACGTTGGCCTGAAGTACGCGGAGCTTGTCTACTTCGGCCTGTGGTTCACGCCTCTGCGTGAAGCGCTAGATGCCTTTGTTGAAAGTACGCAGAAGGAAATGACCGGCAAGGTCACGCTGTCGCTCTACAAGGGGAATGTTTCGGTCGTGAGCCGGGAGTCGGAATATTCGCTGTACCGGACTGATCTTTCCTCATTCACGATGGGCGACAGCTACGACCAAAAGGATGCGGCGGGCTTTATCCGTATTCTTGGCTTGCCCTCGCGGTCGCGCGCCCGCGCCCGGGTTGAGGTGACGGAATGAAGATGTGGTCGGGCAGGTTCCGGCAGCCGCTGGATCCTGAGTTTGAACGATGGCAGCGGTCGTTTGATTTCGATCGCCGGTTGCTGCGCTACGAACTGGCGGCTAGCGGGGCGCATGCCCGCGCGCTGAAGAATGCCGGGATCATCTCCGCGGATGAGTTGATCCACATTCTTCAGGGATTGGAGCAAATCGGCCAGCGAGCCGCTGCGTCTCACGCATTCCTCGACGATCTGGAAGCCGAGGATATACATCATTTTGTTGAGAAGCAGCTCGTTGGGATCATCGGAGAGGCTGGCTACAAGCTTCATAGCGGTCGCAGCCGGAATGAACAGATCGCCACTGACCTGCGGCTTTACGTTCGGGCGTCGATCGATCAGTTGCGGCAGGAGATCGGCGATCTCTGTGGGGCCATTGTGGATCGCGCCGAGCAGAGCGGCGACGCTGCGATGCCCGCTTATACGCACCTGCAGAAGGCAGAGCCGGTACTGGTCGCACATTGGCTTGTGGCATATGTAGAAATGTTCCTGCGCGATGCCGACCGGCTGTCCGATTGCCGCAAGCGTCTCAATGTTTGTCCACTCGGTTCCGGAGCTGTGGCCGGAGCTACGGTTTCCCTTGATCGCGAATTCATGGCTGGGAACCTCGGATTCGATGGACCTACGGCCAACAGCGTCGACGCTACCAGCGATCGCGATTTCGCAATCGAGTTCGTGCACGTGCTCTCCCTGCTGGCGGCCCACCTGAGCCGCTGGGCGGAAGAGATGATTCTGTTCTCCAGCCAGGAATACGGATTCATCGGGCTGCCGGAGTCGTATTCCACAGGCAGCAGCGCTATGCCGCAGAAGAAAAATCCGGATCTGCTGGAACTGGTGCGCGGCAAGGCGGGGCGCGTCTTGGGTAATGCGACGGCACTCATGGTCGCGATTAAAGGCTTGCCCCTGGCCTACAACAAAGATTTGCAGGAGACCCAGCAGCCGGTGTTTGAAGCCTCGGAAGCTCTGCTGCAGATGCTGCCGCTGACAACCGGGTTCATGAACACGGTCGAATTTCACCTGGAGCGCATGCAGGGAGCTGCCCAGTCGGGGTTCATGAACGCCTGGGCTGGGGCTACTTACCTGGTGGGCCGGGGGGTGCCTTCGCGGCTGGCGCACGAGCGTATCGGTAAGGCGGTCCAGCTCTGCCTGGAACGCGGATGCGAGCTGCAGGATCTGCCCCTGTCCGATCTGCAGGCCATTAGTCCGGCCTTTGGTCAGGATTTCTATCTGTCGATGAGTTTGGCTTCGGTGCTAGCGATTCACGATGTCCCGGGTGGGACAGCCCCGGAGCGCGTCCAAAAGGCGCTGAAATCAACCAAGAAGAGGATCGATTCTCTTCGCGAGGAGGCCCATGCGCACGCGTAGAGCCATCTTGCCTGACGCTGAGCAGATTCACGACCTGATTGCGAGCTACTCCGGAGACGGTACGCTGCTGCCGCGGACGCTGGCGGAGATCTGCGAGAACGTCCGCGATTTCGTGGTGCTGGAAGAGGACGGCCGTATCATCGGATGTGGCGCGCTGCATCTCTATGGCACGCACCTGGCTGAAATCCGTTCCATTACGGTGGCCCCTCGGACCCAAGGAAAAGGTGGGGGCGCTCTCCTGATGAAGGCGCTTATGACAGAAGCTAAGCGCCACAAAGTTGACTGCATCTGCCTGTTCACGCGTAAGCCGGACTTCTTCGCCCGCCAAGGCTTCACCGTCGCCCAGAGGGAAGACCTTCCGGACAAGATCTACAAGGATTGCCACGCCTGCCCCCGGTACCACTGTTGTGACGAAGTGGCCATGGTGCGCGGGCGCCTGCCCAAATTTGCGATCCTGCCCGAACCCGAGAATTGGTTGGTCAAGCTACAAACGTGGGCCCCCAATGTGGGCGAGCCGACCAGTTCTAGTTAGCCCCTTGCGCCGCTCGCTACGTGTTACCCTTGCGGGTTGCAAAACGCAGGGCTGAGAGACGGCAAGGGTGAAAATCAAACCAAAATCTGAATGCAAATGGGATCTGGTCAGCCTGGGGGAGGTGATGTTGCGCCTCGACCCGGGTGACGATCGGATCTCGACTACTCGCCACTTCCGCGTGTGGGAAGGCGGCGGAGAGTACAACGTGGCACGAGGGCTGCGACGCTGCTTTGGATTGGAAACCACCATCGTCACTGCGCTGGCGGATAATCCTGTCGGCCGCCTGGTGGAAGATCTCATGCTGCAGGGCGGCGTGAGCCAGAAATATGTTCGCTGGGCTTCATTTGATGGTGTCGGGCGTACCGTGCGCAATGGCTTGAATTTCACGGAGCGGGGCTTCGGTCTACGCGCCGCCGTCGGATGCTCGGATCGCGGGCACACGGCCGTCTCCCAACTCAAGCCTGGAGAAATCGATTGGGATCAGATTTTCTCCAAGGACGGCGCGCGTTGGTTTCACACGGGCGGCATCTTTTGCGCGCTGTCGGAAACGACTCCTCTTGTGGCGCAGGAGGCGATGGAAGCGGCAAAGCGCGCGGGCACGATGATTTCCTATGACCTGAATTACCGCGCCTCACTCTGGAAGTCGATTGGCGGAAAAGCGAAAGCGCAGGAAGTGAACCGCAAGCTTGCGCCAATGGTCGACATGATGCTCGGTAATGAAGAGGACTTCACTGCGGCGCTTGGATTCTCGGTGTCGGGGCTGGATGAGCATCATTCCAAGCTGGAGTCAGCAAACTTCCGGAAGATGATCGAGTCGGTGGTGAAGGAATATCCTTCGATGGCAGTGATCGCGACCACTTTGCGACACGCCAAGACTGCGTCCGTGAATGACTGGGGCGCGTTGTGCTATTGCGAAGGGAAATTCTACGAGGCTCCGCGCCGGGAGGATCTTGAGATCTATGATCGCGTCGGCGGCGGAGATTCGTTCGCATCCGGACTGATCTATGGATTCCTGGCGGGGAAGGATCCGCAGTGGTCGGTGGAGTGCGGTGCGGCGCATGGTGCCCTGGCAATGACAACCCCGGGCGATACTACCATGGCGACGAGCGCCGAGGTTTTTCAGGCAATGACGGCGCGCACGGCGCGCATTGAACGTTGATACCTACGGACGGGCTTGCCCTATGACGATCGACGAAATAGTTGGAAAAATCCATGAGATCGGAATCATTCCCGTAGTGCGCGCTGCCTCCGTGGTCGAGGCGAACCGCGCGGTTGAGGCGATCTGCGCCGGCGGGATACCGATCCTCGAGATCACCATGACAGTTCCGGGCGCAGTGTCGGTGATTCGCGAAGTGACGAAGCAATACGCCGGGAAAGCTTTGGTAGGAGCCGGTACCGTTATTACGGCGGAGCAAGCGGAATCGTGCATTCGCGCGGGGGCCGAATTTCTGGTCAGCCCGGGATTGTCGGTGCCAGTATTGTCGGTAGCACGGGCCTCAGACAAACTTGCGATTCCTGGAGCGTTGACTCCCACGGAACTGATGAATGCACAGGAGCGCGGGGCCACACTGGTCAAGATTTTCCCTTGCGGGAATGTGGGCGGTGCTAAGTAC
>Ga0335071_10002901_pt1 | contig 18207 bp, 19 predicted proteins | sample Lox_Sample_15_FD_206724 | JGI IMG/M metagenome (GOLD analysis project Ga0335071, IMG submission 206724) | Soil microbial communities from Loxahatchee National Wildlife Refuge, Florida, United States - Lox_Sample_1.5 | ecosystem: Environmental > Terrestrial > Soil > Wetlands | place: USA... | reverse complement strand
CAGCCAGCGGGCAGGTCAACATTAACCGGCCGGAACCATCATCCCGCCGATACCAGCCGCCACAGCAAGCACAACCGCAGCGCGGTTACCACCTGCCCCACAAAGCCCGTTCGACACCACCCACCTAGTGGCGAGTGAGCGATTCAGCCAGCCCCACGATGGCGAGCTTTCGCCACACCACCAAAGAGGGAAGATGCCATGATCGACGAAACCCTGCGCTCTCTTGCCGGTGCCAGCACGCACCTGATCCGTACGTTGCCGCTGCTTGGCGGGCTGTTCGGCGGCCCCGCGCGGCTCGATCTCAACGGCCGGGTCGTGTTCATTACCGGCGCCGCGCGCGGACTTGGCGCCGAGATCGCCCGCCAATCCCACGCCCGGGGCGCATGTGTCGCCGTCGTCGGCCGCCGGCTTGACCCGCTGGAGGAGCTTGCCGACGAGCTGGGCGAGCGGGCAGCAGCCTTCCAAGCTGACGTCACCGACTTTGCCGCCCTGCAGCGGGCCGCAGGAGACACCGTGCACCGATTCGGCGGAATCGACGTGGTAGTGGCTAACGCCGGCGTGGCGCCACCGTCGGACACAGTCGCCAGCATCGAACCGGCCGAGTTCGAACGAACCATCGACATCGACCTCCTCGGCCAATGGCGCACCATCCGAGCTACGCTGCCGGAGGTGACGGAACGGCAAGGGCACATCCTCGTCATCGGTTCGATCTACGCGTTCTTCAACGGCGTGCTCAACGCCTCCTACGCGGCGAGCAAGGCCGGCGTTGAGCAGCTCATCCGCGCCGTCCGTGTCGAACTCGCCCCCCACGGCGCCACCGCCGGTGTCGCCTACCTGGGCTTCATCGACACCGACCTCGCTGCTGACGTATTCGCCCAAGGACACGTCGACGACGTTAGAAAAGCCCTGCCCGGTTTCATCACCCACCCGATGCCGGTCGCCGAGGCTGCGGCAGCGGTCATCGAAGGCATCGAACGCCGCTCCCCACGAGTGACTGCCGCCCATGCTCACCTTCCGCGGAATCACGACCACGCTCATGGACGAACTCGCACTGCACCATCCCGGAGTAGCCCGAGCGATCAGCCGCGTCGAAACCAGTCATCACCTAGGAGCCATTCAATGAAGCAACTCAGCGGCCTGGACGCGGCGTTTCTGTACATGGAGACGCCGACAACCTTCGGGCACGTCACCGGCCTGATGATTTTCGAACGTCCCAGCGCGGAGTACGACCCATTCGCGGCCGTCTATGCCAAGTACGCCTCCCTGATCGGCGAACTCGAACCACTGCGCCGCCGCCTCGTTGAGGTGCCGTTCGGCCTCGACCATCCGTATTGGGTGGCCGACCCCAACTTTGATCTCGACTTCCATATCAGGGAGATCCATCTGGCCAAGCCGGGCATGGTCGATCAACTGGCCGACCAGGTTTCCCGGATTGTCGGCCGCCCCATGGACCGAACTAGTCCGCTGTGGGAGGTCTATGTCATCGACGGCCTGCACAGCGGACGCTGGGCGCTGCTCACGAAGTACCATCACGCCACCATCGACGGCGCCGCCGGCCAGCTCATGCTGAAGATCGTGACCGATCCCGACCCGGACGCCCCGTCGCCGGGCGATAGCCCCGCGTGGAACGCCGAGCCCCTCCCGAGCACCGTGGACCTGTTGCGGCGCACGGCAACCCGGCTGGCCTTGAATCCCTTTAAGGCCCTGCGCGTTCAAGCGCGGCTCGTCGGCAAGGTCGCCGACACCGCAGGTGTCAACAGCGTAAGCGGTGCGGCCGGCCAGGCCGGGGCGGCGGTCAAGGCCATCGCCCGCTTCGGCCGCCCCGACGCGCCACGCATCTCCCTGCCCACAACGCAGGCGCCGCCCACCCCGTGGAACAGGTCGATCACGGGCCATCGCCGATTCGCCATGCGCACAACGTCTTTGGAGAATGTCAAGGCGCTCAAGAACGCGACCGGGGGCACGGTGAATGACATCGTGATGGCCATCTGCGCGGGCGGGCTTCGTGAGTACCTGCTGTCTCATGACGCACTGCCCGACCGCCCGCTGCGGGCCATGGTGCCGGTGTCAATCCGTACCGGCAAGGAGGATGACCCGTGGACCAACCGAGTCTCAGCTCTCGTCGCCGAGTTACCCACCGATTGCGCCGACCCGTTAGAACGCGTCGCCCGCTGCAGCCAAGCGATGCAGAATGCCAAACGCACCCTCGACATGGTGCCGGCCGACGAGCTCGTCGACCTCACCCAGTTCTCCACCCCGGTGCTGGCGACCTCGGCGGTACGACTCGCGTCGCGGCTGCGGTTGGCCGACCGCGTCGCTCAACCTTTCAACCTGGTGATCTCCAATGTGCCCGGTCCGCGCCAGCCCTTGTATTTCGCGGGCGCCCAGCTGTGCCACCAGTTCCCGGTGTCGATCGTCACCGACGGGCAGGGACTCAACATCACGGTGGTGAGTTACCTCGACCGACTCGGCTTCGGCTTCATCGTCGACCGCGACCTGGTACCCGATGTGTGGGATCTCGCCGACATGCACATCGACGAGATCGGCCGATTGTTCGAAGCCAGCGGAGCGGATTGGGTGCAACCCCCGCAACCGCCGGAACCTCGACGCGGACGCGTCCGACGCAGCGAGCCCGACGACATCTGCTGAGAACAGCATTACAGCGAGGCGTGTGGCGCTAGCCCGCAGGGGCCGCCAGCGACCGGAGTTGCTCGAGTGTTCTGGCGGAGTCGCTGCCGGGCTCCGCGTGATAGATGAGCAGATGCTGCCCGACGGCGTGCATAACATGCGGAACGATGAGCTGGTTCCGGCTTAGATAAAGGTCGCCGACCTGCGGATGACGCATGTGCAAGACTCCCAACCGATAACCCACATTCGCGCGTGCCCAAGATTCACGGAAACGTGCGCTGGCGGAAGATAATTCAGCGATCAACGTCTGCATGCGAGGGTCGTCCGGAACTGTGCCGGCGAGTTCCCGTAAACCACTCACCGCGGCGTCGGTCGCGTCCTCCCAATCAACGTAGAGCTCCCGGGCGGCGGGGTCTAAAAGGCGCCAGCGCAGGAAGTTTTGTCCTGGTGTGAAGCCCGGTGACAGCGCCTGGGCGATCGGATTTGCGGCCAGGACATCTTGGTACCTGCTGGCCACGATTGCCGGGAACGGCAATTGATTGATCAGCGCGTCTAGCCCCTCGGCCGCAGCGTCGAGAACGGACTGATCCCAACGGCTGACAACCGGGTTGGCAAGTTGGTGCAAATATCTGGTGGCCTTGATGTCCAGCCGCAGGGCCCGCGCTAGCGCCTCAACAACCTGAGGCGACGGATTCTTGTCGCGACCCACCTCCAGTCGCAGGTAGTACTCCGCGCTGATGCCCGCCAACATTGCCAGCTCCTCGCGGCGCAAACCCTCGACGCGGCGCCGCGCGCCGGGAACCAGCCCGACGTCTTCGGGACGCACCTGCTGGCGCCGCGCCCGCAGGTATTCCCCCAGCGGGTTGGCCTTTGCCGTCACCTCCGAAACCTATTCCCCGGGAACAGCACTGGAGGGCGTGGCCGACATGGATCGCAGTTCCTCGAGCGCTCGGGCGGATTCGCTGCCGGGGTCGGCGCGAAACATTATCACGTGGTCTCCACCGGGATACGGAGCGTTGAGCCGGTGCCGATGCAGATAAAGCTCGCCGACTAAGGGATGGCGGATGTGGTTAATCCCCAAGCGGTAACCCACCTCTGCACGGGACCACAGCTCGCGAAAACGTAGGCTGGCCGAGGACAATTCAGCGATTAACGCCTGCATACGAGCATCATTGGGACAGGGACCGCTGAATTCCCGTAACCCATACACCGCGACCTCGGTGACCTCGTCCCAATTCACGTAGAGCTTCCGGGCGGCGGGTTCCAATAGGCGCCAGCGCAGGCAGTTTTGTCCTGGTGTGAACTCTGGTGACAACGCGCGGGCAAGCGGGTTCGCCGCCAGGACATCTCGATACCTGTTGACCAGGATGGCCGGCATGGAAAACTGCTCGATTACTTCGGCCAATGCGTAGGCCTGTGCCTCCAGTTCCGAGCTATCCCCCCGGGGCGGGGCAGCCAGGTGGCGCAGATACTGCGTGGCTTTGGCGTCCAGCCACAGGGCGCGCGCGAGCGCGTCGAGAACCTGAGGCGACGGATGCTTGTCGCGGCCTACCTCTAGCCGCAGGTAGTACTCGGCGCTGATGCCCGCCAGCATTGCCAGCTCCTCGCGGCGCAAACCCGCGACCCGGCGGCGTGCGCCGGGGACCAGCCCGACATCCTCGGGCCGCACCTGCTGGCGCCGCGCACGCAGGTAATCGCCCAGCGCGTTGGCCTCGACAGCCATCGTCCGAGTCTAAGCCTGTCCCTGCCAGTACCAGGGATAGAGGCGGTATCCCCGACCAATCCGCGGCGCGCCGATGGTTAATGCAAGGCAGCCAGCCCCGCGAAGGCATGAGCCTTCGCCAAACCAAATGAACGCCGCGAATGCCAGAGCCTTCGCCGAACCCACGAACAGAGGATGCCATGACCACCACAGTGACGTTGCCGACAACGCCCCAGCCTCATCTCGAGGCGGGGCTGTTGCCGGCCGACTTCTACGCCTATGAGGAGCTGCTGTCAGATTCGGAGCGGGAGAAGGTCGCCCGTATCCGCGAATTCTTCCGCACGGAGGCCGCGCCGATCGTCGAGGACTACTGGGCGCGGGCCGAGTTCCCGCACGAGCTCGTCAAGGGGTTCGCGAAGCTGGGCCTGCTGGATTGGGCCGATCCCGATTCGTCGGAGCCCAAGCCGAGCAACCTGATGACGGGTATCACCGCGCTGGAGATGGCGCATGCCGATCCGTCGCTCTCGGTGTTCTTCGGAGTGCACTCGGGGCTGGCGATGGGCACCATCATCACCTGCGGGTCCGAGGAGCAGAAGCGCCGCTGGCTGCCCGCGATGAGCCGTTTCGAGAAGATCGGCGCGTTCGCGTTGACCGAGCCGCACGGCGGTTCCGACGTGGCAGGTGGCATGGAGACCACCGCCCGCCGTGACGGTGACGAGTGGGTGCTCAACGGCGCCAAGCGCTGGATCGGTAACGCCACCTTCGCCGACGTGGTGATGGTGTGGGCCCGCGAGGTGGAAACCAACAAGGTGCTGGGTTTCGTGGTGGAGAAGGGCACTCCCGGGTTCACCGCGACGAAGATCGAGAACAAGTTCGCGCTGCGGATCGTGCAGAACGCCGACATCGTGCTCGACGAGTGCCGGGTTCCCGAGGCCAACCGGTTGCAGAATGCCAACTCGTTCCGGGCCACCGCCGAAATCCTGCGCCGGACGCGTAGCGGTGTGGCGTGGCAGGCGGTAGGAGTCCAGTTCGCCGCATACGAGCTCGCACTGCAGTACGCCAAGGACCGCACACAGTTCGGTCGCCCGATCGGCAAGTTCCAGATGGTTCAGGACCTGCTGGTCAAGATGCTCGGCAACGCCACGGCGTGCGCCGGGATGATGGTGCGCCTGGCCCAGTTGCAGCACGAGGGCGTGTACCGCGACGAGCAGTCAGCGCTAGCGAAGGCCTACTGCACCGTGCGGATGCGCGAGACCGTGCACTGGGCGCGGGAGTTGTTTGGCGGCAACGGCATTGTGCTGGATTACAACATCGGCCGGTTTGTTGCCGACTCCGAGGCCCTCTACTCCTATGAGGGCACCCGCGAGATGCAGACGCTGATCGTCGGGAAGTCCGTCACCGGCCTGAGCGCATTCGTTTAAGGAGACAACAGCAATGACAACGCAACCAACGCAATCCGTGTTTTCCGGCCTGAAAGTTGTTGAGCTGGCAAGCTTTATCGCCGCGCCCGCTGCAGCGACAATGCTGTCAGACTTCGGGGCCGATGTCATCAAGGTCGAGGCACCGGGGATGGGTGACCCGCAGCGGCTGCTCAGCTCGATCCCACCGAGCCCGGCGGCGAACGGCAATTACAGCTGGCACTTGGCCAACCGCAACAAGCGCGGGATGTCGATCAACCTGAAGTCGGAAGGCGGGACGGAGATCCTCAAGCGTCTCGTCGAATGGGCCGACGTGTTGATCACCAACTTCCCGCACGGCACCCGCGAGGGACTGCACCTCGGCTACGAAGAGGTGTCGTCCTGGAACCCGCGGATCATCTACGCCGACATCACCGGATTCGGGGATGCCGGCCCGGACGCCAGGCTGCCCGGGTTCGACCTGACCGCCTTCTGGTCGCGCAGCGGGCTGCTCGCCTCGACCCGCGACGCCGGTGCACCGCCAACGTCTCCCGTTTGGGGCAGCGGTGATTACACCACCGCCGTCGCGATCTACGCGGCGATCACCACCGCGCTGTACCACCGCGAACGCACGGGGCGGGGTGCCAATGTCGGCACGTCGCTCCTGGCCACCGGGGTCTGGGCGACCGGAACGCTGGTTTCGGCGGCCCTGGCGGGCGCCAAGCCGTACGAACTGAATGACCGCAACAAGCCGGTTAACGCGCTCACGAATCCGTACCAGAGCGGCGACGGCCGCTGGATCATGCTGGCCGCCAGGCGATCGGCTTGGCCGGTACTGGCCAAGGCCATCGGGCGGGCCGACCTCCTCTCCGACCCGCGCTTCAGCGACGCCGCGGCTGTCGGCCAGCACGCCGGTGAATTGGCTGCCCTGCTGGACACCGAATTCCGTTCCCAGTCCCTGACGCATTGGGAAAAGGTCCTCGACGAGGCTCGCATCCCCTACGGCGTCATCAAAACGCCCGAGGAGGCGGCTGAGGACCCGCAGCTGCGTGCCGCCGACATCGTCGTGCCGATCGAGGGTGCCGCCGACCTGGATTACACGGTCAACAACCCCCTCACCCTGCGCGGGATGCCACGGGTACCGGCGCGGCGGGCGCCCGAGCACGGAGAGCACAACGCCGAAATCCTTATACAGCTGGGATTCACCGTGGATGAAGTGATTCAGCTACAAAACCAGGGAGCCATTCCTGGTGCGACAGAACAGGAGACAGTGAAATGACCACAACTGAAGTATCGACGTACCTGGTGCTCACCGAGCATCGCGACGGCGTGCTGACCATCACCATCAACCGCCCGGCGCAAAAGAACGCCGTCAACCGCGACGTCGCCGTCGCAGTGGCGTCCGCCCTGGACCGGCTGGATTCCGATCCGTCGTTTTCGGTGGGCGTGCTCACCGGCGCCGGCGGGACGTTCAGCGCTGGCATGGACCTGAAGGCGTTCGCGAACGGGCAGGCCCCGATCCTTCCCGGTCGCGGATTCGGCGGGGTCACCCAAGCCGTCGTGCGCAAGCCGCTGATCGCAGCGGTCGAAGGCTGGGCGCTCGGTGGTGGTTTCGAGATGGCGCTGGGCTGCGACCTGATCGTTGCCGCCGAAAACGCCAAATTCGGTTTGCCTGAGGTGAAACGGGGACTCATCGCCGGGGAGGGCGGCGTCATCCGCCTACCACAGCGCATCCCTTACCACGTCGCCCTCAAGGTGCTGCTCACCGGCGAGCCGCTCTCGGCCGTTGACGCCAAGCAGTACGGGCTCGTCAGCGAGCTGACCGCACCCGGGGCCGCATTGGCCGGGGCGCAAGAGCTTGCTGCACGCGTCGCCGTCAACGCACCGCTTGCGTTGGCGAGGGTGAAGCAGGTCCTGCGGGAAACGCAAGGCCTCGATGACGTCGAGGCGTTCAAGCGCCAAGCCGAGAACGCATCCGGTCTGCTGGACAGCGAGGACGCCCACGAGGGAGCCCTGGCGTTCGCCGAAAAGCGTGCACCCGTCTGGCGCGGGCGCTGACGACCAACCGAACCAAAAGGAGCAATGATCATGAGTACACAAAAGCCGGTGCGGCGCATAGCAATTGTCGGTACCGGAACCATCGGCGCCAGCTGGGCCACCCACTACCTAGCCCACGGATTCGACGTCACGGCAACCGATCCCGCGCCGGGCGCCGAGGCAGCCCTGCGGACCTACGTCGAGGGTGCATGGGAGGGGGTCAAGACGCTGGGACTGGTGCCCGGCGCCTCCCCCGACCGCCTGAAGTTCACATCCGACCTGCCGGCGGCCCTCGCGGACGCCGACTTCGTTCAGGAAAACGCGCCGGAGCGCCCGGAACTGAAGATCAAGCTGTTCGCCGACATCGACGCCGCCACCCCGCGCGACGCAATCATCGCCTCGAGCTCATCGGGGATCACGATGAGCGTGATGCAGGCCGAGTGCCTGCATCCGGAGCGGACCGTCATCGGCCACCCCTTCAACCCGCCGCACGTGATCCCGCTTGTCGAGGTCGTCGGTGGAGCGAGGACCGCGTCGGAGACGATCCATGACGCGATGGTTTTCTACGCCTCGATCGGCAAGAAGCCCATCCACCTGAAAAAGGAGCTGCCCGGGCACGTCGCCAACCGGCTCCAGTCGGCGCTGTACCGGGAAGTTGTCTACCTGATCGGTCAGGGAGTGCTCGACGTCGCCGACGCCGACGACGCCGTGTCATGGGGCCCCGGCCTGCGCTGGGGCGTCATGGGACCCAACCTGCTGTGGCACCTCGGCGGCGGCCAGGGTGGCATCCAGCACTTCATGGAACACCTGATGCCCCGTATGGCCGCCGGATGGCCGGGGCTGGGCAACCCTGAGCTGACCCCGGAGCTTGCGCAACAGATCGTCAAGGGCGTCCTCGAGGAGGCGGACGGACGGTCGGTCGACGAGCTCGCCGCCGAGCGCGACGAGATGCTGTTCGGGCTGCTGGCGGTCCGCGCCGAGTACGGGTCAGCTCCTGCGGCGAACGCATGAAAAGCACTGTGATGTAAGGAGCGAACGATGCTGAGCGTGATGTATGGGCTGTCGGTGATGATACAGATCACCTTCGGTGTTGCAGGTTACGCGGTGTCGCGAGACCCCGGTGTCACGCTTCAGCGTTCAATCGCACCGAAATTGACCACAACGCGTGCCAAAGACGTTGGCACGCTTATCGATCGAATCTGAAAGGACTGACTAATCATGACTCCGAACGGAAAGTTGTTCGTGCTCGAAGCCAGCGGTGACGGACGCCTGTTCTCCATCAACCCAGACGGCTCCGACAAAACCTTCCTGGTCACCGGATCCCGCGTCCCCGACGGCGTGGCCGTCGATGTGCAGGCCGGGCACATCTACTGGACCAACATGGGGGTTCCGCCCCGTAACGACGGCTCGATCGAACGGGTGGACCTCGACGGAAGCAACCGCACCACAATCGTTCCCAGCGGTGGCACCTACACCCCCAAGCAGCTTCATTTCGATGTCGCGAGCCGCAAGCTGTACTGGTCCGACCGGGAAGGCATGCGGGTGATGCGCTGCGACCTCGACGGCTCCAATGTTGAGACCCACGTGCAGACCGGGCACGGCGACGAGGACCGCCGGGACGAGACGAACTGGTGTGTCGGGGTCGCCGTCGACCACGTCGGCGGGCATCTCTACTGGACGCAGAAGGGCCCCAGCGATGCCGGCCTCGGCAGGATTCTGAGGGCCGGAATCGACCTTCCCGCAGGCGAGGCCGCGTCCAACCGCAGCGACATCGAGGTGCTGTTCAAAGACCTACCCGAGCCGATCGACCTCGAAATCGACGCCATCTCACGGACGCTGTACTGGACCGACCGTGGTGACCCGCCGTACGGCAACACGGTCAATCGTGCCCAATTGGACACCATCGGCCTTAGCGAACCCGAAATCGTGTTGACCCACCTGATGGAAGGCATCGGTATCGCGCTCGATCCAGGTCACAACCGCATGTTCGTCACCGACCTGGGCGGCAACGTGTGGGCGGCCGCCCTGGACGGATCCGGCAACCGACCCATCCGGGCCGTGCAAGGCAACCTCACCGGTATCGCCTACGCCGAGCTGCCCGACGGGAGCCGAACATGAGCACGCTCCGCGGCACTGCAGAGGAGACTGGCCGGCGGCATCGCCTCGTGGTGATCGGTTCGGGTTTCGGCGGGTTAACCGCTACCAAGGCGCTCAAGCGTGCGCCGGTCGATGTGACGATGATTGCCCGGACCCAGCACCACCTGTTCCAGCCGCTGCTTTACCAAGTCGCGACGGGCATCTTGTCCGAGGGCGAGATCGCGACTGCCACCCGCCGGATCCTTCGCAACCAGCGCAACGCGGAGGTGCTGCTCGGTGATGTCGTGGAGATCAACCTGGCCGGACGCTACGTGGTCGCCGAGCTGCTCGGGCAGCGCTACCAGACCGCGTACGACAGCCTGATCGTCGCGGCCGGCGCCGGCCAATCCTATTTCGGCAATGACCATTTCGCGGAGTTCGCGCCTGGCATGAAGACCATCGACGATGCACTCGAAGTGCGCGGGCGCATCCTCGGCGCGTTCGAGCTGGCTGAACGGTCCAGCGATCCGGCCCTCCGCGAGAAGCTGCTGACGTTCACCGTCATCGGTGCGGGTCCGACCGGGGTGGAGTTGGCAGGCCAGATCGCCGAATTGGCAGCCCAAACCATGAAAGGTGCCTTCCGTCATATCGACTCGACAGAGGCGCGGGTGATCCTCCTCGACTCGGGGCCGGCGGTGCTGCGGCCAATGGGCGCCAACCTCGGAAACAAGGCCCAGGCGCGGCTGCAGAAAATGGGTGTCGAGGTACAGCTCGGGGCAACGGTCGTCGACGTCGATCGTGACGGATTGACGGTCAAGGACTCCGACGGCACCACCCGCCGCATCGAATCCGCCTGCAAGGTGTGGTCGGCCGGGGTGTCGGCGAGCCCGTTGGGCAAGCAGATCGCCGAGCAAGCCGGTGCCGAAGTCGACCGGTCGGGCCGCGTGATGGTACTACCCGATTTGACCGTTCCCGGCCATCCGAACGTGTTCGTCGTCGGTGACATGGCTTCGGTCCCAGGCGTTCCCGGCATGGCGCAGGGCGCCATCCAAGGCGCAAAGTACGCAGCGCGGGCCATCAGGGCGGAGCTCAAAACCGCGACCCCTGCCGTGCGCGAACTGTTCCGCTATGTCGTTCGCGAACCGTTCCACTATGCCGTGCGCGAACCGTTCCACTATTTCGACAAGGGCTCCATGGCCACGGTCTCGCGCTTCTCAGCGGTCGCCAAGGTTGGTCCGCTGGAGTTGGGCGGCTTCGTCGCGTGGCTGGCGTGGCTGCTGTTGCACCTGGTCTATCTCGTTGGCTTCAAAAGCAAGATGACCGCTGTCATTTCGTGGACGGCGACTTTCCTCACGATGGACAGAGGCCAGCTCACGATCACCGGGCGGCAGGCCCGCGCTCAACAGCACGTGCAGCAGGCCACCCAACCCGATGCAGCGGCCAAGGCCGCGTAACACGACTAGGAGAAAAAGATGAGTTTCAACGTGCCAACCAACTTCGCGAGCAGGCCGGTGGCCGTCATCGGGGCCGGTACGCTCGGCCGGCGCATCGCGCTGATGTTCGCCGCACACGGTGCAGAGGTAAAGATCTACGACCTCGCCGAAGCGCAACGCCACGCCGCTGTCGACTACGTGTCGCAGAACCTTCCGGCGCTGGCAGACCAGCTCACTGGTGTTGTGCCTGGCCAGGTTTCAGCTAAAGCCGACCTCGCCGAGGCAGTGCACAACGCGTGGCTGGTCGTCGAGGCGATCCCCGAGCGGCTCGAGCTGAAGAAGCAGGTGTTCGGACAACTCGACGAGCTGTCGGCCGCCGATGCCATCCTTGCCAGCAATTCGTCGTCATATGCCAGCCGCATGTTTCTGGACAAGGTGCACCGCCCCGAACGCGTGCTGAACATCCACTTCTACATGCCGCCGAAGCAGACTGCCGTCGATGTCATGTCCTGCGGCAAGACTGACCGCGACGTCATTGACTTCGTAATGGCGACGTTGCCGCGGTTCGGGCTCTACCCATTTGAAGCGCGCAGGGAGAGTATCGGTTTCATCTTCAACCGGATATGGGCAGCGGTGAAACGAGAGTCCCTGGAGGTCGTCGCCGAAGGCGTGTCCACACCGCAGGAAGTCGACCGGATGTTTGAAATTAACACTGGCTCCGCCGCCGGCCCGTTTCGGATGATGGATCAGGTCGGCCTGGATGTCGTTTTGGACATCGAAGAGCACTATTGCGCTGAGCACCCGGAGTACCCGGAAGGGCCCCGCCGGCTGTTACGCAGTTATCTGCAGCGAGGTCGGTTGGGGGTCAAATCCGGCGACGGGTTCTACGACGATTACCCACGCCCGACCCAGCCGCCGATCGATTCCTAACGCCTGGAGAGCTCCGGTGACCAATGACGCTCTAGTGTCCGTGGGGCGCATCACTGCGCAGGGCACATCGGATGTTGTTAACCAACTGCCGCTTTGGGTTCAGGAAATTCAAGCGGTTGCAGCGGTTGCGACCACTATTGGTGTGCTCATTGCGCTATATGTCGCTATTGTCCGTGAGCCCAGGAAAGCAGCCGAAGAACGCAAACACCACAAAGCGCGATTTGATGCCCTCCGCCGCGCCCAAGGGAAACGCGTTGCGGCTCAAGCTCGAAAGGTTTTTCCCTCGTCCATCAGAACGCCGATGTTTGGTGATTCGTGGTGGACCGTAAGAATCGACAATACAAGCAACGCAGTGACGACGATCCTTGCGGTCGAGGTTAAAGCCATAGATACCAAAGGGTTTGAAGTGCCGGATGGTTGCGAGCAAGCCAACAACACTGTGCCACTTGATCAGGCTTTCGATCGGTCCATCCTTGCGGCGCTGTCAACTTTCACTGGTGCTTCGGAGCAGCGAAGCAGCCTTCTACCGCCGACTTTCAAACAAGCATTACGGGACGCTTTGGTTGGTCACTTCGCCACAGCGTGGGACCGTACCCTGTCGCCTAATCAGCATGCCGTGATGGCCTACAGAACCACAAAGCCGGACTACACGCTGCGCGTCACAGTTGATTACGAAGACCAAGCCGGTTATCAACGGCGGCGCACCGATTCCAGCCAGCCGGAACGCATAAGCACGGAACCGCTACTATCCCGCCAGCGCTGACGGCACCGGCGGCAGGCGACCGGAGCTTTCGGGCGTCTCGATCACCGCAACGTAGGTCCCGGTAGTGACCGAGGTGAAGCCATGGCGCAGAATCCTCAGCCGTGGAGGGACGTGAGCGGTGAATCGGTCCCTGTTTCGGGCGCTCGGGTAGGAACGACGGGGGCGGATCCCAGCGCGAGCCTAGACGGCGTGCATAGCGTGAAAGTCTCGTTGCTCGACTCGACCGAGATCCGGTTCTTCAACCCTACCGAGCACGTGGAGTTCGGGGTTGGCGGCTAGCCGGTGGTGTCGACCACCGTGTCGCCAGGCGCTCGTCTTGACTGATTCGATCCCTTCTCGGCCGCAGCCTCCGACTTGTTGCGCACGCTGCTGGCGATGACCTCCCCATCGGCTGCTTTCAGGTGAAACCGGAACTCGCCGTGCGCCGTAGAACCAACACAACATCTTCGGGCTGCCTACTGGCCCCGCACACGCGGGTAATCATCCAGCGCGTTTGCACAGATGTCATTCATCACGTCCACCTAAGCCTAATCATGTCCCTGCCAGTACCAGGGATAAAGGCGGCATCCCCATCCAATCTGCGCAACGCCGATCGTTGATACAAGGCCCCGGCCGAATAACGAGAGAAGAGCTAGACCAATGACCGCCATCATCGAGATTCGCCCCCAAGTATGGGCCGTCAATCACAACGGACACACCCTGCGTCAGCACTACTTCACGCTTCAGACAGCGCAGATGGCAGCACAACAGTTAAGGAATTACCGACAATGACCATCACCGTAACGTCGGCGAATTTGGCGCCGATCGCTGCGACGCAGCAGTTCTCTGCCTACGGCCCGTCACATTGGACGGTGCTCGTGGTCTTCGTGATCGGGTCTGCTGCGCTGGTCCGGATCGGACGCCGGCAGACCGAATCGCAGGCCCGACTCCTCGGCCGCGTCCTGGGGGCTCTGACCATGGCGATATTCAGCCTGGCTCTGTTGTACAAACTGGTCCAGCCAACCATTGGCCATTCGGTGCCGCTGCAACTGTGCGATCTCGCCGAGCTCACGGCGGCCTACGCTTTGTGGTCGCAGCGGAAGTGGGCCTTCACCCTCGCCTACTACTGGGGTCTCCCCCTAAGTTCACAGGCGCTGATCACACCGGATCTCAACGCGCCAGACTTCCCTAGCCACAGCTTCCTCACGTTCTTTGCGCTACACCTGCTCGTTGTATGGGCAGCCATCTATTTGACCTGGGGGTACGGGATGCGCCCGGGTTGGCGCAGCTACCGCTTCGCGGTCATCACGACCCTTACGTGGGGGGCGTTCACCTTCATCTTCAACACAATCGCGCGAACCGACTACGGCTTCCTCAACAGGAAACCCCTCAACGCCTCAATGCTGGACTTTCTAGGACCTTGGCCGTTCTACGTACTGGCAGAGGTCGTTATTGTCGGCGCGGTTTGGGCGCTCATGACGTGGCCCTGGGAGCTAAAACGCCGGAGACAGTTGAGCATGGCAATCGGGGTGAGCCCTGAGCACAGGGCATTAACCCCCCCGTCGCATATTGCGGCTCCCATGACCTGCCCGAACGGCTACCCCCAAGGGTGCGGCCATCGGCAGGCCATTGGCTCAATGGTGAAGTGGTAACGCCGGCGCGGACCTCCCGGGGCCGCTACGCCTCGGCGACGTCCGACTGGCCGCCGCCCAACAACTGCAAACCGATCGACCCAGGAACAAGGAGACAATTGCCATGACCACCACACGGAACGAGACCACCCACAAGCTCGAAAACCAGGCGCCACACCTGGACTACTATCCACACTGGCTGGACAACCTCGCCGACGATGTCATCCTCCAGGGCGCCGTGTTCAACGGCGAACTGCGCGGTGCAGAAGAGGTGGGGAAGATGCTGAGCTTCGCGCGAAGCCTCTACGCGTTTCAGGACTTCCGCTTCTACGGCATGCGCGGGGATATCTTTTTGGAGGACTACCTCTCCCGCATTCGTGGCAGCGAGGCCCACCATCCGGGCGGAGTCGAGATCTACAACTTCGTTGTCGTGTACTTCAATGACGCAGGCGAGACCAGTCAACTCGTCATGAACCACCGGCCGCAGTCGGCCGCCCTGCTGTTCTCGTCGTTGCTCGCCAAGCACTTCGGTGATGCTTTCGACCCGAGCCTCTTCTACGGTGGCGATGTCAGTGCGCGTTTGCTCGATCGCGACCTGTCCCGCGGTCTGTGGCCGCCCTCGTCTCGCTGACCTGTGGCGATATGCGAGTCGCACACGGGCTGGCCCCTTGAGCTCGCCGCCAACGCGCCGAGCAGCGTCCAAGGAGCGCTCATCCTCCGAGACAACATCATGACCGCAACTGCAGCGCCGACCGCTGCGTCTGACCCGTCATGGATGACAACGAACGGGAGGCGAATCCCCGCCGACGGTCTAGACCCCAACAACCCCGCCCTGGTGGGAGCATGAGAGCCAGTACGGCTGGAATTGGGCCGCGCTAATGCGACTTCGCCGCCAAGGGCGGGGTCGACGCTATGCACACCGAACCGCTGTGAGATCTGGATCCGATCGAAGAAGCGTCAGGAAGATGACAACCATGCGGTCAGTCGTCGCCGACAGGGTTGGCGAACCGTCCGAGGTTCTGCGCGTGCAGACCCGCCTGATTCCGGAGCCCGGTCCCGGCGAGGTCCGGATCCGGGTGGCAGCTGTACCTGTGGAGGCCAGCGATCTGCATACCATCCGCGGCAGATACGGATTCACTCCGGAGTTTCCCGCCGTACCCGGAATCGAATCCGTCGGTGTGATCGACGAACTCGGTGGCGGCACAGAGGGTCTGACCGTCGGGCAGCGTGTCATCACGATCGGAGTTACGGGCACGTGGCAGGAGTATGTCGTCGCCGATGCCGGGCGGGTCTTGCCTGTTCCCGCTGGCATGAGCAATTCCACGGCCGCCCAGCTTCTCAGCAATCCGCTCACCGCCGTGATCTTGACCGGTGATGAACTCGATGTTCGACCGGGTGAATGGCTGCTGCAGACCGCTGCCGGTTCAATCGTGGGCCAGTCGGTCATCCAACTGGGAGCGCACGTCGGCTTCAAGACCCTCAACGTGGTCCGCCGTCGATCCGCTGTCGAGGACATCGTCGCGCTGGGGGGCACCGCGGTGATCTGCACCGAGGATGAGGACCTGCGCGAACGGGTGGCCGACATAGCTGGCCACGACGGCGTGTTCAAGGCGATCGACTGTGTCAGCGGCCAGGTGGGTGCAGACGTGTCGCGTGCGCTGGCACCGCACGGTGAGCTGGTCGTCTACGGTGCGCTGTCCACGCACCGCCAGACCGATCCCGACAAACTCACCATCCCCATCTTCGCGCGCTCACTGATCTACGAAACAAAGACCGTTCGGGGGTTTTGGCTGTTCCGCTGGTTCACCGAGACCCCGAAGGATCGGATGGCCGCAGCGATCGACCGGACAGTTCAGCTCGCCGCGAGCGGCGCGCTGCGCGTGCCGGAGGGCCAGCCGATCCCGCTCGAAAAGTTCAGCGAAGCCGTCTATTTGGCCGAAGCTCCCGCACACGGGGGCAAACCGCTGCTGGTGTTCGAACCGTAGTAGGAGATAGGAGCGGGTAGTCGGCGAGATTCCGGCACTGTTCGGGTTATGAGGCTGCGAGTGCCTCGAGTGCTTTAGCCGAATCACTGCCCGGCTCGGGGTGGTAAATGAACACCTGAGTGTCGGAGTCGGGGACGCTGAGCCTCGCGCGGCGAAGGTAGAGATCACCCACCAGGGGATGTCGCATGTGGAGGATGCCGGTGCGATATCCAACATCTGCGCGTGCCCAGAGTTCGCGGAATCGATCGCTGGCTGCCGAGAGCTCATCGATCAAGGCGCGTAAGCGGGGATCACCCAGATCGCCAACCGCGGATTCCCGTAATCCACTCACCGCGACCTCAGTTGCCTCGTCCCAGTCGACGAAGAAATCGCGAGCAGCCGGTGCCAGCAGCCGCCACCGCAAGAAGTTTTCGCCAGGGGCGAACTCTGGTGACAACGCGCGGGCAATCGCATTGGCGGCCAACACATCCTGGTATCGGTTGGTGACGATCGAGATCTGATCGATCAGCTGATCCAGACCGGCAGCCGCGGCGGCGCATAGCCCTCGACCTGTTACAGAGACGGCCGCCTGCAAGCCCGCAAGCCGATGAAGATGTTCTGTGGCTTTGACATCCAGTCGCAGTGCCCGGGCGAGCGCATCGAGCACCTGTGAGGACGGGTGCTGGTCACGGCCTTGCTCGAGTCGCAGGTAATAGTCGACGCTAATCCCGGCGAGCATCGCCAATTCCTCGCGGCGCAATCCCGGGACGCGCCTGCGAGGACCGGAATCCAACCCGACATCCTCGGGTCGGACTTGTTCACGGCGCGCGCGCAGGAACTCACAGTGCGCTGCCCGTCGGCGACATTGCCCGATCTTAAGGCTGTCCCTCGCAATACCAGGATCAATAGGGCTTGCCCGCCGAGGTCCAAGCAGGAATTCCCGTTGGCGGCGATGCGCTTCCCGTGGACGAAGGATCAACTCCATCAAGCAAGGAGGACACAATGTCCACGCTTCACTTCCACCAGTCGACAACTTCCACCCCTGAGCAGTTCATCGCCGGGCTCACTGACTTCGGACCGGGCCGTTCGGAGCTCTTTCCAAATAGCGCCGATAGCGACCTCAAAGTGCACCACAAGGGCGCCCGTGACGCCGATGTCACCGAAGGCTCAGGCGGCATCTGGGAACGCCTGCACTACGACTGGTCCGATCCCAGCCACGTCACGCTGACGACCACCGACTCGAACACCTGGGGAGGCGCGTCGGGCTATGTCTACACCCTCAGCCCGTATGCCGACGGCACCACAAATGTGGACGTTGTCATTGTCCGCGAGGGCAAAAACTTCAAGGGACGCGTCCTGTCGGCCGTACTCGGAACGATCGGCAAGGGCGTGTTAAGGAAGGCGTTCGTCCACAGCGTCAAGGCCATCGAGACGCGCAGCGACGCCGAAATTCGGCGATAACTGCTGTCGAAATTAACCAGCCTAGCCAATATGAGGGTCTCCGTTAGGCAGGATCACACAGCGGCCTAACCTTCGATGGAGAGGAATTGATATGCGCGCCATTCAGATTGAACGGTTCGGCGACCCCGCACAGGTGCTCCGCGTCGTCGACATCGAGGAGCCGCCGCCACCGGGCCCGCATGAGGTGCTGGTGAGCGTTGAGTTCT
>Ga0335071_10002900_pt1 | contig 18208 bp, 20 predicted proteins | sample Lox_Sample_15_FD_206724 | JGI IMG/M metagenome (GOLD analysis project Ga0335071, IMG submission 206724) | Soil microbial communities from Loxahatchee National Wildlife Refuge, Florida, United States - Lox_Sample_1.5 | ecosystem: Environmental > Terrestrial > Soil > Wetlands | place: USA... | reverse complement strand
GCATGCTGATGAAGCTTCAGGCGCAGTTGAACCGGGCAATGCGTTTCTGTCGAAGTCTTGAAGATGGGCATTCGAGAGGAGCAAGCAGAGAAAACAGATTCACGGGCGGCGGAGTTTATGCCGTGCCGCCCGTGGTGTGAGAAGTTAGAAGCTCTTGGAGAACCCGATCGTTAGCGAATTCTCGTGCATTGCGCTAGTTACCGACGTGCCGGGCATCGCTCCCATGCCGGAGATCCATGGCCCCGTAATCGAGTTTTCGAAGGCATGGTAATAGGTCAGGTTCACGTCCAGGCTGCCTACCGTCTGCACAACACCCCCTGAGAGGTGATGCTGGACGATTGCGGGCGCAGGCGTATTAAAGAAGGTCAACGACGCGGGCACGGGGTTTTGCGAGTAGTTGTAGCCGGCCATCAACTTGGTAGATTTGGCGACCTGCTGCTGGATTCCTCCGCCAAAGGCCCAGATGTTGTTCCAGCCGAAGCCGGCCACGGCGCCCGTCGGCGTATAGCCTTCCTTGCTGAATCCCGCCGTGTTCGCGTAATTGAACCAGCGCGCATCGACGCCGATGCGTGTGTTCTTAGCCGGCGAAATGCCGGCGCCCACGGAGATGACTTGCGGAAGATTCATCCGGAAGGTCATGACGTGCTTCGCGCCAGTCAGATCCGCACGATTCCACTTGAAGTTGCTGAACCAGACAGGCGACCGATAGGACGTTCCAATGCTAACCCGCTTGAACGCGTAATGAGCACCAGCGCTGAATCCCGCACCCGGCGCAGGAGCGTTGTTTCCAGCCGAAAGATAGTATGGCATGGAACTGCCCGCACTGACGGGTGAGTAGAACGGAGCAGGAATAACCTGCAACAAGGAGAGAGCGGGTACGGCAGAAAAGCCAACTGAGAAGCGCTCTGTGACTTGGCGCGCCATGCCCAACGGAACCGTCACGAGCATGTAATTTGACTTAATAGCTCCGAAACCAAAACCATTTGGCGCCTGCGGAGTCAGAATTGGATTGGAAAAATCGGTGTTCTGAGCGTAATCCACGCCGAAGCCGCTTACCGCCTCCATGGCGATGTGATAGGTGTTAGCACCCGAGCGGTGATAAGTCAGCGCAAAACCGGGCATGACGGACATGTGCCGCTTGCTGATCGTCGTGCCGCTCAATGTGGCGCCGGGCATCCCAGGGCCAAAAGCACCTGCATCTACCGTGCTCGATAACGATCGCCAGGGCGTGAAGAGCGTACCGCTGAATTCGAAACGCCGGCCTTTGAATTCTGCCGTGCAGGCTGGATTCCATGCGATCGATCCGGCAGCATCCAGACAGATGCCGGTGTCGGCCCCGCCCATGGCTTCGTTTACTGGACCTGCACCGTGGAGGAAATGTCCGTCGGTGGCAAGCAGAGTCATTGGCCGGAAAAACAACAAGAGTGTTACGAAAAAGACGGGGATCAACCCAGTCCATCTCATCTGCGTTCGAGTCATTCGAATACCCCATGAGACTGTCTTAAATTTGCCCTTTGCCGGGCGGATATGACGGAATCTCAACGGGGAAAGTGCACGTTAATGGCCAATTATTGCCTTTTTATAATCAGGAATTTAACACAATTCCGACGCACCAATGGATCACTATGTTGCAACATAATGCGTCAATATGAAACCGTTTGTCTAATCTCAGGCTGACTAGCCTATATGAAGCTCCCGCATCTGCCGCCATAGCGTGGACCGGCTTACCCCCAGTTCCCTGGCCGCGTCCGACCTTCTCCAACGGTGTTTTTCAAGCACAGCGAGAAGCCGCTCCGCCTCCGGACTTGGCGTTACTGCGCTCGCGGGCACGGATGGGCTGGTATGCGCGCCGACGACGTGCACGGCGGCCTTCGGAGGCTGCTGAATTTCGCTGGGCAAGTGCTCAGGCAGAATGGTCTCGTGTTTTGCCACGACAACCGCGTACTCGATGACGTTGGCAAGCTCACGGATATTCCCCGGCCAGGAATAGTCCAGCAGCAGCCTCATCGCCTGCGGGGAAAGACGGCGGACCAATCCGTTTTGAGAGGTGATTCGGTTCATCAGGTGCTGCGCGAGAGGAGGAATATCCTCACGCCGCTCACGCAAAGGAGGCACTTCGATAGGCACGACGCACAAGCGGTAGTAGAGATCCTCGCGGATGCGTCCCCTGTGCAGAGCTTCTCGCAGGCTCAGGTTCGTGGCCGCAATGATGCGCGCTGAAGTGTTGCGGGTTTCGCTTTCGCCCACACGCTCGTACTTGCGTTCCTGTAGCACGCGCAGCAGTTTCACCTGCAGTGCCTGGGGCAGATCGCCGATCTCGTCGAGAAAGAGGGTTCCCTGCGAGGCCAGCTCGAACCTGCCTACGCGATCGCGCACGGCTCCAGTGAAGGCGCCGCGCACATGACCGAAGAGCTCGGATTCAAGCAGGTCAGAGGGCAAGGCCCCGCAATTCACAGCTACGAACGGGCCCGCGCTACGCGCCGAATTCAGGTGAATGGCACGCGCCACAACCTCTTTGCCGGTTCCGCTCTCTCCCGTGATCAGAACCGTGGATTCGCTGTGCTGAAGGGCTTCTACGAGCCCGAAAATGCGCTGCATGGCCGGCGAACATGCCACCGCGCCCGAAAAGAAAACCGGCCCCTCGGGATTTGCGGTCTCTCCCGCTGCGGGCCGCAGCAGGATCAGGTACCGAACCAGCGGATCGCAAATGTTGGAATGGTCATCAACCAGGGGTGCGGTGGTGATTGACACGAGGCGTGGAACAGACTGGCCTAGACGCAGCATTGCTCGCCAGCCTTCGCGCATCTGCCCCTGGAGCAACGCCTGGCGAAGCTGTCCATTGGGGCCGAAAAGTTCCGCTCCCAGCAGTTCCTCGACGGGCCTGCCTCGCAGCACTTCCGCGGCTCCGGACCCCAGGATCTGATTGATCAGCGGGGAGACGTGCACGATGCGGAAGTGGGGATCGAGGCAAACGAATGCCCGGCCCACCGATGCCAGCACCCGCGTGACGCCATACAAGGCAGCTTCGGTCAGCGGGTTGATGACGGGCTCGCATTCGGGCTGGTTCCAAACGTCTGCAGCGGGTTCCATGTTCTCCACTCATTTCTCGTGCAAAAAGTCCCGGCTCCGAAATGGTTCGGCCGAACCTCATGAACCGTGCGGCATGTAACAAACGCACGCGCACCGGAAAGCATTCGCGTTGTGCGGCGAGCGCATCATGCCATCGTTGCTAAAGGAACAGAACCTGCTTTGACTCGCTGATCATCTGAATAAACGAGCCTACACCGACGTAATCGAGGTTGGGGTAGTCGATCATCTCTTCTTCCTTCAGCCCCATCACACCCATTGACATCTCGCAGACGTGAATGCGCACGCCGTACTCGCCGGCTTCCTTCATCATCTGCTCGAGCGACTTGACGCCGCGCGCCTTCATCACTGAGCGGATCATCTTGGGACCAATGCCGCACATCTGCATCTTCGACAGGGGCAGCTTCTTGCTGCTGCTCGGCAGCATCCAGCCGAACATCTTGTCGAGAAGGTTCTTTGCCGGCGACCTTCTGGGATCGCGCAGGGCAGCCGTGGCCCAGAAGGTGAAGAACATGTCGACCTGGATGTCGTAAGCCACCGCGCCCAAAGCGATGATGAAGGCGGCTATGGTGTTGTCGAGGTTGCCGCTCATCACGCCGATGGAGAGGCGGTCGTTCCCCGCGGATTTTTCCAGCGCGTCTACTCGCTGAGTGAGCGCTTCGAGCGTCTCTTGCAAGTTGATTTCGTTAGCCAAAGTCATGGCGTTTTCCTTTCGGTTCGAATCGTTAAATCTTTCTTCCTTATGCTTCCGCATTGGCAGCAGCGGTTTCCGCAGCCGGCGCGTGGCGCCACGCAAAGAGCACCAAAGCCAAAGTTCGATAGAGCACGTGGGCGAATTTCGTCAGCGGCAGCAAAGCCACCAGGTCCATGGCCAGCACTACGTGCGCGAAAAAGGCAGCGTGCCCCAGCGTACCCATCGGCGCGTAGACGGCAATCTCGGTCACAAGCCCGGTGAGCACGGTCGCGGCCAGGAGCAAGGGGAAGAACCAGTCTGAAAAAGAACTCTTCTTCCAGGGAACTTCCTGGGCGCGCCAGCGCCGCGCCAACACGAACGCAAGGCCATAGAGGCACACCAGGCCGCCAACGGCTCCAAGTATGCGCATCGGATACCAAGGCGCCGCCGGCGAGCCGATGGGCTTGAGCAGAAAATCCAGCGTTGTCGCAACTAGCATGGCAAGAAATCCGCCCATCACGGCGGCATGCACGACCCAGGTGCGCTTGTACCAGGGCTCCTCTGGTTTGGGCGGCGTTTGCTCGCCGCTCTCGCAGATCTGGAAGCGCGTATGCAGCAGCGCATCGATGAGCGCCTGCACGAGGGCGCCGGGCAGCGCGGTAAAGCGCAGTGCGACACCTTTGCGGCCCTGCTCGGCACGAAAGCGCAGGAACATCGAGAACACGCCAAATGCGGCGCTAAGTCCAACCACAATAAAGAGGACCACGCCAATGTTGTGAATCCATTCGCCGGGCAGGAAGTTGAAGAGCGGCGCATCTGGCGTGCTAGCCTGTTGCCTCGATGCAAGGAGCAGAGTGAAGACTGCCGAGAAGATCGCGAAGACCGCGAGGTTGCCCACCGCCGAGCGGTTTGCGAGTCCTGCCAAACCCGTGAAGTCGTAACGCGCGGTGGCATAGCTGCGCGTCGCTGCCATGAACGAAGCCGGGTCGGCCTCGCGCGGGCAGGTCTCGGTGCACTCGCCGCAGGCATAGCAGCGCCACAGATCCTCGCTGGCCAGTAGTTCCTCTTCCATGCCCACCTGCGCCATGCGGATCATGCGCCGCGGAAATCCCGTCGAGTCCTCGGCCAGCGGGCACACAGCAACACAGTTGCCGCAATTGAAGCAGGCGCTCACATCGAGCGTGCCGCCGGCGCCGTGTCGCTTGATCTTCCGCAACAGTTGTGTGTTGACAACGCGTGCCATGTGGTTTCCTCTCTGCTGGCTAGTGCCCTGCGGCCGGTTGAGCATCATCCGGAAGAAGCTCGTAGAGCAGGTAGTCGCCGTCTTCCCCCGCCTCGGCCACCTTGCCATACTTGCGCATGCCGGTCAGATGCCAGAGAACTTCATGCGCAGGCATGCTGAGCGCATCCGCGATCTGCGGCACGGTGGCCGGCTGTGCAGCCAGAAGCTTGGCGATTTCTTTGCGTGCCGCAAGTAGTTGTTTCTGCGCCTTGCGCTTCTCTTCGCTGATGCCGCCCATGCTCTCGCGCAGCGCTTTCAGCGCATCCCTTTGTTCGGCAGTTAATGTCTTCAAAGCCATGATCGCTTTCCTCTCCGAGCGGTTTTAACCGACTTGCACCAGATCACAACTTTGTCCGGGCACGCCTGCGGCAATGCCGTCCACCATGGCCTCGAATTGATCGAGCCGCCATCCATTCAATTCGATTGCCTGATGCGGACAAACCGCGACACAGGCGCCGCAGCCGACGCAAAGGCCCGCGTTGACCTCGGCGCGCTCAACTTGCTCACTATTCACTTCCTTCGTGACCATGCGTATGGCGCCTTCATAGGCGCACTGCGTGACACAAATGGCTTCGCCGCAGCATTGCTGCTGATCGACCTCGGCCACGAAGGGATTTAGCTCAACGCTTTCTTTGGCAAACATCGCCGCGGCTTTTACTGCCGCTGCTCCTGCTGCCGAAAGCGTCTCCTGAATGTTCATCGGGCCCTGCGCGGTTCCCGCCAGCAGAACGCCGTTGACCGCCACTTCCACAGGACGCAGCTTCGGGTGCACCTCTTGCAGAAAACCATCTTCGCCCGTGGCCAGCTTCATCTGTTCGATCAGGTCGGCGATCTCGCCCGGGATCATGCCTGTGCCCAGAACCAGCAGGTCGACCGGAAGTGTCAACTCTTCGCCCCAGGTCAGCGTGTCCTTGACTGTGATCGAGAGCGCTCCATCGCGCGCGTGTTCCCGCGGCGTCGCTTCCACCGTGGGCGGCTCCTCGCCGTTGTAACGGAAGAAAACCACGCCCGCCCTGCTTGCCTCGGTGTAGTACTCCTCTTCGCCGCGGCCGTAGGTGCGAATGTCCTGATAAAAGCTGTAGACGCCCGTTTTGCTGAAGCGGCGGCGCACAGCCAAGGCCTGCTGCAGAATCGTTGTACAGCAGGTGCGCGAGCAGTAGGTATTCAGCCTTCCGTCTGCCTGGGGCTCGTGCACGCCGTCCAGTTGGCGGCTGCCCACGCAATGCAGAAAGGCGACGTTGCGCACAGCGCGACCGTTCACGGTCAGATTTCGCGAACCCTCCGGAGTTGTGCGCATCAGCTGGATGAACTCAGAGAGCGTCAGCACACAAGGCTCGGATTTATAGAGGAACTCGTTCTCCTGCGGCTCGTACGGGCGAAAACCGGTAGCCATGATGATGGCGCCCGCGGTGATCTCCTCAGGAGAAGCTCCTTCCGAGGCTACCTGCACCTTGAAGTTGCCGATGAAGCCGCTGACCGCCCTCACCTGTGTGGAAAGGCGCACTTCAATCTTCTTCTCCTGAAGGACGCGGCGCACCAGATCCCCAAGCAGATCCGTCGCATCGCGCTCGGTCGGATAAATGGGGCCACGATCGTTCAGCCTGCCGCCGAGCTTTTCAGTTTTTTCCACGAGCAAGACTTGAATGCCGCGCGCGGCAAGGTCCGAGGCCGCCTTCATCCCGGCGATGCCGCCGCCAATCACCAGTGCCCGGCGAGTGTTCGGCAGCTTGATCTGCTCAAGAGGCACGGCGTAGCGCAGCTTGCCCACAGCGGCGGCGATCATGCGAATGGATTTCGATGTGGCTCCAGCCGGATCGTGTTTGTGCGCCCACGAAGCCTGCTCGCGAATGTTAACGTGCTCGTAGAGATATGGATTCAGGCCTCCGCGCGAAACCGCACCGCGGAAGGTCTGCTCGTGCAAGAAGGGCGAGCACGAGGCGACCACCACGCGGTCGAGGTCCTCTTTGAGAATGTCTTCGCTGATGGTTTGCTGGCCCGGATCGGAACAGACAAAGGTGTGTACCTTTGCCGTGGTCACACCGGGAAGGAGCTTGGCTGTCTCCGCCACCTTCTCCACATCCACCACGTCGGAGATGTTCCCACCGCAGCGGCAGATGTAGACGCCGATCTTCAGGGCCGCGGCCTGGGCGCTTTCTTGCGCGTCCGCTTGCTGCGCAACGGCTGCGCGCTGCCCCTCCGCAATCTGCGCTTCGACCTGGCTGGCTTCGGCCTGCTCCATCTCGCAGTTGCGCTCTCCCCGGTATTCGTTTTCAGTGCTCATCGAGTTCCCTCTGTCTGGCCGCTCACTTTGGGCTTTGCTATCCCGCCACGACCGCTTCGCGCTTCTCGTAGAGATACTGGCTGGCCTGCATCGCGGCGGCTCCTGCCTCTGCAATAGTGTCCACAATGTCCTTGGGGCCGGCAGCTGTGCCGGCGGTGAAGATGCCCGGCGCCGTGGTCTGAGTGGGCGCGGTCAGCATGGGGGTGGCCACAAAGCCATCGCTTGCACAGGCCACAGGAGTGGTCCGCGAGGGATTCCATCCAGGAGTCATGCCCTGCGCCAGAACCACCAGATCGTGCATCCGCTCCTGAAGCGGGCTCTCTGCGTCGTCGGTCGTCTCCACGTGCAAGCGCAGGTCGCCGCCGTCCAGTGGGTCGATCCGCGCCACCTTGCCGCGAACGAAGTTGATTCCCATCGCTTTGGCGTTCTGGAAGAACTGCTCGTAGCCTTTGCCGAAGGCGCGAATGTCCATGTAGTAGACGGTGATGTCGGCCAACGGGAGTGCGCCCGATAGCAGCATGGCCTGCTTGATGGCGTACATGCAGCAGACGCGAGAGCAGTAGGAGACGCCAATCGACTCATCGCGCGAGCCCGCGCACTGCACAAACGCCACCGAGCCGGGAATCTTGCCGTCCGAAGGACGCAGCACGCGGCCGTAGGGGCCATGCGGCGCCAGCAGCCGCTCGAGCGTCATCGGAGCAATCACGTTCTGACTGCGCGCAGCGTTGTACTGCGGCTTGATGTTCACGCTGTTCAAATCGAAGCCCGAAGCCACGATCACCGCTTCTGTTTCGATGGTGAGGACGCGCGGCTTCTGGTCGAATTCAATGGCATCAGTGGGACAAACACGCGCGCAGGTGCCGCAGGTGAGGCAGTGCTCGGCGTCAAGAACGGCCTTTTGTGGAATGGCGTTCGTGAACGGAACCGCGATGGCTCGCACCGCGCCAAGTCCTTCTTCGAAGCGGTCGCGATACTCTGAGTCGCATGCATACTCGCACAGGCGGCAGCCGATGCACTTGTCGAAGTTCACATAGGTGGGCTTTTGCAGGAGGGTCACCCGGTGCACCCCGCCACGCGACTCGATCGCCTGCACCTCGGTATTGGTGAGGATCTGGATCTTCTCGTGATGCGCGGCCGCCGACATCTTCGGCGTGGTAATGCAACTGGCGCAGTCGAGCGTGGGAAAGACCTTGCTGAGCGCAATCATGTGGCCGCCGATGCTCGAATTGCGCTCGACGACAAGGATGTTTAAGCCCTGATCGGCCATATCGAGCGCTGACTGTAGGCCGGCGATACCGCCGCCCACGACCAGCGCGTCCGGCTTGAAATCCGATGTGATCTGCGTATTCATGCCTGGACTCCTTGCGCGGCGCCTGCCTGGCTCCCAAAGCGCGCCGTCGCCCGCAGCCGGGTGAGTGACTCGTTACGCAACTGCGCCGCTAGCGCGCGGTTCACTGGCCCGATGCGATGCAGATGATCACTCAGCAGAGCAATCTCCTTCAGAAAGGCCTTGATGCACACCGTGCAGATGGCGGTAAGGCGGATGCGCTCGATTTCCAGACCGCCCGCTTTCATGCGCCTGGTCAGCTCGTCGATCCGCGCAGCCAGTTTGTCGTAGGCGCCGTGGTAGGGACAGTCCGAGCCGCAGGCAGCGATCAGGATCGCATCGATGCCCTGGCTGTAAGCGCGCAGGTAGAAGTCCTCAGGAAAGAGCACCGGCGAGAGGACGCGCAGTATATGTACGTTCGACGGGTACTCCAGATGCGCCTTGCCAACGGCGTCAGCCCCGGGATAGGCGCACTTCTCGGTGGCCAGGACCAGAATCTTTGGAACGAACGGCTCGCTCATGCCGCATCTCCCCATGCCCTCGAGGGGCAATGGATCTCACGCCGGCCGTGTGGGCCAGCGAGCTTGTCTCATCGGAAGAAGGAACGCGACTACTTCTTGCGTCGCACCAGCAGGCGATCGTGGCCCTCGGCCTCTACGAGTCCGAGGAACTCATGGCCGATCTTGCCCGCCCACGCTGAAATGTCTTTGCGCGAGCCCTTGTCGTTCGACTTGATTTCGATCACCTGGCCTACCTTGATCTGGCCGATGCCTTTCTTGGCCTCAAGCAAGGGGCCGGGGCACGCGGTTCCGCGGGCATCAATCACTTTGTCTGCTACGATCGTTTCCACTGCTTCACTCATCGAAATGACTCCTGAATAAAATTCGCCTTAGAGACCCCTCAGGCGGTTTGCAAAAGTCTTTTGTTGACCCGGCGCGCCCCGCGCGGGGATGCCCGTTCGGCCTCCAGGCGCAAGCGCTCTGAGAGTGCATCCCGGATCATTCGCATGGCTTCGAGCATGCGCGGATCGGCGACGTGGTAGTAAACGCTTTGAGCTTGTTTTTCCGCCACAACGGCGCCGCGCTCCCGCATGATGCGTAGATGCTGTGAGGCATTCGTGATGCTGATGCCGGCGCTTTCGGCAATCTGCGTGACGGTGCGCGACTCATGTTGCAGCGCGCACAGGATGCGCATACGCGTGCGGTGCGCAAGGGTGGAAAAGAAATCGCCGAGCATCTCGCAGGAAGCATCGTTGACCGGGTCACGCATTTCCCGACTCCTCGCGTTCACTATCTTCGTAGTTGCGAATCTACGCAAATACTCTAGAGAGTCTAGGATACGGAGAATGCCTTTTCTGTGACGGCTGTCACGGTCCAATCTCCTGGGTCGCAAGTTGGCTAGATCATAGCCGCCTGGTCCTGCAAGTTCTGAAGTTGCGGAGTCCGCCTTCATCGTTAAGCGAATCTCGTTTCGGAGGTTTTCAATGGCTCGATGCCGTGCGGTTGCTGTAGTTTACATATAGTCCAACCACTAAGATCGCCGCAGCGCTGCTGAAGGCGAGTGCCTGCGAAAGGAAGGAAACTAATGAGGAGAGAGAAGATGAACCCATCTCGGAGAGAGTTTTTGGGCGGAGCTGCCGTTACCGCGATGGCGGTAGCCAGCGGAGCCAACCTGGCAACCACGCCGGCCACGGTAGAGGCGGCGGAAAAAGCCACCGTCGCTAGGGCGGACGAGACCATTGAGACCCAGATAGTGGTGGTTGGCTCCGGCTTGGGAGGGTTCGCCGCGGCCATGACGGCGATGGAGGAAGGCGCCAGGAAGGTGGTCATGCTGGAAAAGGAGAGTATCTTTGGTGGCCAGACAAACTGGGCATCGAGCAACGGGCCAGGCCAGGCTTCGGAGGCGCAGGCGCGCCGGTCGGCAGCCATGTCCATGAAGAATTCCAGTTATATCGCCAATCCGATGCTTCATTACCATATGTCACTCGATCAGAAGGAGGACAAAGACTGGCTCTTCGTGAAGCACCAGGTTCAATATGAACTTCGGGCCAACGACGGCACTGTCCTCGCTACCAACGCAGGCCTGACGCCCGCCGGAATAGCCGCTGCTGCGGCCTCCGCGGGCGGTCCAGGCGGCGGTGCCCTCGGAGGTGGCGGACCCGAGGGCGGAGCACCGGGCGGTGCTCCCGGCGTCGGTGCACCTGGTGGTGGCGGTCCCAGCGGTGGTCGCCCCTTCTATGCCGGTGGCCATGGCAGCTCGTGCATTAAGACTCTTACCCCACAGGCTCAGGCGCTGGGTGTCGATATGCGCCTGAATATGCAAGCAGTCTCCCTCATCATGAAAGACCCCTACACCTGCACCGGCGTGCGCGCCAAAACAAAAGAAGGGAAAATTATCGACTTCGTGGCAAAAGGCGTTGTGCTGGCCACCGGAGGCATGAGCACAAACAAGCCGCTGCTGGCGAAGTACACCAGCATCGACCTCGAGAAGGTTCTCATTGACGGAGCTCAATCCGGGCAGGATGGCGACGGTCACGTGATGGTGGAGGCGACCGCGCACGGCAAGGCCACCCACCTTTGTGTGGCTTCGCTTTTCCTCAACGTGAAAGGTTTTGCATTTGATGCTGCGATGGGCGTCTGCGCCGGAATGCAGCCCACCAATCTGTGGGTGAACCAGGACGCCGTGCGCTTTGTCGATGAAAGCATCGTCAGCGATACCTCCGCGTGCAACAAGGTAGTGGAGATCCAGGGGAGCGTTTATTCAGTCATGGATCAGGCCGGCTTTGATAAATACGCGGCGGGCGCCACACAGACTCACTACTCGCAGTTCGGCGATAAGCTCGTGGGCAAGCCGATTCCCGGCCTGACCGCCGAATTCGAGAAGTATAAGAATCTGCCCGACGTCTACCAGGCCCAAACCCTTGACGAACTCGCCAAAAAGATGGGCATCGACGTTGAAACCTTCAATGCGACGGTGGAAAGATACAACGGCTTCGCGGCGTCGGGAAAAGACGAGGAGTGGGGCAAGAAGGCGTCGAATATCTGGCCGATCGCAAAAGCGCCGTACTACGGTTTCCGGCTTTACACCGGGATGCTCAACACCAACGGCGGGATCCGGATCAACACCAAGGCCCAGGTTGTCGATCCTCGTTACAAGCCCATCGCGGGCCTCTATGCCGCGGGAATCGTGACCAGCGGTTGGGATGGAGAGGTCTATCTGGGTGGAACCTGCCAGCCTTCAGCCCTGTGGGGTGGACGAAAGGCGGCCAAACACATCGTTGCGAATCTGCTCTAAGGCCGGTGCCCGAGATCCCTAGGTCTCACATGAGCTTTGTCAACGACTGGGCTTTTAAGGTGTAGTTTGCAAAGGTATACCTTTTGGCACGGCCGGATCGGTGAGATCCGGCCCTTTGTTTTGAGAAGTTTACAAGGACGGTTTTTTACACCCTTTTGAAACAGGGCTCCGGGACGTTCAGGCGACCTGCTTCTGGTTGGGCTCGGCGCGGACTACCCTGTGAACGGTAGCACGGCTGATGTGGTAGCTCTTCGCTATCTGGCTGAGGCTCATGCCGCGGCGGCGATCAGTGAGGATCGCATCGCGGTCGAGCTCCAGCGGGCGGCGGCCGATCTGGCGGCCATCGAGCCGGGCGCGCCGCATGCCGGCGCGGACTCGCTCGGCGATCAGCGATCTTTCCAGCTCGGCGATGGCGCCGACGATGACCACGATGGCGCGGCCCAGCGGGCCGCCCGTATCGATCTGCTCGCGGAAGCTGACGAACTCGACGTTGAGGCGGTTTAGCTCATCGAGCACTTGCAGGAAGTGCACCACGGAGCGGGCGATCCGATCCGATGCCCAGACCAGCACGACATCGAAGCGGCCGCGGCGGGCATCCGACATCATCTGGTCAAGACCCGGCCGGCGCGCTTTCGCGCCCGAGATCTGGTCGCGATACTCGGTGACGATCTCCAGGCCGCGCTGGGCGGCCATCTGGTGCAGATCAAACAGCTGCGTCTCGAGGTTCTGATCGACCGTGCTGACCCTGAGGTAGAGGGCGGCGCGTCTCACCGCTGCCGTCCCTTGGGCCTGGGCGCATGCTTGGCCACATAAGACTCGATGAACTCCAGCAGGATGTCGGTCATGTTCTGGCCGCGGGCGGCCGTCGCCGCCTTGAAGGCGTTATGCAGCTCGATAGGGACATTCAAGTTCATTCTCTTTACCTGCTCTCCTGCAACTGTGACGATGGGACTCACCTCCTCTCTCTCTGAGGTGAGCTTATCCGGTTATGAGTACCGGGCGCCAGGGCCCCGCGACGAGGCCCTGACCCCGGCGCAGGTTAGTTCTCACGGGCCCCCTCGCAGAGGCGCGCGAAGTACGGCAGCCAGGAGCGGTCGAGTTCGAGCACCATGGCCAGCAGCAGGACGATCTCCCAGGTGCCCGGGACCCTGCCAGCCTCGATCTGCTCCCACTCCTCGACCGTCAAGCCGGCCCTAGGGGCCAGCTCGGCCAGGGACCTTCCGTCGCGCAGCCGCGCGGTGCGGATATGCCCGGCGAAGGCTTGGGCGCAGATGCGCCGGTAGTTAGCGGAGCGGCGCGGGGCGGGGGAAGAAGGCAAAACACTCATACTCATATAAGTAATACTCCCGAAAGAGCGGCCCTGTCAACAGAGGGCGGCCTGAATTGGACTACATTGTAAGTATGTACTTACCAGAGCTTGTAGCCAAAGCCCTCTCTCATCTCAGCCAATCACCGCAACATCAACCGCGAGCTGATCAACCAGGGCTACGCTGTCTTCCGCGGCGACATGGGCGGCGCCGAGCAGCAGGCCATGCATGGAACGATGGGCCGTCTTTTCGGCAAGTTTGCCGAGGAGATGTTCTTCCAGGGCGACCAGAGCGCCTGGAACCCCATGCGCTACCTTCCCACCCCGTTCCACACCAAGTTCGCCCAGGAGCGTACCGCCCTCAGCCAGTACATCCAGCAGGAAGCGGTAGGCACCCGGATGCGCCGGTGGGAGCGGCCCATCCATGACATGCTGGCCGCCTGGGGCCGCGGCGCGGTCTCCCGTGCCACCGGAGTAAACATCATCCCCGGAGAAGTGCAGCACCGCAGGGATCTGGATACGCTGGCGGACATGTTCGAATACCTGAGGGCCGAAACCAGGCTGGCAGGCAGCAGGGACATTCCTGGGACATGGGTCACTTTCATCGCCAGGTTCATCGAAAATGAACGGACTACGTCCCTCCGTCCGTTTCCTCATTCCGCAACCTTCTTAAGCCGCTCCCCCCGGTCCGGCCCATCAAGTCCTGCCATCCCGCTCGTGATCAACACTTTCTGTCTGCATCTGCCTGGTTAAGGACATGTGCCGCCTGCCGTCAAGAGGGGAGTTTCTGTTCTCTTCCTCCCCGCGTCCGGCACTGCGCCACCGCGCAGGACAGCAGGATCAAGAGCGCGCCATGGCGTGCGCGGCCCGACGCAGGCGGCGCCGCTGCCGGCTGCTCTTTCCCTTACTCCTGCCCGTCCATTCTCGGGGGCCTGTTCTATCTCCCTAACCCCCTCGGACACATCACACCACACACCCGCACACCCAAGGGCGCGGCGGCGCTCCACCCGGGGCAAGACGGCTGCCGTAAGATGGCTGTGGGCCTGGAGTCCATGATGTTGAACTACAGCCGGGAGGCGTAAAGCCGGCCTGCCGGAGCTCTGTGCGGCCCGCTCAACGGCAATCTCCATCACGAGGTTGTTTAATGCAATATTCCACTTACCCGCGGAGTTGCGCCCGGTAATGGCAGTCCTCAGGATGCCTGACCCGCCACGCGACTTGGCGGCCGTTGTTGAGCAACGTCAGGGCCTGCTCTCTGTGCAGGACTTGGTCGAGCTCACGGGGTTCGGAAAGACGGCGATCTACGATATGGTTGCCGCCGGCCGCATCCCATACCTTCGATTCGGATCCTCGATCCGCTTCGATCCCATCGCCGTAGCGGCCTGGCTGCGTGAGCACACCGTGCTGCTGGCGGCTTAAACCGGGGAGGGCCGGTTTTGCACCCGGCCCCTCTCACCAGGTGATCTTTCCCTTCAGCTTGTCCTGAATCTCCCGGGCGCTGGCCGGCCGCAGATAGCGCATCGTGCTCTTGATGTCCCGATGCCCCGCCCAGGACTGAACCGTCCGTAAATCAAAACCGTTGCGCAGCATCGCGGTGATAAACGTCCTCCGCAGCTTATGCAGCGTGAACTCCTTGCATTCCCTATTTCTCCCTTTGCAACCATCACATCTTCCACAGTTCAGTTTGGACCGCTTGGCAAGACGCTTAAGCGCCCTTAACATCTTGCTGTCAGGCATTCCACCTGCAGTGCCAAGAATGAGTGATTGACCCGGATGCTGCTCCTGCCATGCTTTTAGCTCGGGCCCAAGACCTTCGAAAAGGGGAATGTCTCTCTGCTCCCAGGTTTTGGGTTTGAATCCCCATTTTGGCTTGCCGCGTACGCGGTGTGTGTTTTCGGCCCAGTTGATGTCACGAAATTCCGCGTGCTGAAGTTCCTGGTCCCGCAGACCCAGCAGATATCCCATTCGGATCACGATCGTCATTTTTTGACCGGCGTTTGCCAAGAGGGTCGATATTTCGTCGAGAGTGTAGATCGTTGGCAGTTCCTCTTCGTACCGTGGCTTCGGCGGCAAAATGCTGGTGTCGAATCCGGAAAACCTGAGCCATGAGATCAAGCGCTGGTGTTTGTTGGCGACGGTCCGCTCCCCGCAGCCCCGCTTACGCAATGATTCATGGAAGCGGAATACGTCATCGCGTGTGACCTCGTCCAAATAGGCCTTGTGAATGACTCGCATGAATTCGCCTGTTACCAGCCGGGCCTGCGCCGCCGCTTCCGTTGCACCGCGCTGCTCGGCATCGCGAATGTATGCCGCCGCGGTGGCTGACAGTGTCTTGCGCTCTTCCTCGGTCTCGACCCTCACGCCGGCTGCCTTAGCTGCCGCCTTTACCGAGTGCTGCTTTTCGATCCGGTCGCGAAGCGCCTCTGCCTCTGCGGCTCTGGTTCCGGCAAGCTTGTAGCGCAGCCTGCGGTGCTCATAGAAGCGCACGTAATACTGATGCTTCTTTACCGGTACTTCCTTGCCATCGATCGATGCGTAACCGGGCCGAATTCTTCCATTCGCTCCTCGTACGGCCGCAGCGCGCTGCCACGTTCCGTTAGCGTCCTTGTAGCGGATGATGAGTGTTGCCGTTCGGGCTTCCATGTGCCAATTGTATTACCATTGTCTTACCATAAAAACACACGCGTTGATAATACGTGAGTTAATGTCACAATTCCGAGAATCCCTCCCTCTCCGCCAGTCTTCCTCAAACCTCATTCCTCGTTCAGCTTTTCCCGCATCTTCCGAAACACCCGGTTGTAGATTTCACGAGCCAGGTTAATTGATTCCTCGATGGCCTTGCCAGTCGGTGTCACCCTCACGTTTACCTGCCGCTCCCGGGCCAGCCGGATCCCGGCAATCAGGCATGCGCCGAGGTACACCATCCCTCGATTGATTCTCGGCATGTTTGCGTCGGGATCGAACATCATCACCGTCCTCCGGTGCGCTGCTGGCGCTGGACGATATTGTCAGGGCGTCCGAGGAAGACTTCGCTTGGCCTGTATTGACGCAGCTCGCCGCAAAGGGGGCATTCGACGGCGATCGACGTAAAAGGGAATTCCTCCAGTCCAGACGGAACGTCGCGACGGCAGCGTTTGCAGGTGACCACGAACGTCTTGCGGCCCGAGGGAGCCGGGAACATGCAGTCATTATAGGCGAATATAAGGCGAACAAGAGAGGGCATTTGCGTAACGTTAGGTATCAGGGTAGGGTCCGTACCGGTCCTGACCCTGTCAACTCCTTGACAGCTTACGACCGCGTGGCTCAGGATGGCCCCTGAAGCACATTCCAACTAAGATTTTTACCTGAACAGGTTTGGCTCGGCCTCAGACTCTGAGGCGCGACCGGGGCAGGGAATGGATCGACCTTTTCATTTGCTATAGCAAAGGAGTCATCATGGCAGATTCAACATTGAACAGGCGCGAGTTTATGGTCCTTGGTTCGGCCCTGACCGCGGCGCCATTTGTCTTGACCATGGCAGGACAGGCCGCCAACGCGGAGAGCGCGGGGAAGGCGGACAAGCCGAAGATTTACACGATTGAAGACACCTGCGTGGGCTGTCACTACTGCTTCAATGAGTGCCCGGCGGGCGCCATTTCTTGGGGCTTTGATAAATACGAACAGGATCAGACCAAGTGCATTCATTGCGGAACCTGCGCATCGGTCTGCAACATCGGCGCGGCGCATGCCGTTGGAGAATAACGCGGCGCAAAAAGCCGAAGCGAATGTATCTGCGCGAAAGGACGGAATTGAATGGCGAAGAGCGTTATTGATTGCGATTTGGTGGTGATCGGCTCCGGCGGAGCGGGCATGACGGCAGCCGTCAAGGCAAAGCACCTGGGCGTGAAGAAAGTCATCCTTCTGGAAGCCGGGGTAAAGACCGGCGGGTGCACGTGGTATTGCGGCTGGGGGTGCTCGAATACGAAGTGGCATAAGGATGCCGGCTATCCGGACACAACCGACGATATGTTTCGACAGACGATGAAGCGCTACAACTGGAATGTGGATCGCAAGCTGATCCGTAACTTCGTCGATTCCCAGGGGCCGATGTTCGACTGGTTTGACGGGTTGTGCAATGTCAGCGACTTCTTCACCAAGCCCACTCCGTACGTCAAGCCTGCAGAAAACCAGTCTGCCGGGCCGGGCGGACCGGGTGGAGGCGGACAAGGCGGCTTCGGCATGGGCGGCGGCGGAATGATTGGGGAACCGGAGAAGTTCTTCATCAACACGAAATCGATGGATCCATCGATCGGACCCGGCCGCAGTGGCTCCTATCTCGTTGTCAAGATGCGCGAGCAATGCGAGAAGCTGGGCGTTCAGGTTGTTAACGGAGCGCGGGCCAGGAAACTGATTCAGGACAAGAGCGGAAACTTCACGGGACTCACTGCGGAAACCAAGAACGGCCCGCTGCAGGTCAACTTCAAGGCATGTGTTCTGGCTTCGGGCGGCTTTGGCCACAACATGGAAAAGTGCAGGAAGAGATGGCCCGAGTACTTCACTGACAACCACATCCACAACTTCAATGTTCCATGGAACCAAGGCGACGGGCTCGACATGGCGGAAGAGTCTGGTGTGCTGGTGGACTACTTGACGATGAACCTGGAATTTCTGGGCCCCGTTCATCACCCGTATTCGTTCACCATCTTCAAGGTGTGCCTCTATAATCCCGAGGTTGTCTATGTGAATTTGAATGGCGAGCGTTACTTCGACGAAACCTTCGTCATGAATGGCCCCGGCCTGAATTCGTTGATCAAGCAGCCCAAAGGACAGGCGTTTGTCATCATGGACGATGAACTCGTCGACATAGTGAATAAGCGCTACATGGACGCCAATACAGGGCGCGAGGTCATGCCCTTCCGGGATAACGGCTTGAGAAAAGAGATCGAGTACGAGGTGTCTCTGGACGAGGCAGGCGCGAA
>Ga0335071_10002898_pt1 | contig 18216 bp, 14 predicted proteins | sample Lox_Sample_15_FD_206724 | JGI IMG/M metagenome (GOLD analysis project Ga0335071, IMG submission 206724) | Soil microbial communities from Loxahatchee National Wildlife Refuge, Florida, United States - Lox_Sample_1.5 | ecosystem: Environmental > Terrestrial > Soil > Wetlands | place: USA... | reverse complement strand
GCGGAGCTCCACGACATTCTCAAGGAAAACGGCGTCAACACGACGCAGATCACCTACACGACGGCGGCGGACAAGAAGCTGCCGCTGTCCCAGATGCGCATCGTCTTCACGGTGCGGTGCGACTACGGGCGCTTCAAGCAGCTCCTGCACGCCTTCGAGACGAGCCGCCACTGGATCGCCGTGCGGGACATCGCCATCAACCGCGATCCCGAGCGGCCGGGCTCCGTCCAGGTCCAGATCGGGCTGCTCACGTATTTCACCGAGGGCGAGGCGCCGGCCGAGCCCGCGGAGAGCGCGGCCCGGATGGCGGCCCCGTCGCGGAGGGCGGGCTGATGGCCTCGCTCGCGTCGAAGCTCGGCTCGCGCCGCCAGGCGATCCTGCTCGCGTCGCTCGCCGTCGTGCTGCTGCTCGCCGTCGTGCGCTGGCGGCCCGGTTCGGACGCGCCGCCGCCGGCATCGGCCGCTCGCGGCAGCCGGGCGGCGGCCGGGGCCGTGCGGTCCGGCGGCGAGGGCGAGGACGGCGGGAGATCGCCCGTGCCGGCGCGGGGGCGGCGGGCTCCGGTCAAGGACGTGAACCCGGACGACGTGCCGGTGCTCGACGTCGCCGACTTCGCCCCGTCGTCGGCGAGGGCGAACGCCGAGCCCGGCCGCGATCTCTTCGAGCTGCGCGACCCGACGCACAAGCCGCTGCCGACGGCAACCCCGGCGCCGCCGGCGCCGGGCGACGTGCGCTTCGTCGGCCCGCTGCCGCCGCCTCCGCCGACGCCGACGCCGAAGCCGCCGGACATCGCCTTCAAGTTCATCGGCACGTTCGGGCCGAAGGACCATCCGATCGCGGTCGTCCAGCAGGGGGACCAGGTGTTGAACGTCCGCACCGGCGACAAGCTTTTCGGCAAGTTCATTCTGAAGAAGGTGGGCTACGAGTCCATCGACGTCGGTTTCGTGGGTTTCCCGGAGACCGAGACGCGCCGCCTGGGGATCACCCCGTGACGGCGCGCCGCTCCGCGAAGGGAAGGGGAAACGCTTGAAGAAGCTCTCGAGGATCGCGAGCCTCGCCGTTCTGCTCGCCGCCGCCGGCTGCGTCGGCACGCGGACGTTTCAGGAGGCGCGCGAGCAGGAACAGCTCGGCCACTACGACCTCGCGGTCATGCAGTACGCCAGGGCCCTCGAGCTCGACCCGACGAGCCCCCTGTACAAGGCGGCGCTCGCCCGGGCGCGGGTCAAGGCGTCGCAGTTCCACTTCGAGAAGGGAAAGATGTACCGCAACTCGGGCCGCTACGATCTCGCCGTCGTGGAGCTCGAGCAGTCGGTTCTCCTCGACCCGACCAACGACTACGCCGCCACCGAGCTCAAGCACGCCCGCGAAGACAAGGCGAAGCAGGACGAGGAGCGCAGCGCCGAGTCGAAGATGGAGAAGATCAAGAAGAAGGTCAAAGGCGCGCGCGCCGTGGCCGTCATTCTCGAGCCGTCTTCCGACAAGCCGATCAACCTGAACTTCCCGCAGCAGAAGCCGGTCAAGCAGATCTACCGCGCGCTGGCCGACGCCGCCGGCATCAACGTCATCTTCGACCCGCAGCTGAAGGACGACAACGTCTCGATCGTCCTGTCGAACATCGAGTTCCAGAAGGCCCTCGAGACGCTGCTCCGCCAGGAGAACCACTTCTACAAGATCATCGACGAGCGGACGATCCTGATCGCGGCCGACACGCCGCAGAACCGCAAGACCTACGAGGACCTCGTCATCCGGACGTTCTTCCTGTCGAACGCCGACGTGACCGAGGTCGCCAACGCCCTGCGCGCGCTCCTCCAGACGACGCGGATCTCGGTCAACAAGGCCGAGAACTCGGTGACCCTGCGCGACACCGCGGACAAGGTCGCCGTGGCCGAGCGCATCGTCGAGATGAACGACAAGCAGGTGGCCGAAGTCGTCGTGGACGTCGAGCTCCTGCAGGTCAACACCGACAAGCTGCTCGATCTCGGCCTGACGCTCAATCCGCGGAGCGTCTCCGCCACGATTCCCGCGCCCGGCGGGACGACCAACCTGGGCGCCGCGCTCGGCGCCGGCCAGTTCAGCTGGAGCCAGTTGAAGCAGATCAACGTCAACTCGTTCGGGTTCACGATCCCGTCGGCGCAGCTGACCTTCATCAAGGACAACACGGACGCGGAGCTGCTGGCCAAGCCGCAGCTCCGGATCGCCGAGGGGCAGAAGGCGCAGCTCCTGATCGGCGACAAGGTCCCGATCCCGGTGACGAGCTTCAACACGTCGAACATCAGCGGTTCGAACGTCGTTCCCGTGACCTCGTACCAGTACCAGGACGTCGGCATCAAGATCGAGGTCGAGCCCCGCGTCCACCACAACAAGGAAGTGACGCTGAAGCTCATGACCGAGGTCTCGAACATCAACGGCTACGTCGGCGCCGCCCCGAACCAGCAGCCCATCATCGGGACCCGGACGATCTCCTCGAACATCCGCCTCAAGGACGGCGAGACGAACTTCCTCGCGGGCCTCTACCGGACGGACAAGGCGGTCTCGAAAAACCTGATCCCGTTCATCAGCGACATCCCGGTGGTCGGGCTCCTGTTCACGCACACCAACGACGACAAGAAGGTCACCGACCTGGTGCTGACGCTCACGCCGCACATCATCCGGATTCCCGACGTGACCGAGGAAGACGTGACGCCGTACTTCGTCGGCACCGACGCGAACATCTCCTACCAGGGAGGCCCCCGCGTCGAGAACCCGACGCGCGACCAGGGGCCGTTTGGCGAGCAGCCCGCGGGCAAGCCGGCGCCGCCGGCGCCCCGCGCGGCACCGCCGGCGGGCAATCCCGGAATCAACCTCGCCCCGGGCGGCGGCCCGACCGACATCTTCCGGCAGCCGGCGCCGGCGGCCCCGCCGACGGGCTCGCCGCAGCAGCAGGTGCCGCCGCAGGGCGCGGTCCTGTCGACGCCGGACACGAGCACGCAGGTCGCGTCCCTCTCCTCCAAGTCGGCGAGCGTGTCGCCGGGTTCCGACGCGATCCTCGTCGATTTCGACCCCGCCTACGTCACGGTGCCGCCCGGCGGCCAGCAGACGATCCTCGTGCGCGTCACGAGCGCCGGCGGACTGCCGGCCGGTACGGTCGCGGTGCGGTTCGACCCCTCCGTCGTCGCGATGCTCGCCGTCAAGCCGATCCTCGGCAGCGACACGGGCATGGCCGAGGGCCACGTCGACGGCGGCCAGGCCGTGATCACGTTCCCGTCCGTCGAGTCGCTGTCGGGGACCCGGGCGCTCGCCGAGATCACCGTGCGCGGCATCGCGCCCGGCCGCTCGGCGCTTTCGCTCGAGACGACCGAGCTCGGCGGCGTGTCGGTCACGCCGTCGCAGGCCGTCGTGGACGTGAAATGACCGCGGCGGGAGAACGCCGCGGCGGCTTCCGGGCCGAGCATGGCGAGGGCCGGGAGCCGAAAGAAGTCGCGGCGAAAGAAGTCGCTGCGAGAGAGCCGCGCGCTTCCGGCTTCACCATGGTCGAGGTCGCGATCGTCGCGACGATGATCGCGATCCTCGCGGCCATGGCGGTCCCGGTGGCGCGGTATTCCCTGCGCCGCCAGAAGGAACTGGAGCTGCGGTATCAGCTCCGCGCGATGCGCGAGGCGATCGACCAGTACAAGAAGCTGTCGGACTCCGGCCTGATCCCGATGAAGATCGGCGGCGAGGGCTACCCGCCCGAGCTCGAGGACCTCGTCAAGGGCGTCACCCTGGTGGGGCAGCTCGACAAGAAGCAGAAGTTCCTGCGGCGCATCCCGGTCGACCCGATGACGAACAAGGCCGAGTGGGGCCTGCGGTCCTACCAGGACGAGTCGGACTCGTTTTCGTGGGGCGGCCAGAACGTCTACGACGTCTACTCCCTGTCCGAGGCGAAAGCCCTGGACGGGACGTATTACAAGGACTGGTGATGACGGGCCCTGAAGCAGGCGGCCGGAGGCGGGAGACAGGGGAGCGGGGATTCACCCTCCTCGAGCTCCTCGTCGTGATGACGATCATCGGCATCCTCGCGGCGATCGCCGTGCCGGCGCTCCGGGACTCGCCCAAGCGCGCCCGGGAGGCGACGCTGCGCGGCGACCTCTTCACGTTCCGCAGCGTCATCGACCAGTACAAGGGCGACAAGGGCAACTACCCGGTCGACCTCGAGGTCCTCGTCAAGGACGGCTACATCCGGAAGATCCCGATCGACCCGATGACGAAGGCGTCCGACTGGGTCCTGACGATGGAAGAGGCCGACCAGTCGGCTCCCCCCGACGATCCCAACGCGCCGCCCCAGCAGCCGGGGGTCATCGACGTCCACAGCGCCTCGAAGGAGAAGGCGCTCGACGGGTCGCTCTACAGCGACTGGTGATGCGCCGGAGCCTCGCCGCGAGGTCACGGGCGGGTTTCACGCTCGTCGGCGTCGTCGTCGCGATCGCGATCATCGTGATCCTGCTCGCCGCGGTGGGTCCGTCGGTGGCGAAGCTCATCGAGCGCGATCGGGAGACGGAGCTCATCTTCCGGGGCAAGCAGTACGGGCGAGCGATCCTCGCTTTCCAGAAGCGCTACGGGCGTCTCCCGAACCAGCTCGACGAGCTCGTCAAGCTGAAGCCGCGCACGATCCGCCAGCTCTGGAAGGATCCGATGTGCAACTGCGACAACTGGGAGACGATCATCGCCGGAACACCCGAGGCGGCGCCGATGGGCCAGGGGCCGCCGCCGCAGGGCGGCAGCGGACTCCAGACGCCCGGCGTGCCGCGGGTGACGCCCACGGCGAACGCGTTCGGATTCGGCAGCAGCGGCGGCCAGCCCACGCCCCCGCCGTTTCTGGGGAGCGGCGGGGCGCTGACGCCGACGCCGACCTCCATCTTCGGTTCGAACGGGAAGAAGACCGGTCCGATCGTCGGCGTGCGCACCAAGATCCGCCGCCTGGGCATCAAGCCGTGGCGCGGCCGCGACTACACCGACGAATGGCGCTTCATCGCGGGCGACGCCGACAACGACTCGAACGGTCCGATCATCGACCCGAACTCGATTTACCCGAACCGGACGCCGCAGCCCCCACAGGCGCCGCAGTGAGCGCCGGCGCGCCGATCCGCGAGGTCCTCGACGGCGGCACGACCGTCCTCGTGGACCGGATGGCCGACGTCCGGTCGGTCGCCCTCGGCATCTTCGTCCGCGCGGGCTCGAGCGGCGAGCCGCCGGCGCGGCGCGGCGTGTCGCACTTTCTCGAGCACCTGCTCTTCAAGCGCACGCGCCGCCGCTCGACCGTCGAGATCGCCCGCGAGATCGACCGGCTGGGCGGCGACGTGGACGCCTTCACCACCAAGGAGTACACGGGCTTCTACTGCCGCACGCTCGACACGCGTTTCGCGAAGGCGCTCGACCTGCTCGGCGACGTCGTCCTCGCGCCGGCGTTTCGCGCCGCCGACGTCGAGGTCGAGCGCGGCGTGATCCTCGAGGAGATCGGCGAGGCCAACGACAACCCGGAGGACCTCGCTCACGAGAACTTCGTCCAGGCTTTCTGGAAAGACCACCCGCTCGGGGCGCCGATCCTCGGCACCGCCGAGACCGTCCGCGCGATCCGCCAGGACGACCTCGAGGGCTACTACGCCTCGCGCTACCGGCCCGAGAACCTGATCGTCGCGGTGGCCGGGCGGGTGCATCCGGCCGACGCGATCGCCGCGGTCGAGCGGCTGGTGCGGCGCCGGCGCCCGCGCGGCGCTTCGCCCCGCCGGCGGGCGATCCGGGAGCGGGCGCCGCGGGCGCACGCGCAGGTCCTCGTCCGGCCGCGGCGCGGCCTCGAGCAGGCCCACGTCTGCCTGGGCGTGGCCGCGAGCACGCAGACGAGCGGACGGCGCTGGGCAGCGGCCTTGCTCGACGTCGTCCTCGGGGGAGGGATGTCGTCGCGCCTCTTCCAGGAGGTGCGGGAGCGCCGCGGCCTCGTCTACACGATCGCCTCGTCGCTGTCGGCGTATCGCCTCGGCGGTTACGAGGCCGTGTCGGCCGCGTGCGCGCCGAAAAACCTGCCGCGGGTGCTCGAGGTGACGCTCCGGGAGCTGGCGAAGCTCAAGCGCTCCGGCGTCCGCCCGCAGGAGCTCGCGCGCGCCAAGGAGAACCTGACCGGCAACCTCCTGCTTTCGCTCGAGTCGACCGTCTCGCGGATGTCCGCGGCGGCGCGGCAGGAGTTCTACTTCGGGCGCGTGGAAACGCCCGAGGAGGTCCTCGCGCGGATCGCGGCCGTCACGGTCGACGAGATCGGCGAAGAAGCGGCGCGGATTCTCGACGGGAGGTCGCTCGGCGTCTCGGTCGTCGGCAACGTCGGCCGTCTCGGCGTCGGCGCGCGCGATCTGTCGAGCGCCCTTTAGCGGCCCGCAGGGATCGCGGCCGCGACGACGACGGATTTGTGATTGCATTGCCGCCGATGGCCGAGGTGGTTCTTCCCGTCCAGGTGCTCCCTCACGGCGAGGGGCTCGATCTGCCGGCGTACGCGACGCCGGGCGCCGCCGGCTGCGACCTGCGAGCGGCCGTCGCCGATCCCGTCACGCTCGCGCCGGGCGCCCGCGCGCTCGTCCCGACGGGCATCGCGGTCGCGATTCCGGCCGGATACGAGGGCCAGGTCCGGATGCGGAGCGGGCTCGCGATCCGCCACGGGCTGACGCTCCTGAACGGGCCGGGCACGATCGACAGCGACTACCGCGGCGAGATCCGCGTCATCCTGGCCAACCTCGGCGACGAGCCGGTGACGCTCGCGCGCGGCGATCGCATCGCGCAGCTCGTCCTCGCGCCCGTCGCGCGCGCGCGGCTCGAGGCCGTGGACGCGCTGCCCGCGACCGAGCGCCACGACGGCGGCTTTGGCTCGACCGGACGCCGCTGATCGGATTTGTTAATCTAGGTTCGTGCGGGTCACGGTCCTCGCGTCGGGCTCGGGCGGCAACGCGTGCGTGGTCGAGGCAGGCGGGACCCGCGTGCTCGTGGACGCCGGTCTCTCGGCGCGCGAGATCGAGCGGCGGATGCAGGCGCGCGGCATCGCCGCCGACTCGATCGCGGCGCTCTTCCTGACCCATGAGCACAACGACCACTCGAGCGGCGCGCCGGTGTTCGTCCGGCGGTGGGACTGTCCGGTCTACGCGACGGGCGGCACCGCGGGGGCGATCGGCCTCGAGGGCGACCTCTTCACGCCGTACGTCCGGGTCTACCCGGCGCGCGACGGGCGCGTCGGGAACCTCGGCTTCCGCGCCTTCGCGACGCCGCACGACGCCGCCGAGTCCGTCGCCTACGCCTTCGAATCGGACGACGCGCGCCTCGTCATCGCGTCGGACCTCGGCCGCGCGGAGGAGCCGTTCGTGGACTTCCTGCGCCACGCCACGACGCTCATGGTCGAGATGAACCACGACGAGGACATGCTCCGCGACGGGCCATATACTTGGCCCTTGAAGAAGCGGATCTCGGGCGGACTGGGGCATTTGTCGAACGCCCAGTCGGCGGGCGCGATGTTCCGGGCCGTGGGCCCCAGGCTGCGGCGCGTCGTCGCGACGCACCTGTCGCGGACGAACAACACCCCGGAGATCGTGCGGGCCATGCTGACCCGGCTCGTCGAGCGCTCCGGGTGGAACGTGCCCTTCGCGAAGTTCGGGTCTATCCCAAGGAGGGCGTCCTGGATCCCCAGGGCAAGGCCATCGCCGCGGCGCTCGGCCGGCTCGGCCACGGCACGGTGCGCGACGTGCGCGCCGGCAAGGTCTTCTTCATCGACGTCGCCGGGGGCGACGCGCGCGCGGCCGAGGCCGACGCGAAGAAGATGGCCGAGGAGCTCCTGGCCAATACCGTCATCGAGGGCTACGACGTGAGGGTCGTGTCGTGAAGTTCGGCATCGTCGTTTTCCCCGGTTCCAACTGCGACGAGGACTGCCACCATGTGGCCACGCAGCTCCTCGGCTGCGAGGCCGAGTACATCTGGCACCACGACACGGACCTGAAGGGATCGGACGCGGTCATCCTGCCCGGCGGTTTCGCTTACGGCGACTACCTCCGCGCCGGCGCGCTCGCGCGCTTCTCGCCCGTCATGGAGAGCGTCGCGTCGTTCGCGAAGAAGGGCGGGCCGGTTCTCGGCATCTGCAACGGCTTCCAGGTGCTTCTCGAGGCGGGCCTCCTCCCCGGGGCGATGCAGATCAACCGGGGGCTGCGCTACGTCTGCAAGGACGTATCCCTGAAGGTCGAGAACGACGCGACGCCGTTCACGTCGCTCTACCCGAAGGGCAGCGTCGTGACGATGCCGATCGGGCACATGGAAGGCAACTACACGGCGCCGCCCGACGTGCTCGACACGCTCGAGCGCGACGGCCGCGTCGTCTTCCGCTACTGCGAGCGCGACGGCCGGGTCACGGACGCGGCCAATCCCAACGGCGCGGCGCGCGGCATCGCCGGCATCTGCAGCCGCGAGGGCAACGTCGTCGGGCTGATGCCGCACCCGGACCGCTGCGCCGAAAAGCTCCTGGGCAACGACCAGGGGCTCCAGATGTTCGCCTCCGCCGTCGCGGCGATGGCCGCGCGATGACGATCACCGAAGAGCTCATCCGGGAGCACAACCTTTCCGACGAGGAGTACGGCCGGATCAAGGAGATTCTCGGCCGCGAGCCGAACCTCGTCGAGCTCGGCATCTTTTCGGCGATGTGGAGCGAGCACTGCTCGTACAAGTCGTCGCGGATCCACCTGAAGAGATTCCCGACGACCGGGCCGCGCGTGATCCAGGGCCCCGGCGAGAACGCGGGCGTCGTGGACATCGGCGACGGCCTCGCCGTCGCGTTCAAGATGGAGTCCCACAACCACCCGTCGTTCATCGAGCCCTACCAGGGCGCGGCGACGGGTGTCGGCGGCATCCTGCGCGACGTCTTCACGATGGGCGCGCGGCCGATGGCGTCGCTGAACTCGCTCCGTTTCGGGCGGCTCGACGCGCCGCGCATGAAGCACCTGGTCGACGGCGTCGTCCGCGGCATCGCCGGCTACGGCAATTGCATCGGCATCCCGACCCTCGGCGGCGAGACGACCTTTCACAGGGGCTACGACGGCAACATCCTCGTCAACGTCATGAACGTCGGGCTCGTGAACAGCGACCGGATCTTCCTCGGGCGGGCCGAGGGCGCGGGAAATCCGGTCGTCTACGTGGGGTCGAAGACCGGCCGCGACGGGATCCACGGCGCGACGATGGCGTCGGAAGAGTTTGCCGCCGACGAGGCGAGCCAGAAGCGCCCGACCGTCCAGGTCGGCGACCCGTTCACCGAGAAGCTCCTGATGGAGGCGTGCCTCGAGCTCTTCCAGACGGACGCCGTCGTCGGGATCCAGGACATGGGCGCCGCGGGCCTGACGTCGTCGTCGTTCGAGATGGCCGGCCGCGCGGGCTCCGGCGTCGAGCTCGATCTTTCGAAGGTGCCCGTGCGCGAGACGGGCATGACGCCGTACGAGATCATGCTCTCGGAGTCGCAGGAGCGGATGCTCCTGGTCGCGCGCCGCGACCGCCTCGCCGAGGTGCTCGCGATCTTCCACAAGTGGGAGCTCGACGCCGTCGAGATCGGGACCGTCACGGACTCGGGGCGCGTGGTCCTCTTCTTCGACGGCAAGATCGTCGCCGACCTGCCGGCCGCGCCGCTCTCGGACCGGGCGCCGTGCTACGACCGGCCGCGGGCCGCGCTCGCCCCGCCCTCGGCGCCGTTCCGGTGGCAGAGCGAAGCCGAGCCGGCCGACTACGCCGACTGCCTGAAACGCCTGCTCGCGTCGCCGAACGTCGCCGAGAAGTCGTGGATCTGGACGCAGTACGACCACATGGTCCAGTCGAACACCGTGCAGCGGCCCGGCGGCGACGCCGCCGTCCTGCGCGTGAAGGGAACGAAGAAGGGCATCGCGATGAAGAGCGACGTCAACCCGTTCTTCTGCGCCTTCGACCCGTATCGGGGCGGCGCGATCGCGGTGGCGGAAGCGGCGCGCTCGATCGCCGCGACCGGCGCCCGGCCTCTGGCGATCACCGACTGCCTGAACTTCGGCAACCCCGAGAAGCCCGAGGTCATGGCGCAGTTCGAAGCCGCGGTGCGCGGCATCGCCGACGCCTGCCGCGCGCTCGAGGTCCCGGTCGTGTCGGGCAACGTGTCGCTCTACAACGAAACCGACGGCCGCGCGATCCCGCCGACGCCGACGGTCGGCATGGTCGGCCTGATGGAGGACGTCTCGAGGCACGTCCGCGTCGCGTTCCGGCGTTCGGGCGATCTCGTCGCCGTCCTCGGCGAGACGCGCGACGAGCTCGGCGCCTCGGAGTTCCTGCGCACCGTGCGCGGCCGGGACGAGGGCCCTTGCCCCGAGGTCGACCTCGACGCCGAGAAGAGGCTCGTCGATCTCCTCGCGACGCTGGCGGAGCGCAGCCTCGTCGCCTCGGCCCACGACGTCTCCGACGGCGGCCTCGCGGTCGCTCTCGCGGAGAGCGCGATGCAGGGCGGCCTCGGCGCGACGCTGTCGCTCGAGCCGGGCGTCCGGATGTCGGCGTTTCTCTTCGGGGAGTCGACCGGACGCGCCATCGTCTCGTTTCCGCCGGAGCACGAGGCCGCCGTGCGCGCGCTGGCGAAAGAGAAGGGCGTTCCGTTCACCGCAGCCGGCTGGGTCGGCGGGGAGCGTCTCACGATCTCGGCCGGCAGCCGCGTGGTGATCGACGAGCCGGGGGCCGAGCTCGCCGCGCTGTGGCGCGGCGCCTTCGCGCGGGCTCTCGAGTCGGCGGACGTCCTGTAGCGGGGCGGCTGGCTCCGGTTCCGCCTCCGGGTTTCATCAACGCCTCAGATTGGCGACTCCGCCGGGGATGAGACCGGGGCCGTCGTGCATCGCGATGACCAGCGAGTAGGTCGTGTAGGTTCCGGTGACGTGGTCGTCCACCATCGCGTATCTCCCGCTTCCGGAGACTTGCCCCGACAGATTCGGTCCCGACAGCGTTCCGTGAAACCGGATGTGCGCCGGGACGCAGCCGTCCGACGACGTGTCCATGGTTCCGTCGACGGTGGTCTCGGTCAGCTGAAACGTCGCCGTGATCGGCACCCGGTCGCAGTCGACGAAGTCGTCCGGCTCGAGAGTCCCATACCAGTGGCCGGCGATACTGCTGGGCGGCGTCGGGTCGTGAGTCGGCGTCGCCGTCGGCGGGCGGGTCGGTGGAGGAGTCGACGTCGGCGTCCGGGTCGGCCTCGGGGTCGGCGTGTCGGTCGGGGGCTTCGTCGGAAGGGCTGTCGGCGACGAGATGGGGCTTCCCGTCGGCGCCGGCGTCCGAGAGACCGTCGGCGAGGCCGACACGAACACCACCGGCGTCGGCGTGGCTCCCGGACCGGCGAAGTCGTTCGAATCTTTGCAGGCCGGGGCCAGAAGGAGCGTGGCTCCTAGCGTGAAGCGCGCAAAACGGCGTCGGGCGCCTTGGCTCATGTCGTCCTCCCGATTGGTCCGGCGCCACGATGTCATCCGGTGCCCCCGGAAGTCCTCAGGTTGCGCTTCGGGTTCTCTACGATTTGGCCAGGCGCGCGTCGGGTCGCCAGCGTCCCTGGGGACGCCCGAGGCCCCGTCGGCGGTCTTCGGCGTGATTCCGACCCTCGACCTTTCGTGACCGATTCGCGGAAAATCCGAAACGTGGCCTGGTGGATCGGGGGAGTGATTCTGGTCATGGCGGCGGCTGCCGCCTGGATGACGCAGCCTCTTCCCTTCCGTCGAACGCGTGCCCCCGACGCAGTATCCGCCGACCCCGATCGCCTCATGAGACGTGTGCGCGAGCTCGTCGAACGGTTCCGGCCGCGCGACGGCGGCCATCCGGAGAACATGCAGCGGGCCGCCGAGTGGATCGCGGGAGAGCTCCGCGCTGCCGGCGGCGCCGTCTCCGAGCAGCGGTTCGAAACCGCGGCTGCGGCTTACGTCAACGTCGTCGCGGCGTACGGTCCGGACACGCCCGACGTCGTGGTCGTCGGCGCCCATTACGACGTGGCGGGCGAGATGCCCGGCGCCGACGACAACGCGAGCGGCGTCGCCGGCCTGCTCGAGCTCGCCGAGCTGCTCTCCGGCGCGACGCTGTCGCACCGCGTCGAGCTCGTCTTCTTTGCGCTCGAAGAGGCTCCGTACTTCGGTACGCCGGGGATGGGCAGCGAGGTCTACGCGGCCGCGCTCGAGAAGTCGGGGCGCCGCGTGCGCGCGATGCTGTGCCTCGAGATGATCGGGTGCTTCACGGACGCTCCCGGGAGCCAGCAGCTTCCGTTCGGCGTCTTGAAGCTCTTCTATCCGACGCGGGGCAACTTCGTTGCCGTGGTCGGGAGCGCCGGCGGCGCCGGGATCGTCCGGCGCGTGAAGGCCGCGATGCGCGAGGCCTCGGATTTGCCGGTGTTCTCGATCAACGCGCCCCGGTTCGTCCGCGGCGTGGACCTCTCCGACCACGCCACGTTCTGGAAGCGGGGCCTCCCCGCGGTGATGATCACGGATACCGCCTTCTATCGGAATCCGCGGTATCACACCGCGGCCGATACGCCGGACACGCTCGACTACCGGCGGATGGCCGAGGTCGTTTCCGGCGTGCGGAAGGCGGTCGTCGCGCTGGCGTTCTGATCCGTCAGCGGCGCGCCCGCGCGAGGATCCGCCGGAACGCGAAAAAGTACGGCCGCTCGTCCGGAATCATGGTGAAGAGAATCTGCCGGTAGCGAACGACGAATCGCTCGTAGAGATCCGGGGCGAGCCGCCGGCGGTATTCCGAAAGCAGCGACCCCTCGACCCACTCGACGACGCCTTCGCGCGAGGCGAGGCGGTGGCCGTAGACCTGAAGCCGCACGGTCTGCTCGGCGTAGCCGAGGCGGTCGAGGATCGAGGCGTACTCCTCCGGCGCCAGCACGTTCTTCGGGTGTGCCCGGCCGCCGAGCGCCCCGCGGAACGGGTTCTCCGACGCGACGGCCTCGGCGGCCCGGTGCGACGCGTGGCCGAAGTTGTCCGGCACCTGGAAGGCGAGCTGACCGCCGGGCGCGAGCGTCCGCCTCAGGCGCGCCAGGAGCGCCGGGTGATCCGGAACCCAGTGCAGGGCGGCATTCGAGAACACGAGGTCCACGGGCTCCCTCGGCGCGAAGGCGGCAAGGTCGCCCTGCTCGAAGCGCAGCCCCGCTCCAGCGAACGCCGCGGCCTTCTCGAGCATCGCGGCCGAGGAGTCGATCCCGACGGTCTCGGCGGCCCGGACCCGGCGGTGGAGTTCCCGCGTCAGCTCGCCCGTGCCGCAGCCGAGGTCCACGGCCCGGCCGCCGGAGATCGGCGCGACGAGCGCGAGCAGGTCGAAGAACGGGCGGCTGCGCTCGGCCGCGAAGCGCGCGTAGGTCTCGGGTTGCCACGTGTCCTTTTCGGGAGCCACGACGCGCGCCATTCTAGCGAGGCGAAGGGGATGTCCCCTGGGGCTCCCGTCTCCGCGCGCGACTCTCACCTTCGAGGACCCCGAGCGACCGGGCAACCGTCGTTTGATTCGGATCGAGATCCAGGGAGCGCCGGAAGAACGCGATCGCCTCTTCCTTCCGCCCGAGGCAGGCCTTCACCAGAGCCAGCGCGTTGAGCGTCTGGGGATTTCGCGTGGTGGTCTCGAAGCGGGCCAGCGTGGCGTCGGCGCGGGGGCAATTCCTTCCCTGGAACAACCGCATCCCGAGCGCGCGTTGGATCGCCTCGCTTTCGGGATACTTCCCGGCGCCTCGCTCGAGGACCTCGAGCTCTCGGGCCGACTTGGAGGTGGCGTTGTAGTAGAGGGCCCAATCGAGGATGGCCCGTTCGGGGTCGGGCTGCCCGGCCTCGAGGGATCGAAACAGCCCGTCGATCGCCGCCCGATCGTCGCCGCGGATTCTGTGAAGCACGGCGAAATTGAAGAGTGCGGAGGGATACCTGGGCCACATCGCGAGAGACTTCTCGTAGGCCCGCTCCGCGCCGCGGAGATTTTCCGCGCCGCCCAGCGTCGACAGGTAGACGCCGAGATTGTTCCAGGCGACCTCGGTCAGGCCCGGCCGGTCGGCTCCCGAAGGAGTGGCGCGCTCCGATTCGCCACCGGACAGATAGCCGAGCGCCCTGAGCTTCTGCGCGTACTCGCTCGACTCCTTCGGCGACGTCGGCTCGGCCGCCAGCCGCCGCACCGGAATCGAAGCGGCGAGATCCGCGCGGCGGGGTGCGGTGAGGCCGGGAAACGCGGACCGTACCGGCACGCCGGAAGAGTGCCGGTCGACCGGCAGACCGAGGAGCGCCGCGACGGTCGGCTCGACGTCGAACACCGTCGCCTGGCCCCTCCGGGAGCTCTTCTGGACCCTCGCTCCCCAGGCTGCGAAGACGCCTTCGAGCCGGTGCCAGAAACCGGCCGTTTCGGGATTGAGGGACCCGCGCTCGCACGAGCGGTCGTTCCCCCACTTGAACCCGTGGTCCGAATTGACGATGAGGGTGGCCCCGTCCTCTTCGGCGCGGCGCATCCATTGGCCCAGCACGCCGTCGACCAGCGCGTAGTACGCGTCCACCGTGCCGTGATGTCGGGCGAAGTCTTCGTCGGACACACAGCTCATCCGGGGCGGGATCTCGGACGCGTAGAGATGCCCGACCACGTCGGTTCCTTCGAGGTAGAGCATCATCAGGTCGGGGAGGTAACGGTCGTAGAGCTCGAGTCCGATCCGGGACTGGACGCGGGTGGCTGCGATCGCCCGCGAAAGCAGGACGAGGTCGTTCGGCAGTCCCCCGGCGCTCGCGCGCGCGGCGGCAATTTCGGCGACCGGAGTCGCGACGAAGCCCGCCAGCTCCTCGCTCGTGACCGCCCCGTCTCTCGCGGCGACCTGCTCGATGCCCCCGGCGAGCGCAGCCGGATAGGCGACCCCCTGCTTCGGGAGGCCTTCGAACAGGATCGGGCTCGCGTGGTCGGTGACGAAGAACCCGTTGACCTCCTCGGCCGGATGCGTCGCCCACCAGCCCACCACGCCGACGGTCAGTCCCGACGCGGACGCCACGTTCCAGATCGCCGGAAGCTTTCGAGAGTTTCCGGAGATGGGAACCTTGTCGCCGGTTTTCGGATCCACCTGCTGGAAGTCCAGAACCCCATGGATGTCGGGCCCGACGCCCGTGGCCAGGGTCGTCCAGAGGATCGGCGAGAGAATCGGCGCGTACGATTTCAGGCGGGCCGTGTACCCCTCGGATTCCAGGCGCTTCCAGTTGGGCATGCGCCCCTCGGCCGCGAGGCGGTCGACGAGCTCGAAATCGAGCGCATCGAGCCCCAGCCAGATGACGGGCGTCCGCCTTCCGGGGTCCCGGTGCCGCCGGGAGTCCGCCGCCTCGTTGCCGACCGGCGGCGGCGGCGCGGAGGTCGCCAGGGCGGTGGCCGAGGGCCGAGCGACGGGCACGGAAGCCGTCTCGGTTTTTCCTCCGCAGGAAGCGGCGAGGAGACCGAGCAGAAGGACGGCCCCCCGTCCCCCGAAGAGCTGCGGAACGGGATCGGTTCCGCGGTCCTCACGCGCGGCGATGGAGCACCTCCGAGTCGGTTGATCGTATCCCCGCCACGGTGGCTCGTCGCGGAGCGAAGAAGAGGGGCGGCGCGAGCCGCCCCTCCGGGAAAGACGGGGACGTCCCTAGAAAGTGACCTTGAGAGCGACGCGGAACTGGCGGGGGCTCGTGCGCGAAGTGGCCTTGCGATAGTCCGGGTTGTCGGTGCAGGGGCGAGGCGCGTTCGCCGGGCACAGTTCGCCGCTCGGACCGTAGGTTCCCGGCTCGACGCCGGCCTGGCCATAGAACGGGCTCGCCGGGTCGGTGACGAACGACTGGTTCGGGTTGTAGCGCTGGTCGATCGCCGTGATGGTCTGATTGTTCAGCAGTTGGAACGCGTAGAAGATCGGCGTGACCGTCACCGGTCCGGCGACGAAGTTGTAGCCGATCGAGGCGTTCATCTCGTAGTCGGTCGGCAGTCGTCCCGCGTAGCCACGCTGGGTGTTGTAGAGCGTCGAGCCGTACCCCGAGTTGTAGAAGCCGAGTTCGGACGTCGGAACTCCCGTGCGGACGTAGAACTGCAAGCCGGCCGAGAGCCCCCAGGGGGCGTTGTACACGGCGTCGAGGCGGCCCTGGTTCGTCCGGTCGAGCTCGAGGCGCCCGGAGAAGTTGTTCATGAAGAGGTAGTAGTCGTAGTCCGAGTTGATCCCCGGGTCGGTCTGGCCGTCGGACTGGCGGACGGCGCCCGAGTAGGTGCCCGTCAGCGTCGAGCCGAGGTAGGACAGCTGGGCCCAGATCTCGTTGGTGAACTGCTTGCGCACGACGAGCTCGATGCCCTTGAAGATGCGCTTGGCGGCCTTGGTCGGCGTTCCGTCGCCCGGCCCGGTGCAGGTGCCGGAATTCGGATCCGTCGGGTTGGCCCACGTGTCGCAGCTCCCGTAGATGCCTTCCGCGCCGCCGTTGCCCGGGCCGGTGGCGCCGGGGTTCATGATGGCGCAGGAAATGCCGGTCACGGCCGAGTTGAGGTCGCAGCGATCTTCGATGGCGCGGCCGAGCGAGCGATAGGTGCCCTTCAATCCGACGGACAGGGTGGGGTCGATCGCCTTCTCGACGCCGATCGTGAACTCATCCTGGTAGGACGCCTTGATGTCGGGGTCCGTCGGCTCGCCGGTGCCGCCGACCTGCGTGAAGTTCAAGCGCGGCACGCAGCCGGTCCCGGTATTGCTCGTGCCCGTGCAGACCGTCGTTCCGCCGACGAAGTCGGCCGGATTGGTCGTGCTGTCGTTGTAGTTGTACTGAATCTGAGTCGTGCTGGGTGAGAAGGACCGGAACGTGATGTCCGTCGGCAGCGCGTAGTAGAAGCGGCCGGCGGAAGCGTACAGCTTCGAGGTGCCGTCGCCCGCGAAATCCCAGGTGACCCCCACGCGGGGGGCCCACTCGTTCTTGAGGCTGAACCCGCCGCCATCGGGGAAGAGGAACGAGGGCGTTCCGGCGAGATTCTCGGAGTCATAGCGCACGCCCACGTTGACCGTCAGCGCCGGGGTGATGCGCCATTGATCCTGAACGAAGCCGCTGTATCGCTTGGTCGTCGGCTGAATGAAGAGCGCCTGCGTGTAGTTCGTGGGATCCGCATCCGTCGTGTAGTACCGGTGCTGGTAGAAGACCTGGTACGTGTCACCGTACGGGTTCGTGTAGAAGGGCGCCTGGTTCAGGTCGCAGATCCGGGTGCCGGACTGGAGGCAGGGAATGATCTCGAGCCGGTTGCCGCCGGTCCAGTAGTTCGAACCGGTCGTCACCAGCTTCTCGTAGTCGCCGCCGGCCTTGAACTCGTGGTTGCCGACGTACCCCGTGTAGGTACCCGCGATCGTCTGGCGCTTGGAGTGGTTGTTCTGGGCGTACCCCGCGATGTTTCCGTAGCCGCCCGTGTAGTTGAAAACGCCCGGGTTCGTCACCGCCGTCGTCAAGTCGATGGTCTGCGGCGTGTCGAGCCCGTTCGGCTTGGTCTCGTACCGGTCCGAGTGCTGGCCGTAAGAGATGGTCGCGATGCCGCTCGAGCCGAACAGCTGATTGAGGCGCGCGCCGTAGTCCGGCCCGCCGATGTCGATCCGGCCGTTGTAGCTGAGCGGGTTGACGCTCTGGGGATTGGGATTGATGCGGCCGGTCTGGGATTCACGGTCGGAGAAGTAGACGCCCTGGAGCGTCGTCGACTGGGCCAGGTTCAACGTGAGCTTCAACGAGTACTTGTTCTCGGTGAGGGTCGCGGGGAAGACCTCGCCCTCGACGTTGCCGGTCGTCGGCACGACGGAGTTGCCGGTGATGACGCGGTCGTAAGCGGCGAAGAACCACACGCGGTCCTTGACCATGAAGCCGCCGAGGTCGAGGCCGCCTTCCGAACGCGTGTTCTTGACCGTCGTCGTCGTGGACTGCGTGTCTCCCTGCCGGGAAAAGTCCGCCGTCTGGAGATTGACCTGATCCGCCGCCATGGAGAGGTTGTTGTAGTAGCCGAAGACGCCGCCGTGGAACTCGTTGCCGCCCGACTTCGTGATCACGTTGATCACGCCGCCGGTGTTCCGGCCGTACTCGGCCTGGTAACCCGAGGTCTTGACTTCGACCTCCTGGATGAACTCGTTGTTGATGTCCTTGCCCTGGATGCCCTTGATGACGTTGGTCGTGTTGACGCCGTCGATCAGGAACGAGTTCTCGGCCGACGTCGAGCCGTAGATCGACAGGGCCAGCGAACGGCCCT
>Ga0335071_10002897_pt1 | contig 18219 bp, 18 predicted proteins | sample Lox_Sample_15_FD_206724 | JGI IMG/M metagenome (GOLD analysis project Ga0335071, IMG submission 206724) | Soil microbial communities from Loxahatchee National Wildlife Refuge, Florida, United States - Lox_Sample_1.5 | ecosystem: Environmental > Terrestrial > Soil > Wetlands | place: USA... | reverse complement strand
TCGCACGGTTTGAGATCACCTCATTGACATTCATATTGGTCTGGGTGCCCGATCCCGTCTGCCAGATGCGTAGCGGAAACTCGTCGTCGAGCTTACCGGCAATCACTTCGTCGGCTGCGCGGACAATGAGCCCCATCTTGTCTTTCGGGAGCTTACCCAGATCATGATTTACCAGCGCGGCTGCCTTCTTCAGAAGGGCAAATGCACGAATCAACTCCGGCGGCATGCGGTCTTCACCGATCGCGAAGTGGTGCAGTGAGCGCTCCGTCTGCGCTCCCCAATAATGGTTGGCTGGAACTTGAATCTGCCCCATGCTATCGGACTCGATACGCGTGCCCGGATTGGTTTCCTGGATCTCTTTCATCGGTGGCATAGTCACCTCATACGAACCATTGGCAGGATTCTCCATCTTGCTTTCCGGCACCGCGCCAGTATAACCCAGTCGTCCGAATCAGGTTTCGATTCGATCCCACAGGCCGGATCAGATCGAAAAGCGCCGCTTCCAGACAACAAAAGCCGAGTATGGCCTTTCGGTCGGACATTTTTCGGTCGACTCTTGGTCGGCTCTAATCCAGCCTGGGCGATGCGCGATGGCAAAGCATTCCACGCGTCCCCTTGACAATGAGCGTCATATAGTGTGTATTAGATGGTTGTTGTGGTGACGGAGTTCACCCTTAACCGCTGTCCCTCCCGATAGGCCGGACAGATGATGACTCCTGACAGGGATTCCTGCCACGGAGTTATGTCCCGGACCAATCCCTGATCAGAAAACTTAGGAGTTTGCGCTCAATGATGGACACTTGGGCTCTGCCCTTACTTTTTCAGACGAGGGATGAAGCGATCAATCCTGGATTGTGGCCTGGATCTTGGGTCCCCGGGCCTGTCGCATTTCGTTCGCGTACATGCCCTCCCTCGATGCGCGTTCCTGACGGTCAAATTCAATCAGGTATTTCAGGTGAGGCTCTGCGATGACACGGACCATTCTGTACAACCTCATTCAACTGCTGTTCGTGATCGGCTTCGGCCCTTTGTATGCCGGTGTGCTCAGCCGGTTCAAAGAAAATGTCCAAAGCAAGCGTGGGCCGAGCATCTTTCAGCCATACCGGGATCTCTGGAAGCTCTTCCACAAAGATGAGATCGTCTCTTCGGAGACGACGTGGATTTTTCGCTTCACTCCTTTCCTGGTTTTCGTGATCCCCTTGTTCGTTGCCAGCCTGATTCCAGTTCTGACCGATTATCCGCTGGCATTTGCCTTCATGGGAGATATGCTCGCGGGAGGTTTTTTCCTCGCGCTTGCCGGGTTCTTCGCCACTCTCGCGGCGGTCGATACGGGAAACCCTTATGGACCCATGGGAGCAAGCAGGACGCGAATGGTGGGATTTTTAGCAGAGCCAGTCTTCATGATTGTGTTCTTCACAGTATCTTTTGTCGCGCAATCCACCATACCGTACATCGTTCAGAAGCGATGGGTGGCCAGCCCCGCCGCCTTCTTTTCGCCGGCACATATCCTCCTGCTGATCGCCTTTTTCATGCTGATCCTGGCCGACGGGGCACTTCGAACTGGCTATGATCGATGAATCCAAGGGACTGGAATACTCGGGCCGTGGGGCTGCCTTGATGAAGTGGGGCGGGCAGATGAAGTTTCTGGTGCTCACTTGCATCTTTCTGAATGTATTGCTTGCACCGTGGGGCTTGGCTGATGACCTTCAACCTGGACACGTTTTGCTCGCCATTCCTCTGATCCTTCTCAAAATACTTCTGTTCACCGTAGTTCTGGTCATGATTGAGTCTTCACTGGCCAAATTGCGTCTCTTCCGCATCAGTGAGTTTCTCGGAGCCGCGTTCATTATTTCCGTTGCGGCAATGATTGCGAGCATTTTTTCAACTGTCTAGAAAGGGGGGTACCAGTGGCCGGCTCTCAGACACAGCTGATCGAGGGTCTCAACGCCTTAACCGCGGGGCTGATTCTGCTTACCGCGTTTGGGATGGTGGCGACTCGTCAGGTGCAGGGCGTTTTGCGCTTCTTTATCGTGCAGTCTGCTTTCCTGGCTGCGAGCGCATTCCTTATAGGGTTTAGCCGCAGCTCAATTCACCTTTTAGCTCTTGGCGCAATCACGATCGCCGCCAAAGTCGTTGCCATCCCATGGGTTCTCAAACGCACACTTCCCGGCGATCTCTATGAACGCCGCGAAATTAACCAGGTCATCAATATTCCTTCTTCTCTATTGATCTCTCTTCTGCTGGCCATCGCGGCCGAGTTCCTGGTGAGCCCTCTACTTCAGACCACGACGGATCCCGTGATCCGTGTGAACCTTCCCATTGGGCTAGCCGGAATTCTTATCGGCGCCTACTCCCTGGTTGCTCGCCGTGAAGCCCTCCCCCAGATGGTTGGCATTCTCGCCATGGAAAATGGAGCCTTCTTTGCCGGTGTCGCCATTGCTCCCGATCTTCCCTTGATTGCCGAACTGGCCATCGCGATCGACGTGATTCTGATCGCGGTCGTCATCGGCGTGCTCACACGCAACATTACGGAAACGATGGGGACAACCGAAGCGGCGTCGATGAGCGAGTTGAGAGAGGAGCCCCAGCTATGGGACTGACAGCCATGGAATTGATTGCTGCGGTCTTCCTTCCTCTTCTGGCGGCATTGCTCTGCTGGTTGAAGCCATTGCGCCCGATTGCCTGGGGCACGACCGTAGTCTGCCTCTCGATCAGCTTCGCCGCATCGGTCATGACGGCTGGGCAGGTTCTTTTGAGCGGACGCGCGGTTGCCATTGCTGGTTGGATGGAAGTGGACGGCTTGGGCGCTCTCACGCTCCTGCTGGTCACTTTTGTTTGCACGATGGCGGCAATCTTCGCCGGCGGATACATGCGCCATAGCGGTGAGCAAACAGAGCGGTTGTGGTGGTTTTATACGAACTCAAATCTGCTGGTCTTTGCGCTGGCTCTGGTGCCCGCGCTCGCCAGCCCGAACCTGGTCTGGGTCGGCGTGGAGTTGGTTACCCTGTTCGCTACGCTATTGGTAGCGTTCGAGAGTAACGCCGGCGCCCTCGAAGCCGCGTGGAAAATGGCGATCCTGACGATCATGGGAGCGCCCATCTCACTGCTTGGATTCCTGGTCCTGTACTGGGCATTCCACACGAGCAGCGGGGGAACGGCGGAGACATGGACATCCCTTTCTGCCATGGCGTCGACCATGCCGCCGAATCTGTTGAAGTTTGCTTTTCTGTTGGTATTTGTAGGATTCGGCGCCAAAGCCGGTCTTGCTCCGATGCACACCTGGCTGCCGGATGCGCATAGTCAGGCGCCCACGCCGGTGTGCGCCGTTCTATCAGGAATCAAAACCACAATACCTCTTTATGTGATTCTGCGTTTTCTTTCCATCATCCTTCTGTCGCCTGAGGCTCGTATCGGGAATTGGATGGTGGTCATCGGCCTATTCTCTGTTGGAATCGCCGCATTCCTGCTCTTGCAGGTCCGCGATTACAAGAGGATGTTTGCCTTCTCTACTGTCGAGCATATGGGCATCATCCTGGTCGCCGCGGGTTTTGCGACACGCGGAGCAGAATACGGTGCCGTTGCCCAGATGCTGAATCATTCCATCACCAAGTCTCTTTGCTTCTACACGGCAGGCATGGTGCTCATGACCTACGGAACGCGTCAGATAAGCGAAGTGCGCGGGCTCTTCCGGCTTTCTCCTTTTGTGGGTAGCGCGCTGCTCCTTTGCTCGCTGGCGATCGCCGGCGCTCCACCATTTCCTGTATTTTTGAGCGAATTCTCGATTCTTTCCGCTGGTCTCCGTTCAGGACACAACGTTGCCGTAACGATTCTCGCGATTCTTATCGTGGTTGCGTTTGTAGCGATCATGTTGCAGGTGAACAGCATGCTGTTTGGCAAGCCCGAGCCAGCCACTCCGGCCGAATCGGTCCCTCCAAGCTCTCGCACGGCTGTGCTGCTGGCAGCCATACCGGTCGTTGTCCTCGGCGTCTACATTCCCGGACCGGTGCATTCGCTTTTGCAGCTTGCTGCGCAACAACTGGGAGGACATTGAGATGGCAACCTATTCCTCGCCCATTGGAGGAGATCAAGGAGCCGGTCTAAGCAATTTGATCGCCGCGGTAGGGGAGCGTTTCGGAAGCGAGCTTTCTCCGTTGCCGGCTGACCATGGCTATGTGCTTACGCTCTCTCTGGCCCAGCCCGGTTCACTACCCCCAGTGTGCAGATTTCTGTTTTGGGACCGGGGCTGTCCGTTTGGCGGCATGACAGCGGAAGAGCACTCAAACCATTGGCAACTGCACTATGCATTTCTTCTCCCAGGATCGGGATGGATAGACGTGCTACTCTCGTTGCCGATCGAGACAACTACCGTGCCAAGTATCGTTGCCGAAGTCCATGCGGCGGACTGGCACGAGCGCGAGGTCGAAGATCTTTTCGGAATTCATTTCGAAAATCACCCTCGGCTGGGCGATTTCGTCCTTCACGATCAAATCTGGCGCGAAGGCATTGACCCGATGCGAAAGAGCTTCGACGTCAGCCGTCAGTTGAAGTGGAAGCTGGACCCGGAATGGCAGCCTTTGCTGGTGGTCGGAGATCCCGGTTCGTTCGCCATGCCCGTCGGGCCTGTGTACGAGGGGGGCGTTGGCGAGTCGCTGCATTTTCTGTTGGAAACGGTCGGGGAAGACGTCATTCGCGCCTCGCCGCGTCTTTTCTACAACTACCGCGCCGTCGAAAAGATTGCCGAAGGCCGAAGCATCGCAGATGTGTTGCTGCTTGCGGAGCGCTTTACCGCAACATCCGCGTTTGCACATTCGCTCGCATTCTGTCATGCCGTGGAGCGGATCCAAACGATGGAAGTGCCGGCTCGCGCGGCAACTCTCCGCGTCCTGATTTGCGAACTGGAGAGATTGAGGCATCACGCGGGTGCGATTGCCGCAATCTGCGAGTCCACTGCACTTGCGGTTTCCACGGCGCACGCCGCCATCATCGAGGAGGAGCTGTTGCGCGCCTCCTGTGTCTTCACTGGACACCGTTATCTGTTCGGGTTAAACGTTCCCGGCGGGCTGAGCCGCGATTTTGACGCCCAGGAGTGCAAGAGCCTTCTGCCCGCAGTCGACAAGGCGGAAAGGGATCTGCGCATCCTTGAAAAGCGGCTTCGCTACAGCAGCAGCTTTCTCGATCGTCTCGAGGATGTTGGGGTGGTCAATAGTGAGAACGCCAGGGACATGAATCTCGTGGGTCCAATAGGCCGCGCCTCGGCGCAGTCCTCGGATCTTCGCAAAGCCTGCCCCTATTCGGGTTATGAGCGATATACGTTCGATGTTCCTTGTGAAACCGAAGGGGACGGGTACGCTCGGTTGCGCGTGTTGTTCGCGGAGGCAACCCAGTCAGCGAAGTTAATCCACCAGGCAATCGACGCGCTCGAGCAGGGCCCCATCCGCGTTCCCACCGGTGAAGATCGTTCCGGTGCAGCGCTCGGATGGGTGGAGGCGCCCAGAGGCGCTGCTTTGCACTGGGTAAGTATCGATGATCGAGGATTGGTCGAGCGGTACCACGCGATCACGCCATCCTTCAACAATTGGCTCGGATTTCATGTTGCAGCCGAGAACTTCGCGTTTCAGGATTTTCCGATTATTCTCGCGACTTTCGGCCTGTCTGCAACCGAATGTGACCGGTAGAGGTGAACAGGAATGGGCTTTTGGTTCTGGAACGGTTTGCGCAGGGGCATTCAAACGACCCGCTATCCGCGGAGGGCAGAAACGGCTCCGGGCGTTTCTCCCGGCCGCCCGATCGACACTGAATTTGAATCCGTCGACGAGGCTCAGCACGCCGCCGAGATCTGCCCTGTTGGCGCCATTATTGCTCATGGCAACTCAGCCTTCGTTGATCCCGGGAAATGTGTGCAGTGCCAGCGTTGCCGCTTGTCGATTCCCTCGCCGATGAGTTGGGATTCCGGGTACGAATGGGCGAGGCTGCCTGCCAAACAATCTGAATTTGCCGCTCTGCCATCGGCCTTTTCCAAATCCATGCACATCATGGTGGTGGATGCCGGAGATTGCGGCGCTTGCCTTCATGAAGTCAAACAACTGAACAATCCCTTCTACAACATGCACCGGTTGGGGTTCTTCTTTACGGCGACGCCTCGCACCGCAGATCTTCTGCTCGTCGTCGGCCCTGTGAGCGAGAACATGAGGGGACCGTTGCTCAAGACCTGGGAAGCCATGCCGGCCACAAGACGTGTAATGGCTGTGGGCAGTTGCGCCATTACAGGCGGAGTATTTGGCCGCAGCTTTATCTGCGCGGGCGGCGCCGGTACGGTGTTGCCGGTGGATTTTGAAGTCCCGGGCAATCCGCCTCCTCCTCTGGCCATACTGCATGGCCTGCTTGTTGCCACTGGACGCAAGTCTCAAACGAAAAACGACCTTGTCTCCGAAAGGAGATCGTGATTTATGGTTTCGCTAACCGGCGCATCGCTGGTCTTGTGCTTCCTGGCTTGTGCGGGGGGAATCCTGCTTACGGCGCTATGCGGCCGGAAACGTGCTCCGCTGGTCATCGCCATTGCCGGGACGCTAGGGTCCATCCTCATGGTTCTTGCTTCCGCGACAGTACTTATAACAGGCCAGAGTTACGAAGCCGCACTCTGGACGCTTGACGGGTTCGGCCGGCTCACGCTTCGCCTCGATGCGCTGAATTCCATATTTCTGCTGGCTGCAGGGATTGTGTATTTCTCGGTTTCTCTTTTTCAAAGAAACTTCATCAACGGCCAACTCGATGACGCACATCCAACGCATCGTTACGGCGTCCTGTACTTCGCCCTGATGGCCTCGGTTGTGCTGATTCTCGTGGCCGGCGATGCTCCGCTCTTTCTGATTAGCTGGGAATGCATGTCGATCCTGTGTTTTCTGCTGCTCAACTACGAGCCTGGCCGGCAATCCGACAAGATGGCGGGATACATCATGCTGGCTATGAGCGAGGCCGGCTTTCTCGCCGTAGCCGTCGCCTTCCTGATTTTGGGCAGGACTGCGGCGGATTTCTCGTTTTCCGCCCTGAGTGCGGCCTCTGCCGGGCTTTCGCCGCAAGCGCTGTGGAGCGTCTTTCTTCTCGGATTCTTCGGCTTTGGAGTCAAGGCCGGTCTGGTCCCCGTCAATTTCTGGCTTCCACGGTCCTATACGGCCGCCCCATCTATCTTCATCCCGGTTTTTGCCGGCGTCACGCTGAATCTCGGTTTCTACGGAATTCTGCGGCTCAATGCCGATCTCATTCACACTGGCTACGGAACGGGTGTGCTCGCATTGGTCGTGGGGAGCATCACAGCGCTGGTGGGAATACTCTACGCCACCACAGACAACGACATGAAGACGATGCTCGCTCACAGCTCCATCGAGAATGCGGGCATCATCGTGGCCGGTCTGGGGGCCTTCCTGATTTATCGCGCCTCAGGGCATCCCGTTGCGGCTGCCATCGCCCTGTCGGCTGCGCTCTATCATATGCTCAACCACTCTATCTACAAGACGCTCCTTTTCCAGGGAACGGCCTATGTGGAAGCTGAAACCGGCACACGCGACATGGACCAGCTCGGCGGCATCTCTCGATTGCTACCCGGACTGTCGATCCTCTTCCTTGTGGGCTGTCTGGCGATTTCAGCCGTTCCTCCGTTCAACGGGTTCGTCAGCGAGTGGATGACGTTGCAGGCGTTGTTGCGCAGCGCTGTCTTATCGTCCACCTCGATCAGGATTGTCTTCGCCCTCTGCGGCGCCGCTCTCGCGCTTACCGCCGCGCTCGCGGTGACCTGTTTTGTGAAGACCTACGCCATGAGCTTTCTCGGCATGCGCAGGGGTACGTGGCAGCCGCGGCTTCCTGTATGCACGGGCGCGGGCGCTCAATTTCCTCTGGGATTTCTTGCCGTTGTCTGTCTACTGCTTGGGACTCTTCCCACTTATGTCCTCCCTTTACTGAACCGGACCGTGGAGCCGCTGGCCGGCGCCAGCGTCACGACTTCTCTGGTGCAGCCGTTCTTTACGGCGAATGCTGAGAACGGCCAGCTTCCGGCGGCATTCCTCCAGGACTTCGGTAATATAGGCGCGCAGTCGGGCAGGGGCCTGCTGCCGGGCCGGGGTTTGGTGGTCATGCTGCGCGGACTGGAGGCGAATCCGGTGGTCTTCGCCATGTCGCCTTCCTACAGCATCATCGCTCTTGCGGTCCTGCTGCTGCTGGCGTGGTTTGTCGTTACCCGCTTGACGCGACGGCGCGCCTTGGCGCGGCGCGCTTTCTGGGCAGGCGGAATTCCGCGGCTTCTGCCGCAGATGACTTACACTGCCACGGGATTTTCCAATCCGGTGCGCGTGGTCTTCCAGGCGATCTTTCAACCCAACATCACGGAGGACACCCGCCAGACCGTCGCGGTCCATTTCCGCACCGCCATTCACCGGCAACGCGAGGAAACGCACGTGGTCGACCGCCTCTTCCTGCAGCCGGTGGGCGCGGCCACGCGATGGATCGCTGGATTCCTGGCGGGCATGCATCACGGCCGGCTCAACGCCTATGTGACCTATGTCCTGGCTTTCCTTTTGCTCATCCTTTTTCTCTACCGGGGAACGTAGACATAACAATGCGCCCCCACACCGCTGTTCATGGTATTCCGCGAAATGGAACCTGCCACGAGAGAATGCGATGAACACAGGCGGAGGCTCCTGATGTAAAGGGGGTTCCATGAATGCTGTCGGGCTGGCATTAACGCTGTTTTTTGCGGTATGCGGCGCGGGTATCGTGCTGGGAACCTTAGTTCCCGAGAGGCGCGTTCCGGTGGTGCTGGCATGGGCTGGATCCCTGGCTGCGATACTGGCACTCTGGGCTTCAGGAGCCGTACTCGCTTCAGGAGACGAATTCCACCGCTCACTGTGGTCCATTCCGTCCGCTGGCACTCTGACGTTCCTGGTCGATCGTGTGTCTGCATTTTTCCTGTTCATAGCGGCGGTTGTGATTTTCGCCAGCTCTGTCTTTTCGGCAACGTATATGAAGCGATACGCCGGACATTACAGCCTTGCTGCCTTTAATGGCTGGTATCTGGTCCTGTGCGCCTCGATCATTTGGATCCTGATTGAAGCGGATGTTTTTGGCTTCTTGCTCGCCTGGGAAGCGATGTCTATTTCGAGCTATATGCTGGTCAATTTCGAACACCAGCGCGAGGGGACAAGCAAAGCAGGCTACCTGATGCTGGCTATGGGCGAGGCCGGCTTCATTGCGGTCGCGATCGTGTTTTTGGTTCTCGCCGTCAGAGCAGGATCATGGCAGTTTTCGGAACTCAAGACGGCAGGGATTGGGATGGGACCGGGCGCGCGCTGGGCTGTCTTTCTGCTGAGCTTCTTCGGATTCGGCGTCAAGGCAGGTCTGGTTCCGGTGAATGCCTGGTTGCCACGTGCGCATCCCGCTGCGCCGGCCAATGTTTCCGCCATCCTGTCCGGCGTAATCCTGAATTTGGGACTTTATGGGATCATCCGTGTCAATTTTCAACTGGTGCCCGTCAACACCATCAGCGTGGGACTGGTGATGCTGTTCACTGGAACGATCTCGGCTTTGGTGGGTATCCTTTACGCCACCACCGAGACGGATCTGAAAGGCGTTCTTGCTCATAGTTCCATCGAAAACATTGGAATTGTGACTCTTGGGTTGGGGGCAGGCGTCATCTTTGCGGCTTTGGGCCGCCCACTGCTGTCAGGCATGGCCTTGATCGCTGCTTTTTATCACATGCTCAATCACTCCTTTTATAAAGCGCTCTTGTTCCTCGGCGCCGGTACGGTGGACGAACGTGCCGGGACTCGCGATCTGGACCAGTTGGGCGGGTTGATGCGGGTTATGCCGTGGACAGCGGGTGCGTTTCTTGTGGGGGCCCTGGCCATTTCGGCTGTGCCGCCGTTCAATGGCTTCGTCAGCGAGTGGCTCACGCTGCAGACGCTTTTGCGCGGAGTCGAGCTCCCCTCGACAGCATTGCGTCTGGTATTTGCTCTTTGCGGCGCAGTTCTTGCCCTCACGGCAGCGCTTGCGGTTACATGCTTTGTAAAAGCGTTTGCCATGGGCTTTCTCGGTCTTCCGCGTTCTGAAGGCGCTGCAAAGGCTGTCGAAGCCCATAGCTCCGCAATCGCCCCGTTGGGACTGCTGGCCGTCATTTGCCTCATGCTGGGGGTTCTGCCAACCTATGTCATTCCCGCACTGAACCACGAGTTGCAGCCGCTCATCAGTCCTGGCTCTGCCGAAACGCTGGTGCAGCCGTTCTTTACGGCGAATGCTGAGAACGGGCAGCTTCCGGCGGCGTTCCTTCAGGACTTCCATAATATAGGCGCGCAGTCGGGCAGGGGTCTGCTGCCTGGCCGCGGCCTGGTAGTGCTTCTGCGCGGTCTCGAGGCGAACCCGGTGGTCTTTGCCATGTCGCCCTCCTACAGTTGCGTGGCTCTTACGATTCTGCTGCTGCTGGCATGGTTTGTCGTCACCCGGTTGACGCGGCGACGGAAGGTGGCGCGGCGCGCTCTCTGGGCAGGCGGAATTCCGCGGCTTCTGCCGCAGATGACTTACACTGCCACGGGATTTTCCAATCCGGTGCGTGTGGTCTTCCAGGCGATCTTTCAACCCAACATCACGGAGGACACCCGCCAGACCGTCGCGGTCCATTTCCGCACCGCCATTCACCGGCAACGCGAGGAAACTCACGTGGTGGACCGCCTGTTCCTGCAACCGGTGGGAGCGGCCACCCGATGGATCGCTGGATTCCTGGCGGGCATGCATCACGGCCGGCTTAACGCCTACGTGACCTATGTCCTCGCATTCCTTTTGCTCGTGCTCTTCCTGTACCGAGCTACTTAATCAGGCAGCCTCCATCTGCTGATGGCAACAGTTCTCCAAAAAGCGCTTGACGAAGAGATTCGATTTGGCCTAAGCTGGACCGTGGTGGTGAGGGAGTTCACCCTTAACCGCTGTCCATCCAATAGGCCGGACAGATGATGACTCCTGACAGGGAAGCCTGTTGCGGAGTTGTGTCGCGGCCGGTTCCCCGATCAAAGGAAAATGGGAGTTCGCTCTGGTGACGAACATTTGTGCTTTGTCCGCACTTTGGGTGGGTCCGGCATTGGCCCCGATGCTGCTCGCGACCCCTTTCAAGGCCCCGGCTGCGCCTCACGAAATTGCTGTGAGCAAGGCTATTGCGAGCGCTGTGATTTCGCGTGGGGTTGCGAACTCGTTCTCCCTACCGTGTCTTCCTCCCCAAGTGTCAGCAAGCAAGAGATCCGCACAGGCAGCGCTGCGGCCCGCCGCTGAAGGAGAGGGATAGGTTATTGCCATGGGAAGCCCAGTTTTTGTCGGATTTCAGAGGATACTGGTTGCATTCGATGCATCTCCTCATGCGCAGCACGCTTTGGAAGTTGCTCTTTCGATGGCAGCGGATATGAAAGCAAAACTGTTCGTTGTCGCAGTAATCCGGCCGCCGAAGCCCGCCAACAATCCGGAGTTAAACGCGGTCCTCGAAGATGGGCGTGAGCGCTACGAAAGCAGATTCGTCCCAATCCGAGAGCGTGCCAGATGGAAAGGCATTGACCTCGAAACGGAAGTTGTCCTGGGCCATCCGGCGAAGCAGATCGTCCATCGGGCGGAATCTATCGAGGCCAGTCTCATCGTCATGGGTAGACGAAGGCACACCATCTTTCACCGCTGGGTGTTGGGCTCAAACTCAGATTGCATTCTCAAGCACGCACATTGTCCGGTGATGATTGTCCATTGATTGGAGTCGAGCTATGAAGATCGCGAATTCAACTGAAGGGCAACGCGCCTGGTCGATCATTCTGCCGATGCTTGCTTCGGATTCCGTTCACCAGCATCTCATCGAAATTTTTGTAACTAGCGGCCTCAAAGCCGGGAAAGCGTAATCATTATGTCTGAAATTGCAAAACTCCAAGCACTTGAAATTCTGGACTCGCGCGGCAATCCAACCCTGGCCGTTACCGCGACACTGTCGAGTGGCATAACTGCGACCGCAAAAGTGCCTTCCGGAGCTTCGACCGGCAGACGCGAAGCGGTTGAGCTTCGCGATGGCGACAAGTCCCGATACGGCGGCAAAGGTGTGCTGAAGGCGAAAGGCCATGTGGAGGGTGAAATTCAAAGCGCCATCCGCGGCTTCGATGCCAACGACCAAAAGGGTCTCGACAAGAGACTATGCGAGCTCGACGGAACACCGAATAAGGGGCGTCTGGGCGCCAATGCAATTCTTGGCGTCTCGCTTGCCGTCGCACGGGCGGCAGCCGCAGACCAGGGTCTTCCGCTCTATGCCAGCATCAGTGGCAACAAGGGAGCCAATCTACTTCCTACACCGGGGTTGAATGTACTCAATGGTGGCCGGCACGCCGACAATCGCGTTGATTTCCAGGAGTTTATGATCTCTCCAGTGGGTGCACCCTCTTTCAGTGAAGGGCTTCGCGCCGCAGCCGAAATCTTCCATACTCTCAAGGCCGTTCTGTACAAGAAGGGCTACAGCACGGCGGTCGGCGATGAAGGCGGTTTCGCGCCCCAGTTGAAGTCAAACGAGGAGCCTATCGACCTCATTCTTGAAGCAATCCAAATAGCCGGATATAAACCGGGCGAGGACGTGGTTATCATGTTGGATCCAGCCGCCAGCGAATTCTTCGAAGATGGTGCCTATGTCTTCGAAAAGTCGGGCAAGAACGTGAAAACCTCGGAGGCGATGATCGAACTGTGGAAGAGCTGGATCGAGCAGTATCCGATTTGGTCGCTGGAAGATGGACTTGCGGAAGACGATCGCACCGGCTGGCAACAGCTGACCAAGGCTCTTGGAAACCAAATCCAGTTGGTGGGCGACGACAACTTTGTGACCAATCCCGCTCTCTTCCGTCAGGGCATCAAAGACGGGATCGCCAATGCCATTCTGATCAAGTTGAACCAGATTGGCACCGTAACCGAAACACTTGAGTGCATCCAGATGGCTCGGGAGTACGGCTATGGTGCTGTCATCTCTCACCGCTCCGGAGAGACCGACGACACGAGCATTGCCGATCTTGCTGTTGCCGCCGGGATGGGCCAGATCAAGACCGGCTCGGCATGCCGTGGGGAACGGATCGCAAAGTACAACCGACTGCTTGAGATCGAGCGCGAACTTGGCAGCAAGGCGCGCTACGCAGGCGCCAGCGTCTATGAGCGCTGGAAGAAACCCGTGAAGGCATAACCGCACGCGAACGGCGTTGGAGTCCGCCGTAATCGCTCGTCTGGGCAGAGGACTTCTCTTAACGAACAATTGGAGGAGCCATGTTCGGAGCTGAATCCATGAACACAGAGAAGCAACAACGCGGAGAACTCAACGAAGCCCAGCGAAGAAGCTTGAGCATTCGCTGTGGGTACATCGACAAGCTCTTATGTGATATTGAGCAGATGCTGCATGAGGCCACCTCAAAATCTCCGTTTCCTCGGCACGTTATAAATGTCACCCCGGCACAGACGCGGGTGCTGGAGGATCACATTTGCCGCCTGCGCGAGCAGCTTTTGCGTGCGCTCGCCTGGCAGCATATGAAGCCAGAACGGCCGGAAATTCCAGCCACGCGGGCGATGCTGGTTGATCTTGGGTTCATCGACATAGCCGTCGAGGAACTCAAGCCGAGCTATATGCGCGGCTCGGGGCCTGTACCAGACGATGTAGCCGAGGAACTCAATGGCGTCGTTCATGAACTCCGTTCCGTCGCCCAGAGCATGGAACGCTACCTGCGCCAGGAGTTGGGCACAAATCTCGAGTCGCGCCTGAGAAAACTGGAGCAAACAGGACATGACGTGGCGCTTCTGCAAACGATCGAAACCGTCGTTACACGCCGCGGACTTGTTGAATTCCGGTCAAGGATCGGTTCGCTGGCATCGCGCCTGGAGGACAACAACCTTGAGGTGGCATTGTTCGGCAGGGTCAGCAGCGGAAAATCCTCGTTGCTCAATGCTCTCTTGCATACGGATGTCTTGCCGGTGGGGGTGAATCCGATCACGGCTGTTCCAACAAGGCTGCGCTATGGTTCGATTCTTCGCGCAGAAATCGCCTACGCGAACGGACGCAACGAAGAGGTGCCGCTCGATGAGTTTCGAAAACTGGTGAGTGAGGCCGGTAATCCGGGCAATCAGCGTAATGTCGTGCGCGCTCTGGTTGAGATTCCTTCCGCTCGGCTGAGCCGAGGCATAGTCCTGGTAGACACTCCTGGGCTGGGGTCGCTTGCCAGGCGCGGCGCCGCGGAAACCATGGCCTATCTGCCGGCGTGCGACCTCGCAATTTTGCTGATAGACGCAGGTACGGCTCTCAACGACGAAGATATTGGAACGCTCCGCCTTCTGTATGAGGGTGGAATTCCGGCTATTGTCTTATTGAGCAAAGCAGATCTCTTAACGGAGGATGATCTTGGCCGCGTCGCCGGGTACATTGAAACACAGATTCAAAGCGAATTGGGGTTGAATATCCACGTTCAGCCGGTTAGTGCTCTTCCCGATCATTCTGGATTGCTAGACCGGTTTTTCGAGGCTGAGTTGCTTCCCCGATTTAACCAGGCGCGGAATTTACGCGAGTCCTCCGTAGCCCGCAAGATCGGAGCGCTTCGCGAGTCGGTCATCGCTGCGCTCGAGACATCGTTGCAGAGCGGAAAGCGTGAGACCTTGCCTGCACTCGATGCTCAGGAGATGGAAGCCAGGCTGCGTCATATCAGTGGTGAGATTGGCGAGCAGTGTATTCGCCTCAATCGAGCGTTTCTGGATATGGGGGGGCATTCGGATGTGATTCTCATGGAGTTGGCGGAAATGGCAGCCGCCCGCATCTGCTCAGGCGCAAACAACCGAATTGATTCATCACTCCTAGTGGAGTGGGCTTGCGATGTGATCCAGAAGCATGTGGATCGTTTTCTCTTGAGGACTCGGGATACAGCGCATGATGCAGTGGAAGGCCTCAGAGAGATCGCAGATAAAATCGCCCGGTCCGACATGCCCTCTCAGGAAGAGGTCGATCTTCTTCTTCGGGATGCTCCGCGATTCGAAATGGCTTCCACTCCACATCCTATTGGTGCGGTGTTTTGGGGATGGCTCGGGCGCAGGACGGCCTTTTCGCTGGCCCAACGCAGCCTTCGGCAGTCATTTGGCGATCAGTTCAAAGACGAAATGCACCGCTACGCCCAGGCTCTGACTCAATGGAGTGAGCACACAACTCGAAGAGTACAGGTCCTTTTGAGTTCGTACGCTGACGCATATCGCGCACAACTTAACAGGATGCGGGGACTGTCCGCTGATGGAGCCACATCTCCCGAGCTCGAAAGCGATCTTTCCCTTTTATTGAAGTGGAACAGGAAAGCCAATACCGAGGCGGCACATGCGCGAGGCTAAACAAGGAGAGTAGCGTTGGAAAAGTATTTTCTGATCGCGGTCGGAGGCTCGCTTGGCTCTGTCGCAAGATATTGGGTCGGTTCAACGATCTCCGGTCGTTGGGGCGCAAAGTTCCCTTATGGGACGTTTTTTATCAACATCACTGCATGCATCATCATTGGGTTTGCGCTGACCTATCTAGGCAAGCGCGCCGACATGAACCCCGCCTGGCGATTTCTCGTTCCGGTGGGCTTTGTTGGAGCGTATAGCACGTTTTCCACTTATGAATGGGAGACGCTTTCCACGCTCCGGTCGGGTGCCTTCCTGCTGGCTTCACTATACGCCGCCGGCAGTCTGATCCTGGGCCTGATCGCAGTATGGGGTGGCTCTGTGCTCGCGGAGGTGCTCGGGTGAGAACTCATCGGCAACTCGTTGTGTACCAGTCGATCCTTCAGGTTCTGCACGGGCCTGGATGTCCATTCTGCAAGTTTCTGAAAGAGTATCAGGCCAGCCGTCTGCAGAAGCGCTCGGATGTGGAGACTCGCCGTCTATGCAATTTCCATGCGTGGGGCTTGGCTGCCGTCCAGGATGCTCCCGAGGCGGCGCGAGCTTTCATTTGCATTCTGAACGAGGCTGACTCCGACACGAATAGAACTCACGAATGCGACGTTTGCAATGAAGTCAGGGCGGAAGAGGATTTGCGCATTCGAGAGTTGGCCACTTGTCTTCATAGGTCCGACGTAGCGGATTGGCTGCGAACGGAAGCTGTCCTGTGCATTCCACATGCAACAAAGCTTCGGCGCCAACTGCCTCCTATTCTGGCGTCGAGAGTGGATGCTATCGTGCAAAAGTATCGTCAGCAGTTGAAAGAGGAACTCGACCAGCTACAGCATGATCCCGGATTAGAACGGAGATGGGGCGCAGTTGGACGGGCTGCCGAGTTTCTGGTTTCGCAACGCGGATTACGAATGTAAGGAGGGTAGATGCTGAAAGCGGGGAAAGCGCTCAAGGTTTCCATCTACGTCAGCGAGGGCTCGAAGCATCACGGAATTCCGGTGTATTCAAGCATTCTTGACTTTCTTTTCTATCGGGGCGTCTCCGGAGCCACGGTGGTGAAAGGCATCGCCGGATTCGGCGCAGATCACCACATGCACTCGGCAAGCATCGTCGAGATTTCGGATCACATGCCACTCAAGATCGAGTTCATCGAAACGCCGGAAAAGGTGCATGAGATCCTTGGCAAGCTGGAAGAGCTAGCGGGCACGGGGATGGTTGAAGTGCAGGAGACGACTATTGCCAAGCCGGCTCAAGTCTCGAAACCCAGGAAGGCGACGCCACTCGAACACATCAAGATGGAGGGCAAAGCCAGGTTGATGCGCATCTACATCGCAGAGGCCGACCGGTGGAAGGACAAGCCCCTGCACCTGGCGCTGATTGAGGCCATGCGCGCCAACGACATCGCCGGCGTAACCGTCTATCGGGGCATACTCGGCTATGGCGCGCACCGGCATCTACACAAAGAAGGGCCGCTGCACCTCCAGCACAACTCTTCCATCATGCTGTCGATTGTCGATACCGAGGAAAAGCTGAAAGCTTTTCTTCCAATAGTCGAGCAGATGGTGGAAGAAGGGCTTGTCGTGCTCTCTGATGTGGACATCATCAAGTATTCCTACCGTGCGCCGGATCTGGATGCGGAACGCGCGCAAACGAATTCAGAAACTCCTAAGGCGTAAGCGGAGGCTTCAGCCATGAAGAGCCAGTTTCAGGCCAAAATGCTGCGTATCCATTTCGGCGAAAGCGACAAGTGGCAGGGAAAGCCGCTGCATGAAGCCATTGTCGCCAAATGCAGGGAACTTGGGATGGCCGGCGCGATTGTTTACCGGGGAATCGAGGGGTACGGAACCAGTACCAGGATCCGTCACGCCAGCCATTGGACGTTCTCGAAAGATGCTCCCATCATGCTCAGCATTATTGATACGAAAGAGCAGATCGCCAGGCTTCTTCCCCATCTTGACGAGATGGTGGAAGAGGGCCTGATCGCCATGTCGAATGTCGAAGTGATCCGGTACGTTCACCAGGAAGGTGTTCGGCCGCAGGCGTAACCATAGATGCAGGAATATGACACCAGTTCGACTGTGCAAGACTGCGGCGGCTCTCTGGGTGAGGCATCCGTGACGATGGATGGAGCCGCCCGTCTGTTGCGGCTCGGCAGACTGGCCCAGGAACTTGGGGCCGAGCCCGTCGCCGAAGAAGCGCGTGAGCTCGCAGCGCGAGTGTCCGAAGGACGTTTCTATGTAGCTTGCATCGGCCAATTCAAGCGCGGCAAATCCACGCTGCTTAACGCTCTGGTCGGCCATGAAGTGGTTCCGACCGGGTTTGTTCCGGTCACGGCGGTGCCCACCGTGCTTCGGTTTGGCGATGAACTTCACGCGCGCGTTCGCATGCGAAGTGGAGCCTGGCAGGAGATTGCGATCGCCGACCTGAAGGAGTACGTCACTGAAGAGCGAAACCCCGAAAACAAAAAGGGCGTGGACGGCGCAGAAGTCTTCGTGCCCAGTCCCCTTCTCTCTTCCGGTATGTGTTTCGTGGACACACCGGGTTTGGGCTCGATCTTCCTCGGAAATACGGCAACCACACAGGCCTTCATTCCTCACATCGACGCGGCGTTGGTTGTGGTCGGAGCCGATCCTCCGATTGCAGGCGAGGAGTTGGCGTTGGTGGAAGCGGTGGGCAAGCAGGTTAAGGATTTGATCCTGGTGATCAATAAAGCTGATCGCACCACCGATCCGGAGCGCGCAGCGGCGGCTAAATTCACGCGCGAGATTCTGGAAAAGCGGCTGCATCGGCCGGTGG
>Ga0335071_10002896_pt1 | contig 18220 bp, 13 predicted proteins | sample Lox_Sample_15_FD_206724 | JGI IMG/M metagenome (GOLD analysis project Ga0335071, IMG submission 206724) | Soil microbial communities from Loxahatchee National Wildlife Refuge, Florida, United States - Lox_Sample_1.5 | ecosystem: Environmental > Terrestrial > Soil > Wetlands | place: USA... | reverse complement strand
GCTGGAGGAATCTGAACTCGAGAAACGCTTTGGAAAGTGGGGATTAGCATTGGCCGGCAAAGCCCGCGGCGAAGATGCTGGTGGGTGGTTCGATACGGAAGTCGGAGCAGACGTCGGAGCCAAATCCATCAGCCACGAGCATACCTTCAATGAAGATACTGCGGAGGTGAGCCAGTTGGAGTCCACGCTCATGCGCCTGTGCGAGATGGTAGGGCGCCGCCTGCGCGAATCTGACTTTCACGCACGCACGGTGCAACTGAAGCTCCGCTACAAGGATTTCACCACGATCACCCGCGCTCACACGCTTTCCGCGCCCACTCAACTGGATACCGAAATCTTCGAGCAGATCCGAACCCTGTTTCGCAGGAACTGGAAGCAGGGAATGCAGGTGCGGCTTCTCGGAGTGCAGACATCCTCGTTCACCGAGGCTGAAGGCCAGATCGATCTGCTCGATGGACCGAGGCAACAGCGCTGGAAAGATGCTCTCGCAGCCGCCGATCGCTTGCGGGATAAATTTGGTGAGTCGACCGTAGGTCTGGCATCAGGGCTTCGCGGGACATTTCGCGAGCGCACCCATGAGAATCCCGCTGGCCTTCCGGGCAAAGGCAAGCCCAAATAAGCAGCCTAAAGCGCACCGCTTTGACGTCTGAGCGGCGGCGGCAGAGTTCTAGGACAAACTCGCTGAGGCGCGGCAGCAGTTGACCCCCGGCTATGCGTGGCTCTACCATTCCGCTTCGCTCAAATCCACTCTGCAGGATGTGCCATGCGTCGATTCTTCGCCGTAATCCCGCTCGCTGTTTTCATAGCTTCCCTGACCAGTTCAGCCCAGTCAAATACGCCGTTATTGCTGCGTTTTCCGACTGTCAGCAAAACGCAGATCGTCTTCAACTATGCCGGCGATCTTTGGATCGTCAGTCGGGACGGAGGGGACGCGCGCCGTCTGACCTCGGACGTGGGAGAAGAGACCAATCCTGCCTTTTCTCCAGACGGAAGTCTGGTTGCGTTCACCGGTGAGTACGACGGCAACAAGGACGTGTATGTCATTCCGTCCACGGGCGGGGTACCGAAGCGCCTGACATACCATCCGGCGGACGATTTTGTTTTGGGATGGACTCCGGATGGAAAGAAAATTCTATATTCCTCCTGGGGCAATAGCTTCCGCCACTTCGAATTCCAGCTCTATACAGTGCCGGTCGAAGGCGGCTTCCCCAGCCAGTTGCCGATCCCAATCGGAATTGAAGCTTCGTTTTCGCCAGACGGCTCGCATCTGGCGTACGTTCCACACGAGCAGTGGCAGGAGGCTTGGAAACGCTATCACGGTGGGCAGACCACCCCAATCTGGATTGCAGACCTCAAAGACTCAAGCATCACCAAGGTTCCGCGAGACAATTCCAACGATCACTACGCGATGTGGGTGGGAGACACGGTTTATTTTCTGTCCGACCGAAATGGCCCGGTAAGTCTCTTTGCTTACGACACCAAAACGAAACAGGTGAGCGAAGCCCTCCACAGCGACGGCCTCGATTTCAAAACGGCTTCGCCTGGACCAGATGCAATCGTTATCGAGCAGTTTGGAGCGATCAAGCTTTACGACCTGAACACGCACCAGGCAAAGAATGTTCCCATTCGGGTCACCGGGGACCTCGAAGCGGTTCGACCGCACTTCGCTAAAGTTGACCCCAAGCGCATTCAGAATTTTGGGCTTTCGCCGAGCGGCGCGCGTGCTGTGTTCGAGGCATGGGGAGAAATCTTCACCGTGCCCACTGACAAGGGTGATATCCGCAATCTGACGCATAGCCCGGCGATTGCTGATCGCGATCCGGCGTGGTCGCCCGACGGAAAATCCATCGCTTACTTCTCCGATGAATCCGGCGAGTATGATCTGGCAATTCGCGACCAGAACGGCCTTGGGACGGTCCGCCACATCAACCTGGGGAATCCCCCCTCGTTCTTCTACACGCCGACCTGGTCACCGGATAGCAAGAAGATCGCGTACACGGACAAGAGGCTCCAGTTGTGGTACGTCGACCTGGATAAGCCGGCTCCGAAACTCCTGGATAGCGACTATTTCGGTGGCTTTGGCACCACGCAACTCAGTCAGACCTGGTCGCCCGATAACAAGTGGATTGCCTACGCGAAGGGGTTGCCCAGCGGGCAACACGCTATTTTTCTGTACTCACTCGAGCAAGGGAAGAACTTCCAGGTCACCGATGGCATGAGCGATGCCCAAAACCCTGTCTTCGATGTGAACGGCAAGTACCTGTATTTCACTGCGTCGACCGATATCGCTCTCTCTAGTGCCGGCCTCGACATGTCGAGCGATGAACACCCCGTGACCCGGAGCGTGTACCTCGCCGTTCTGAGCGAAGATGAGAAGTCCCCCCTTGCTCCGGAGAGTGACGAGGAAAAGTCGAAGGAAGAAAAGAAGGCGGACGAAGACAAATCCAAGGACAGCACTGCTGACAAGGCAAAGGACAAGGCCAAGCCGGAAGAGAAATCCGCAGCTGACAAAAACGAAAAGGACAAAAAGAAAGAGGAACCCGTTGTCGTCAAGATCGATATCGAAGGAATTCAACAGCGGATTCTGTCGTTGCCGATTCCGGGGAAGAACTATGTAAACCTTCTGCCCGGAAAGACCGGCATTCTCTTTCTTGCTGAGGGGCCCATGGTGTTTACAGAGGACAACCAGGAAAACCCCAGTCTGACTCTTCAGAAATTCGACCTCAGCAAGCGGAAGGTCGATAAGTTCATCGAGGACGTCAGCGACTTCACTGTCTCTCGCGATGGCGAGAAGATCCTTTACCGGAAAGGCGATTCCTGGACCACGGCAAGCACCGATGATCCTCCGAATCCCGGGGCTCCGCCGAAGCCCGGCATTGGGCCGCTAAAACTCGATGACTGGAAGGTCTACGTTGAACCGCGCGCCATGTGGAAGCAGATCTACAACGAGACCTGGCGCATCGAACGCGACTTTTTCTACGATCCGCACTATCACGGGCTTGATCTTGCCAAAGTGAAGAAGAAGTACGAGCCCTACCTTGATGGCATTGCGTCTCGCTCCGAACTCACCTACCTTTTCCAGGAGTGCCTGGGCGAGATGACTGTCGGCCACATGTTTGTGGGCGGTGGCGAGAAACCCGAGGTCAAGAAGGTAAACGTTGGGTTATTAGGCGCAGACTTCAGCCTGGAGAATGGGCGTTATCGCATCGCTAAGGTCTTCGATGGGGAGAACTGGAATCCGGGCCTGCAGGCGCCGTTGACTCAGCCGGGGGTCAATGTGAAAGCCGGGGATTACATTCTTGCTATCAACGGTCGCGATCTACACTCCTCTGACGACATCTTCAGTTTCTTCCAGAACACGGCAGGGAAGCAGGTTGTCCTCAAAGTCGGTCCGAACGCCGACGGCAAGGATAGCCGGGACGTGACAGTCGTCCCTGAACACAGCGAAGAGAATTTGCGGCACCTCGCCTGGATTGAAAATAACCGCCGCCGGGTTGATCAGGCCACTGGCGGCCGCGTCGCTTATGTATACGTCCCGAATACGGCGGGCGCGGGCTACACGAGTTTCAATCGCTACTTCTTCTCGCAGGTCGGGAAAGAAGCCGCCATTATCGACGAACGCTTCAACGAGGGTGGCCAGCTCGCGGATTACATCATCGACTATCTCAAGCGGCCGCTCATGAGCAAGGTTGTGACTCGCGAGGGCCACGACTGGTCCAGCCCCTCCGAGGCGATCTACGGGCCCAAGGTGATGATCATCAACGAAATGTCCGGTTCCGGCGGCGATGCCTTGCCTTGGTACTTCCGCAAGGCGGGTCTGGGGCCGCTCGTCGGCAAGAGAACGTGGGGCGGCTTAGTCGGAATTGGCGGCTATCCCGAACTGATCGATGGCGGCCGCGTCACCGCACCACGAGCAGCCATATACGGTCTGAATGGCGACTGGGAAGTTGAGAATCACGGCATTCCTCCTGATGTCGAGGTGGAACTTGATCCTGCGGCATGGCGCCAGGGGCATGATGCACAATTAGAAAAGGCCATCGAGGTCGTGATGCAGCAACTGAAAGAGCACCCGCTGCCTGAGATCAAGCGGCCACCGTACCCCAACTACCATGAGCACGACGATCTGGGAGTGAAATAGTCAGCGTACCAAAGACGAAGGCCGGGAATCCCGGAAGGATATTCCGGATCCCGGCCTGCGTTTTACCTCAACTTAAGACTTGGGAAAAAAGCCGGAGTACCCAGGTCTCGCTGTTATTGCGAGACCCGGGAACTGCGTCAGTTGCCGGAGGTGGAATTCGTTGCAGTCTGAGTCGGCGCGGCAGCGGGAGCATTCGTTCCGTAGCGCATCAACCGCGGGAAGAACGGCGTTACCTCGAACGGCATTTTGTCGCGTGCCGAGGTGATCGCCACTGGTGCGGTCTTGATCATTTCCGCCTTATCGTCCCAGGGATTGATCTTCACGCGTCCGCCCAGGGGCAACGCGGCGATCTGATCCAGCTTGCTGTTATCGAGAGCGGGACCTTGCGTCGACAAAGCTGAAAGACGCGTCACGGATCCGCCTTCGGCCAGAGGATTCCCCAGATGTGTGGTCAGCAATGCACCCAATTGCGGGGCGCGTTGCTGCAAGGCCTTCAGGAATAAGCCGACGTTGTCGAGCTTCTGCGCATACGGAGAGTTCTTCAGCAACTCAACCGCTTTCTTGTCGGCTGCTTGTTCCTCTTCCGGAATGTGCTTGAAGCCCAGGTTGGCATACGTCGAGTCATCGGAGAAGAGCATCCGGTCGTTGAAGGCGTATTTCGAGCCCAGGTTGTGTCCCAGCACAATGTGCGCCAGTTCATGCGACAAGACTGCCGCCAGGCTGGCCTCGTCCGGAAGCACGTCAACCAATCCGCGGCTGATCACGATCGTATTTCCAACACTGAAGGTTTCGAGCGGCGCCGTCAGCAGCACGCGTGTGCGCACCGGGCGCGGCAAGTCTATGTTGTTGGTGACTTCCAGGTTGTTGACGACGGTCTGAAGGATATGGTCCACGTCTCCCTCAGGGGCGAGCAGGCCCGCGTAGGTCAGGCGCTCAACTACGTTGTCTTCTGCCTGCTGCTGCCACACGCGCTCCGCCTGCAGGGGCGAGGCATCCTGCGCTGTCGCGCTTTCGTCCTTCACGCTGTCGACGCGGATTTGGGTGAGTTCGTCGTCCTTGCCACCCTTCTTCAGATCGTAGCCCCAGATGCGGGTTTGAGCCTTGAATGCCAGCTTGTTCTTGACCCCGGCGCTGAAGTCGCCTTCTTCGCTATAGATGTACGCCGGAACCCAGTAGCCCGGGATCAGGTTCAAGCGCCAGCTGTCCATGTGGAAAAAGTAGGAATTGCGCGGCGCCGGGTAGTAGGTTCCATTCAGCCGAACGATGTTGTAGCCCTGATCCTCAACCCAAAGACGGCCCAGGAAACGTCCCTTGCCGGAGCCCTTTTTCGGAGTGACGTCGAATACCAGGCAACGGACATCGCCCAAAAACTCACGCCGCACATAGTGGAAGTCATAATGTTCGCGATCGAAGTCTGTGCGGTCCGCATAAACCATCCAGGAGAAGCCAAGGGGCTGATACTGGACCTTATAGAGCTTCTGCAGGCCGCCGAGGAGCCTCGCCTGCATGCCGCCCTTCTCTTCGTCTTTCAAATAATCCTTGCGGTCGACCGACTCGCCCATGTCCATGCGTCCCAGGAAGTAGTGATCTTCGCTGGGAACGGGACCGAGTTGGGGATCGTTGGTCAGATTCTGCAGATACGTCTCGACAACAGGCGTCCGATTGGAGAGCGCCTTGATGAGTCCATGTTCGTGCTCAATAAAAAGGCTCACGACCTGGTCCATCGTAGTGGGTGCCGGAACCGTCGCCGGAGGCGCCGGAGTCGCCGGGGCAGGGGCCGCGGCCTGTGACTGAGTCTGTCCGGCTGGTGTGGCCGAACCTGCACCGGGATCAGCGGAGCCAGACGGCTGCGCGGTCTGCGCCGCATCGGATGCGGACGGTTGAGCGGACGCGGCCGGCTGCGTCCCTTGCTGCGCGGCAGCGCTCATTGACGCCAGCAGAGCCGCAGTGATCATCCAATTCCAAGTACGCATGACTCTCTTCTCCCAAAAAGCCAGTAGCCAGTAACCAGTACTCAGTACCCGGCAACTTCCTCACAACTCGGAAAGCCAGACACTGTGTTTCAATACGCCATTTGAAATACGACGTGCACCACTGCGGTTGAATCCACGGGCTGCCCGCTCCGCAATGCGGGTTTGAAACGAATCTTGCTGGCTGCCGTTTCGGCAGCTTCATCCAAGCCATGTCCTAAGCCACGCACCACCCGGTTCACGTGCAGCGTGCCGTTGGCAAAGAAAGTCATCTCCAGAAGGACTTCACCCTCCAGCTTCAGGCTGCGAGCCTCAGGCGTGTACACCGGATTTGGTTTGTAGGTGATCTCTACCGGAGTTGTCGGGCCGACTTCCGGAGTGGCAATCTTCGGTCCTTCGTGTGCAACCTGCTGCGATCCGAAGCCGCCGGTCTGCACACCCATCCCGTTGCTGCGCCCGTCGCCTTTTCCGCCAGTAGCGATTCCACTTCCGAAATCGGCGCTGGCAACCGTGCCTTTGATTCCTTTTGCTCCGCCAGACCCATTGCCTTGTCCGGGTCCAGCTGGCATGTCAAACGATCCCAGAGCAGCGGCATAGAGCTTTGCGCCCTGCTTGCCGGTTCCCGGCAATCCGTTCGGATCGCCGAAGCCGCCCGTCTGTACTTTCTGGATCGGCGCATTCACCGTCGGCGTGGCGGAACTGCCGGTCGCCGTGAAATCTCCGGTATGCACCAGCTGCGGACGCGCCCCGCCCGCCGTCATCTTCAACTGGGGTGCGGCAAACTGATTCACCACGACCTTCGGAGCCTCGACCGGCTGCGGAGCTACGCGACGTAATTCGTGGGGGACCACCAGCTTTGGTTGCTCAAAAACTGGCAACTTCGCGGCGGCCAACAGCTTCGGTTTGACCTTTGGAACTTCCGCTTTGATCGGCGCCGGCTCGGGACGGAGCGAGGGCATCGGGATCAATTCCGTGATGTGATACTGCCCTAAAGACAGCTTTTCAGGCATCAACAGCGTGAGGTTGATCAAGATCAGCACCACGAGCGTCACCAGACCGTAGCTGGTCGCGAGCGCACGCTTGTCAATCTTGCGTTCGGGAAGAAGTCCTAACTGAAATCCACGGTAAGGCGTCGCCATTGCAAATGTGCTCCATCGGAACCCGGGTGGGGAGAGTGCCGGGACTTGGAGTCTTCAAAATACGGGAGACCGTACAGGGGGTAAACGTGTCCACGGATATTGACCTTAGGTAACGGAAGCAGGGTTATTTCGGGAAATGGGCCTAAAATCGCATGCCCGACAGCGCGGATGGTAACTTTCGTCACGTATAGTGGCGCACGCGTTCGTCCGCCCGGCCAAGCGAAGCGTGGACCCTCCCACGCCAACACGCCTGGCGCGACTCAGCTTTGGCCAAATTCCCCCGCCAGGCGTTTCCGACGCAGATAAGCGAAGATCAAAAAGACAGGCACGCCGCTGATAATGATCAGCGCGCCATAGCCCGAGTTCGGCCATTCGTTCTTGAGTGTGTAGCCGAGCAGGACAGCCGCAACAGTAATGAAAATTGCCGGCACGAAGGGATAGCCGAGCGTGCGATAGGGGCGGGGCGCCTCTGGCTCACGCCTCCGGAAAACAAAGATTGTGCTTCCCGCGACCATGTAAAACAGCCACTCCGCAAAAATGGCCAGAGAGAAGAGTTGCTGGAAACTCCCGCCCAGCAGAAGCAGCACGATGGAGAGAATCAGCTGCGCAACGATCGCAGCCGATGGCGTGTGGAATCTCGGGTGAACCTCAGCCAGTATCCGGAAGAAATATCCGTCGCGGGCGACAGCAAATGGCACGCGCGCTCCGCTCATGACCGTGCCGTTCAACCCCACCAGCATCGACAAGGCCATGCCTGCTGATACCAGGCCAGCCCCGGCTCGCCCAATTACCAGGGCCACCGCGTCAGACGCCGGACGAGGAGAGCCCGCAATCGCGCTTGCGGGCATGACGTACTGCACACCCGCGTTCACCAGGATGTAGAGCACTCCGACGATGCCGACCCCGGCGATTAGAGCAACGGGAATGCTTTTCTCCGGGCGCTTTACCTCGCCGGCGACCATGTTCAGATCGTTCCATCCGTCGTAGGCCCACAAGGCAGCGACGAGCGCCGCCATGAACCCCGCGATGCCGCCTTTCGCGCCCGTAAATGTTCCCGCGAAATTCGTCCAGCCACCTCCTGCTCCCGCGCCTCCGCCGAAACAAACGACGACGATGCCGAGAATGATCGCGACTTTTAGGACAGTAAAGACAAGCTGAAATTGGCCCGCTTTCTTGATTCCGACGTAATTGAGGAGAGAAATCAAAATCGCCGCTGCAATGGCGACGACCTGCCCCCAGGATACGGCAAAAGGGCCGGAGATCACGCTGGCAGAGAAAAACGAGAACACGGAAAAGGTTCCGAGGATCCGCACAAAACCAGTGACAACCGTGGCGATCGATGCAGGCTTCGCAATTACGAACCACGTCCAGCCATACAAGAACGCGGCGAGCGGTCCGTAGGCATCGCGAACGTAAACGTATTCGCCTCCAGCCTGCGGTTTCATGGCGCCTAGTTCCGCGTAAGTCAGCGCACCGAAAAAGGACAGCAGACCTCCCACTACCCAGACGATGTAGACCAGCTTCGCCGAGCCCACTGCCTGCACCATTTCCGCCGGTACCAGGAAGATACCGCTACCGATGATGGTTCCCACCACCACCGCGGATGCGTGGCTTACCCCCAGTTCGCGGGAAAGTTCCGAGCTTGATTGTTCGGGTTTAGTGCCCATGAAGGTTTAGAAGTTCGCAGCAGTATACGACAGCACGAAGTCATCCAACCGTCGGCACGTCGGGCTTTGCGGGGAAAGCGAGGCTGGCAGCAAATCCTGTCATGAAGGTCACACTGCTCCCAATCAGCACCCACCAGGTCCACGGAATTCGCGTGCCGAGCCAGAGATAGAGCTCTGTACCGAACCCCAGAAACATCCCGATCGCCACGCCGCGCTGATTCGCTCGTCGCGTGAGGACCCCTAAGAGGAAGGCTCCCAGCAAGGCTCCATAGGCGACCGATGCAATTTGTAGTCCTACTTCCACCACCCGGCCTGCCTTACGCAGAGCGAGCAGTGCGAGTGCGAAGAGCACAAACGCCCAAGCCAAAGTTGCCCAGCGGGAAAGGCGAAGCTTGGTTTCCTCATCCACCTTGGGCCGGACGCGCGCGTAAAGATCCAGGATGGTGCTGGAAGACAGTGAATTCAACGCCGCGCTCAAGTTCGACATCGCCGCGGCCAGCACGGCCGCAATCAGCAGCCCCGAAACTCCGTGAGGCATGTGCATCACGATAAAACTCGGGTAAATCCGGTCAGGCCTGCCAAACTGCGCGGACGGCACGCGGTAGTAGGCCCAGAGCATGACGCCGACCAGCAGGAAGAGTCCGAAGAGAATCAGCACGATCACGCCGCTGACGATCAATGCCGCGGCCGACTGCTTTTCCCGCCTCGCCGCCAGCAGTCTCTGCACGATCAGTTGATCGGTCCCATGACTGGCTACGGTGAAAAAGCTTCCTCCGACGAGACCGGCCCAGAATGTGTAGGGCATCCACAACGTGGGGCGGAAGTCGAAGACCTGCAGCTTGCCTGCGGCAGACGCGGCCGCGTGGATGGCCGTCCATCCTCCCGGCACTAAATGCAGGATGGTCTCCAGTCCCACAAGGGTCCCGCCAATATAAATCGCGGTCTGTATCACATCGGTCCAGATCACGGCAGCTAGACCGCCCTCAAATGTGTAGATCAGCGTGAGTGCGGTGATGATGGCGATGGACGCGATCTGCCCAGTGCCCAGAGCAATCGACACCACAATCGATACCGCATACACGCGCACGCCTTCGGCTGCGCCGCGGGTCAGCAGAAACAGTCCCGACGTGAAGGAACGCAGCCCTCGTCCGAAACGGCGCTCGATCAGTTCGTAGGCAGTGAACAGATCGCCGCGAAAATAGTGGGGCAGCAGCACGATGCAGATCACGATGCGCCCAACCACATATCCCATCGCCACCTGCAGGAACGTGAGGTTGGTGTCATAGGCAAGGCCGGGCACGCTGATGATGGTCAGCGTGCTGGTCTCTGCCGCAACGATTGATAGTGCAATGGCCCACCAGGGGATATCCCGGCTGGCGAGAAAGTAGTCTCGCAAGGACTTCTGTTTTTTCCGGAATCGCAGTCCAAAAAGAGTGATACCGGCGAGGTATAAGGCAACGATCGCAAAATCGACTCTGTTCAGACCCATGGGCGATGAGCTTGATCGATCGGACTAGCTGGCGAAGAAATGATTATCGAGCCAGCTGCGGCATTCCGCGAGTGAGACTGTGGTGACCTCACTCGAATTATCCCTGCCCGACGGCCATACTCGCGAGCTATGTTAGAACTAAGGCGTGGCTTTCTACCTCGGTATTGACGGCGGCGGTACCAAGACACGCTGTGCAGTTGCCAATGACTTGCAAACCGTCGCCAGTTCTACCGCCGGCCCCAGCAACATTGTACGGGTCGGAGAAGCTCATGCACGGGAGTCTCTCCACAAAGGGGTGCGGGACGTGTGTGCCCACGCGGGGATAACTCCGGCGCAGATTGCCCGCACATGTGTCGGTGCTGCTGGAGCGGCAACTCCAGAGATTGATGCCGCCATTTATCGGATTCTGTCGGAAATTCTGCCTGGCGAAATCAAAGTATTGGGTGACATGGAGATTGCCCTCGAGGCAGCATTCGGCGGGGGGGCGGGCGTAATCATCATTGCCGGTACCGGTTCAATCGCCTTCGGTCGCGATCAAGAAGGACGAAGCATGCGCGCCGGCGGCTGGGGATTCGCTATTTCTGACGAGGGCTCCGCGCACTGGATTGGCCGGGCGGCGGTAGGCGCGGTTTTGCGTGCGGCGGACCGGACAGGATTAGATCCAGAAGCCCGCCAAATGCTGGAAGGTTCCGGGTTCGTAACTGGGCTCCTCAAAGCGTGGGGGCTTTCCTCGATTCCAGATCTGGTGCGGGCCGGGAACGCGAACCCACCTCCCGATTTCTCAGTGCTCTTCGCTTCTGTGGCTGCGGGTAACCATCCTCTAGGCGGCCAGGTGCTCGCCAAAGCCGGATCCGAGCTTGCTCGTCTGGCCGGCGACGTGACTACTACCTTGTTCCGCGAGGAAGTCCAAAGCGTCCCGGTGGCCATGGTGGGAGGCGTCTTTCGTCATTGCCTCATGGTTCGCCAGTGTTTCTACAATGAATTGTGCCAACTCGACCGGCGGGTTGAGATCAACCCTGAACTGGTTGAGCCGGTGGAAGGCGCATTGCGGATCGCACGAAAAGCGTAAATGACTGCCTGACAGCAGGCGGACCGTCATGATTCCGGAAGAAGCTCCCGTTGAAAGCTCGTCTTCCTCTCCATCTGCCACGCAATCGAAGGCGCCGGAGCAGGAAGCGATTGCCCTATCAGAGGACCTCGCGCTCGCTGAACTGAAGCGGAGTGACCTCTCCGACGCGGACATCGAATTGCTTGCACGCAATGCGGTCGCGACCAAATCCCGCAAGGTGCGTTTGGCGTTAGCAGCGCATCCGCACACTCCGCGGCGGCTGTCGTTACGGCTTGTCCGCGAGCTCTACACCTTCGATCTGGTGCGCTTTTCGCTCATGCCCACGGTCGCAGCCGACTTGAGGCGAATGGCTTCGGAACTGCTCATCGCGCGGCTGGACTCGATCACCTTAGGAGAAAGAATTTCCCTCGCTCGTCGATGCTCCGAAAAAGTCGCCGCCGCTCTTGTGCTCGACAAGGAGGCGGCGGTGTGGCAAGCCGCTTTGGAGAATAGCCGGCTGCCCGAAACTGCTGTGGCCAATGCGGTTCAGCGGACTTCCATGAGTGCCGCAGCGGTCGAGGCTATCTGCCGCCATTCCAAATGGTCCGTGCGCCCCGAGGTCCGGCTGGCCCTCTTGCGGAGCCCTCATACGCCTCTAGCAGCCGCCCTGCAATTCGCCCGTGCCCTGCCCCCGGCTAGACTGCGCGACGTGCTGCATACGTCCCGGCTTCCGGAGAAAACAAAAGCCTACTTGCTCAAAGATCTGGAGACCCGCAAGAAGTAGTTAAGACTGAAAGGCATTTGATGCATAGGCTTCGCGGTCTTTGAGGGCCCGAACAGCGAACCACGCCACGCAGCCGAGCATTCCGCACCAGCCGAGTGTCCTGACAACCGCTGCGATTTTGGTGTCGCAGTCCAAAACTCCGACTCTCGAGAAGATCACGTAGAAATCATGCTCCACGAAATCCGGATCACCCGTCGTGACCAGCGGCAACACTTGAGCCCTCGCGTCCGCCATGTAGGTAGCGGTGTAGAGCCAATTCTCGAAGAAGAAGAACAGACAGAAAACGAATCCGGTTGTCTGCCGCCGGCCAAAGAAGTACAGAGCCAAAAGAAACGGAACCAGCCACTGCAGGAGAGTTCCGCCCCATAGTCCGAGCGTGGGTCCGAACCATCCGAAAAGATTGTGCCCGCCTTCATGAACAACCAGGTTGGCGGCGTCGATGAAAAGAAACCCTCCGCGGGCCCACGCCGCGTATCCGAGAAAGCACAGGTAAAAGAGCATCCATCCTGCCAGCGCAGGACGCGAGACAGGCTCCCATGGCTTGTCGATCACGGACTGTAGGTATTCTCGCATGTGCCAATAGGCATTCTATGAACCGGACCGACGCGTCACATGTTACGAACGGGTGGCACGTCGCCCGACGGGCGATTTCTTGCTAGAGTGTGGGGGATGAAAATCCGTCATTGGTTCACCGGCATCGTGCTGCTCGTCCTGGTTGGCTTAGCCGTCATCGCCTTGCTGCAGACTCGCGAATTGCCCGTAACCGATGACAACGCGACCCCCTCAACGAAAAAGCCGTCGCGGGCAAAGGGCCAGCAAACGCCGCGTCCCCTCGTCGACCAGCGTCCGCTACAGACGGCGCGTCGTCTCGGCGCCGAGGCGGGAACTTCCGAGGAGCAGAGCCTGGCACACGAAGCGGAGAAGGTAGCCGATCACGAAGTCGACCTGGCGTTTTTCGACGCGCTACGCACGGCGCAACAGAATCCTCCGCCGCTCTCGCCGGAAGCCAAGCAGATCGCTCAGCGGAAATCAAAAGCGGAAGAGATGCTTAGGGAAGACGAAGAGAACATTAAGCTCCTAACGCGAAAACTGGCAGCCGCGCCGGAATCTCAAAAGGACAACACCCAGGACCAGATCGATGTCGCCAAGGCGCAAATGGAGCTGGATCAGGATGAATTCGATGATGCCGCCGAGGATCTGGAGCAAGCGGGAGGCGATCCCCAATCCAAGATCAAACGCCTGCAGGCGGAGCATGAAGCTGCCGATCACAATGCCGCAGCGGTCGGATCTGCGGCCGACGCATACGAACAGGAATACAACGCTCGAACGCTCCTGAGTGTCTTCCGCGCCTGGCAGGCGTTGCGTGAAAAGGCAGCGCAGTTGGTGACGGCGCAGGAAGAAGCGGATCGAAAACTGGTTTCTTTGCAGAAACGGCGAGCCGAACTCGCCCTCCAGGTCCAAAGAGACCAGGAGAGTCGCGAATCGGCCAAGCAGCAGGCGAGAGGTTTCTCGAAAACGGAGAAAGCAGGCAGCAGGGAAGAGACAAAGGCCGCCGCCAAAGCTGCACTCGATTCGCTCAAGCAATACACGCTCGATCAGAAGAATCTAGCGGACCGGGGCCGTCGAATTCAGGATGAGCAGGACCTGAAGGAAATCTATGCGAACTGGCTCACACTGATCGAGGCTCGCCAGCGCGCGGCTTTGCACCGGATGATCGAAGGTCTGCTCTGGGTGCTGATCGTCCTTCTGCTGGTCTACGGCGCGAGCCGGCTGATTGACCACCAGTTCACTGGAATGACCGCCGAGAACAAACGCATCGACACGCTCCGCGCGGTCGCGAAATTCGGCGCGCAGCTGGTCGGTGCCATCGCAATCTTCTTCATCATCTTCGGCATGCCGACCCAGACCACAACCGTCCTCGGACTGGCAGGCGCCGGCCTCACCGTAGCCATGAAGGATTTCATCGTTGCCTTCTTCGGATGGTTTGTGCTGATGGGCCGCAACGGTATCCGCGTGGGAGACTGGGTTGAGATCAATGGGGTGGGCGGGGAGGTGGTCGAAGTCGGGCTATTGAAAACGGTTCTCCTCGAAACCGGCAGCTGGACCGACGCTGGACACCCTACGGGGCGTCGCGTTTCCTTCGTAAACAGCTTCGCGATCGAGGGTCACTTCTTCAACTTCACTACCTCTGGCCAGTGGATGTGGGACGAACTGCAGGTCTTGATCCCTGCCGGACAGGATCCATACCCGATTATTGATGGCGTGCAGAAACTTGTGGAAAGCGAAACGAAGGCTAACGCCGGCAAGGCCGAAGCGGAGTGGCAACAAGCCACGTCAAAATACCGCGTGCAGGCCATCTCCGCCGTCCCGGGAATTAATGTTCGGCCCACCGCCGCGGGTGTGGAAGTTAGTGTCCGTTACATTACTCGCGCCTATGAGCGCCACGAATCGCGCAAGCGGCTTTACGAAGCCGTGGTCGCCATGATGCATCGGAAAAGGGAAGAGGTCGCCGTTTAGAAACGCCGTTTACCTGAATTGACGTCATCTCAATCGGAAAAACGTGTCTGACGAAAGGAATGAGCCGCGCGGAACGCTTATTGTCACCGGCGCCAGCCGCGGAATCGGTGCTGCAATCGCGCTCCTGGCCGCCAGGTCCGGGTATGCCGTCGCAGTCAACTTCCGCTCCGGAAAAGAAGAAGCCGAAGCAGTCGTCTCCAAGATTGCGGCCCTGGGTGGGCGTGCGATTGCCATCCAAGCGGACATTAGTCGCGAACGCGAAATCCTGCGCTTGTTCGAAACTGCCGAGTGCGAACTGGGGCCGATCAAAGCGCTGGTGAATAACGCCGGAGTGACCGGAGGATTCGCGCGCGTCGAGGACGTCTCCGCGGCAGCGATCGAAGAAGTGTTTGCTGTGAACGTCACCGGGGCGATGCTGTGCTCGAGGGAGGCGGTGCGGCGTATGTCCATGAAACGCGGTGGGACTGGTGGGGTGATCGTGAATATTTCATCGCGCGCCGCTCATACCGGCTCGCCCGGAGAATGGGTCCACTACGCCGCATCCAAAGGAGCGATTGACAGCTTCACAATTGGACTCGCGCGCGAAGCCGCGACCGAAGGCATCCGCGTGAACGCGGTGGCTCCCGGCCTGATTGATACCGAAATCCACGCAGCTAATGGCGAACCGGGCCGCTTGCAGCGCCTCGTCGGAACCATCCCCATGGGAAGGGCGGGCCAGCCCGAAGAAGTAGCAGAAGCCGTCGTATGGTTGCTGTCGCCAAAGGCGTCTTACATTACGGGCGCGATTCTGGAAGCCGGCGGCGGCCGCTAGAATCGAGCACGTAGCGTCTCGATCAGCAATCAGCAATTTAAGTCAACGGAAGACGCAAGCCTAGGGCACCCAGTCGCCGATGAAGACGTTGGTTTCATGCGGAGCCTTCGCATTCCGGTTCGAAGCCCAGACCAATTTCTTGCCATCGACGGAGAACATCGGGAACCCATCGAAGCCCTCGCTGTAAGTGACCCGCTCCAATCCGCTGCCGTCAGGATTGATCAGCCACAACTCGAAGTTGCCCATCCCTCCCGTGGCATGCGTCGAGGGATCATAATTGGACGAAAAAATGATCTTCTTCCCATCCGCCGTATATGCGGGACCGAAGCTGGCCGCACCGAGGTTCGTAATCTGCCGCTTGTCGCCGCCGTCGGCCTTCATGATCCAGATCTCGAGCGATGTCGGCCGAATCAAATTCTGTGCGAGCAACTCCTTGTAATCCGCAATTTCCTTCTCCGTCTGCGGATGGTACGCTCGGTAAACGATCCATTTCGCATCCGGAGAAAAAGTCGGCCCTCCGTCATACCCCAGTTCATGCGTGAGTTGTCTCACGTTCTTGCCGTTGGCGTCCATCGTGTAGATGTCGAGGTCGCCGTTGCGCAGGGAAGTGAATGTGATCTTTTTGCCATCCTGCGAAATAGTCGCTTCGGCATCGTAACCGGGGGTATCCGTCAGTTGCTTCAGATTCGAACCGTCTGGATTGGCGGTGAAGATGTCATATGCGGAATATACGGCCCACACGTAGCCCTTCGAAAAATCCGGACGCGGAGGGCATTCTGGGCTGGCAAGGTGCGTTGACGCATACAGGATCTTTTTCCCATCGGGATAGAAAAAACTGCAAGTGGTGCGCCCCTTCCCCGTCGAGACCATGCGTTGATCGCTGCCGTCGATATTCATGGTGAAGATCTGGTCGCATTTCACATCGCCGTGGGAGGACTGAAAGATCAACTTCTTGCCGTCAGCCGAGAAGTAGGCCTCAGCGTTCTGCCCACCGAAGGTCAGTTGATGAACGTTATGCAGATGCTTTTCCTGCGCCGTTGCCGTATCCGTAGGCGATGCGCCTTGGCCGAGCCCGACCTCTGACGCGATGCAACTTGCCACCAAAAGGAGAATTCGAGTAGGTGTATGCATGGTTTAAGGCCGCTAGTTTAGCAGGCGCCGGGTAAGTTGGGGCTGCAGTGGTCGGGACTGGGAGAGGGTCTAAGGGCGGCTATCTATGCCAATGCCCGCATGTTACTCCGGCTTCCCGCCAGCTTTCGCGCTGGAATTCGTATTCAGCCTTTTGTGTTTCGCCGCGTCTTCCTGGTCGGCTAGCAGCTTGCGATGGTCGTCCGACGAGGTGTCTACAGTTTCAATGGCGTTGGTGAGCACAAATTCGTAGGCTGAGGCTTCCTGGCGGCTGACCTCTGCAGCGTCCTTCAATGCCCGCAGTTTCGCCTGAAATTCTGTGTCGGCTTCCACAACCAGCTTCAGCGGCTTCCTGATGTCGTCCTTGCGATCGACGTAGGTTTCGATGTTGTCATTTAACTCGTCATAAAGTTGCTGGAAATCGTCCAGCAGATCATGTGTTTGCTGCGCTCGATCCTTCGTCTTTGGGTCGCTTCGCATCTGCTCCATCTTCACCAGTCGTTCGCGAGCGAATTGCAGATACAGGGTGAGCCGTTGCTTCGGCTCCCAACTCGCATCCCGTACCTGATCGATCTCGGGCTGGGTGAGCGGGTCATGGCGTCGCTGGCCCACGAGCGGCAGAGAACTGAGCAACACGGCAACGTAGATAGCGGAACGGCGAAATGCGGAGTTCATTTGGCACCCTTCGGAAACATGGCGGCGAGCAGATCATCGCGCACCCGCTGCAGCCGTTTGATTGCGGCGTCTACTGCGGGCTGATCTTCTTTGGGAAGTGTCCGCATCAGATCGCCGAGCTTGCGGGCGAATTCTCTTACCGCAATTTCGGTCTGTTTTTGGTATTTGTGGGACTGTAAGGCATAATCACGAGCCAGTTCCGAGTAGGTGACCACGTCAGTCAGAGCTGCCTGCGCTTTCTCGAAATTATTGGCCGCATAGAACTTGTCCGTTGCCCCCGCTTGCTGCTTGGCAATCTGCAGGCATAAGTGCGGACGGTCGTGAATGCTGGTAGAAGCAAAACGCGATTTTAATTCGTCTACGGTGGGATCGAGCGCCACCGCTAGACTACACAGCGCAAATACAAGGAATGTTCGCAGCGCCAGCCGTGCTTTCGCGGGTGCAGCCAACTGAATCATCCCAGGCTCCGAACCATGTTATTTCTTCGGCTCAAGCGCAACCAGCCTATGCTTTGCCTGCCACTCCTGATCAGGATACTTCCCGTTCGCGGTCTTTAGGAAGAGATGGTAGTTTTCTCCGGCGTGTTTTACATCGTTCAGATGATCGTAGGCGGAAGCCCGCAGGAACAGCGTCAGCGGATTTTCCGGCAAAAACTTCGCCCGCATCTCGAGAGCTTTCAAGGTCAAACCATATTCCTTGTTCTCGCTCGCTACGAACGCGAGGTCGTTATAGGCGTCGCCAAAGTCCGGCTTGATCTTCACCGCGGCCAGGAACTGCTGCTCCGCATTAGGAAACTTTTTCTGCCGCAGAAGGCTTTTTCCCAGTTCACTGTGCAATCCAGCATCGTTGGGGCT
>Ga0335071_10002894_pt1 | contig 18223 bp, 13 predicted proteins | sample Lox_Sample_15_FD_206724 | JGI IMG/M metagenome (GOLD analysis project Ga0335071, IMG submission 206724) | Soil microbial communities from Loxahatchee National Wildlife Refuge, Florida, United States - Lox_Sample_1.5 | ecosystem: Environmental > Terrestrial > Soil > Wetlands | place: USA... | reverse complement strand
CTGCTCGAGTCAGGCCTGCTCGGCGAGGGCGGCGGCCACGTCGAGGCGAGCGTCGGGCTGGTCCCCCACGACGACCTCCTCGTCGCGGCTGACCGCCTCGGCAGCGACGCCGGCGCGGACATCGTGCCGGGGGTGCAGCCGCCGTCGTTCCTGCTGGGCTGCCTGACGATCCGGGCCCCCGTCCAACGCGCGCTGGACCTGGGCACGGGCTGCGGGATCCAGGCTCTGTTGCTGTCCGCCTTCGCCGGGCAGGTGGTCGCCACTGACGTGTCCGAACGCGCCCTGCAGTTCGCCGAGCTCAACGCCGCCCTCAACCATCGGCGCAACATCACCTTCCGGCAGGGCGATCTGTTCGAAGCGGTGAAGGGCGAGACGTTCGGCCTGCTCGTGTCGAACCCGCCGTACGTGATCTCCCCGGACAACGCGTTCACCTACCGCGACAGCGCACGCGGCGGGGAGCAGATCGGCGCCGACGTCGTCGAGGGCGCCGGCGGACACCTCGACGCGGGAGGGCACGCGACGATCCTGGTCAGCTGGGACGCGAGCGGCGCGGACCCGCTCGAGCGGCCGCGGTCGTGGATCCCGCCCGGCTGCGACGCCCTCGTGCTCGGGAGCGCCCGGGACATCGAGGTCAACGCCGAACGCTGGAACGTCGGCCCGGACCGGGACAGTGCGGTCGAGCGCTGGATCCAGTACTTCGAGGGCCGCGGCATCTCCCACGTCGGATACGGGGCGGTCGTGCTCCGCAAGCGAGAGAGCGAGTACCCGCTGGTGCGCAGCCTCGAGATCGGCGACCAGATCGACCGACCGGCGGGGCGGGTCCTGCAGCGCATGTTCGACGCCCGCCGGGTCACGTCCGAGGACAGGGTGCGGTTGGTCGGCACGGCCCGCGTCAGCGACCGCAGCCGCCTGGACGCCGCCGGGTGGGTCGTGGAGGACCGGGAGCTGATGTTGCTCGACGGCCTGGGGTTTCACATCAGCCTCGACGACGAGACCGCGGCACTCGTCGAGGCTCTGGACGGCCGGCCGTTGCCATCCCTCGGCGCCGACGCGCTCGCCTACGTGGACCGGCTGGTGAGCCTGGGATTCGCCGAGATCTGCTGAGGTTCCACCTGTGGCGGGCTTTACGTCCTACGTCTGCCTTGGAGTGACGTATGTGCCGCCACGAGTGGAGCCTCACCGGACTCCGGCGGCGTCCATCCCGCGGAGCTCCTTCTTCAGCTCGGCGATCTCGTCGCGCAGCCGGGCGGCCAGCTCGAAGGCCAGCTCCGCCGCCGCGGTGTGCATCTGGTCGGTCAGCTGCTGGATGAGGGAGGCGAGCTCGCCGCGGGGCATCCCGGCCAGGCTTGCCGCGTGCCGGCCGGCGTCGCCGCGGGCCAGCCCGGGGACGACGGCCTTGCCGCGGCTCTGGGCACGCCCGGAGCCGATCAGCGCCTCGGTGTCCGCGTCCTCACGGGCCAGCAGGTCGGTGATGTCGGCGATCCGCTTGCGCAGGGGCTGCGGGTCGATCCCCGCGGCCCGGTTGTACGCCAACTGCTTGTCCCGCCGCCGGTTCGTCTCCTCGATGGCCTGGGCCATCGAGGGGGTGACCGTGTCGGCGTACATGTGCACCTGGCCGGACACGTTGCGGGCCGCTCGCCCGATCGTCTGGATGAGGGAGGTCGAGGAGCGCAGGAAGCCCTCCTTGTCCGCGTCGAGGATGCTCACCAGCGACACCTCGGGCAGGTCCAGCCCCTCGCGCAGGAGGTTGATGCCGACGAGGACGTCGAACTCGCCGAGCCGCAGCTCGCGCAGCAGCTCGACCCGGCGCAGGGTGTCCACCTCGGAGTGCAGGTAGCGCACCCGGATGCCGAGCTCGAGCAGGTAGTCGGTGAGGTCCTCGGCCATCTTCTTGGTCAGGGTGGTGACGAGCACCCGCTCGTCGCGGTCGGCGCGGGCCCGGATCTCGTGGATGAGGTCGTCGATCTGGCCCTTGGTCGGCTTGACCACGACCTCGGGGTCGATCAGACCGGTCGGCCGGATGATCTGCTCGACGACGCCGCGCGACCTGGCCAGCTCGTAGGGCCCCGGGGTCGCGGAGAGGTACACCGTCTGCCCGACCCGGTCCAGGAACTCCTCCCAGCGCAGCGGCCGGTTGTCCATGGCGCTGGGCAGCCGGAACCCGTGGTCGACGAGCGTGCGCTTGCGGCTCATGTCGCCCTCGTACATGCCGCCGATCTGGGGAACCGTGACGTGGCTCTCGTCGATGACCAGCAGGAAGTCCTCGGGGAAGTAGTCGAGCAGGGTGTTCGGCGCCGACCCGGGCGCGCGCCCGTCGATGTGGCGGGAGTAGTTCTCGATCCCCGAGCAGCTGCCGACCTGGCGCATCATCTCCAGGTCGTAGGTCGTACGCATCCGCAGCCGCTGCGCCTCGAGCAGCTTGCCCTGCCGCTCCAGCTCGGCCAGCCGCTCGCCGAGCTCGGCCTCGATGCCCTCGATCGCGCGTTCCATGCGCTCCGGGCCGGCGACGTAGTGGGTGGCCGGGAAGACGTACAGCTCGGGGTCGTCGGTGACCACCTCGCCCGTGACCGGGTGCAGGGTCATGAGCCGCTCGACCTCGTCGCCGAACATCTCGATGCGGACGGCGTGCTCCTCGTAGACCGGGAAGATCTCGACGGTGTCGCCGCGCACCCGGAACGTTCCCCGGGTGAAGGACAGGTCGTTGCGCGTGTACTGGATGTCCACGAAGCGGCGCAGGAGGGCGTCGAGGTCCCACTGCTGCCCGACCTTGAGGCGCACCATGCGGTCGACGTACTCCTGTGGGGTGCCGAGGCCGTAGATGCAGGAGACGCTGGCCACGACCACGACGTCGCGGCGGGTGAGCAGGCTGTTCGTCGCCGAGTGGCGCAGCCGCTCGACCTCCTCGTTGATCGAGCTGTCCTTCTCGATGTAGGTGTCGGTCTGGGGGACGTAGGCCTCGGGCTGGTAATAGTCGTAGTAGGAGACGAAGTACTCCACCGCGTTGTTCGGCAGCAGTTCACGGAACTCGTTGGCGAGCTGGGCGGCCAGGGTCTTGTTGGGCGCCATCACCAGCGTGGGGCGCTGCAGGCGCTCGATGAGCCAGGCCGTCGTGGCGGATTTGCCGGTCCCGGTCGCCCCGAGCAGCACCACGTCCTGCTCGTCAGCGCGCAGCCGTCGCTCCAGCTCGTCGATGGCCTCGGGCTGGTCGCCGCTGGGCTTCCAGTCGGCGATCACCTCGAAGGGTGCGACGCGGCGCTCGAGGTCGGTGACGGGGCGCATGGCCCCACGCTACGACCAGTCTCCGACAGGCGCCGCCGAGCCGGTACGCCCAGGCGCCGGCGGCGCCCGGTCAACCCGGTGCCGGCGGCACCCGGTCAACCCGCGGCCGCCTCCAGTCGAGCCCAGAGCTCGGCGACCCGCGTGTCGAGGGCCGCCAGGTCGCCGTCGTTCTCGACGACGATGTCGGCAGCCGCGAGCCGGGCCTCGCGGGAGGCCTGCGCGGCCATCCGCGCCCGGGCATCGGCCTCGGTCAGGCCACGGGCGACCACCCGCCGCAGGCGAAGGTCGTCCGGCGCGTCCACGACGACGACGACGTCGTAGTCGGCTTCGAGGCCGTTCTCCACCAGCAGGGGGACGTCGTGCACGACGACCGAGTCGGGTGGGACGGCCGCGACGAGCTCAGCCGCCCGGGCGGCGACGAGGGGGTGGACGATGCGGTTGAGCCGGGCCAGCTGCTCAGGGTCGCCGAAGACACGGGCGGCCAGGGCGGCGCGGTCGAGACGCCCGTCGAGCCCGACCACCTCGTCGCCGAAGCCCTCGACCACCGCGGCGAAGCCCTCGGTGCCCGGCTCGACGACGTCGCGGGCGAGCCGGTCCGCGTCGATCACCAGCGCACCGAGCGCGGCCAGCCGCCGGGCCACCTCGGACTTGCCCGAGCCGATCCCGCCGGTCAGCCCGACACGCAGCACCCGGTCACGCCCCTGGCATGCGCGGCCGACCTCCCGCGCGGCGACGCGGGCTCAGTCGCCGGAGAGCTTCTCGCGCAGGGCCGCCAGCGCCTCGTCGGACGCGAGGGTGCCCTCGGTCTCCTCCGACTCCGAGGAGTACGTCGAGGGGGCCTCGCCGCTCTCCTCCGCAGCGGCCGCACTGGCCTCGGCATCGGCCTTCTGGGCCTCGGCGACCTGCTTCTGGTGCGCCTCGAAGCGGGCCTGCGCGGCGGCGTACTGCCGTTCCCACTCCTCGCGCTGGGACTCATACCCCGGCAGCCACTCCCCCGTCTCGGAGTCGAAGCCCTCGGGGTAGATGTAGTTGCCGGCCTCGTCGTAGCTGGCCGTCATGCCGTAGAGGGTCGGGTCGAAGTCCCCCGCGACCGCCTCACCGATGGTGCCCTCGTTGGCCTGCTTGAGCGACAGCGAGATCCGGCGGCGCTCCAGGTCGATGTCGATGACCTTGACGAAGATCTCGTCGCCCACCTGGACGACCTGCTCCGGGATCTCGACGTGGCGCTCGGCGAGCTCGGAGATGTGCACGAGCCCCTCGATGCCCTCGTCGACGCGCACGAAGGCGCCGAAGGGGACCAGCTTGGTGACCCGCCCGGGCACGACCTGGCCGATCTGGTGGGTGCGGGCGAACTGCTGCCAGGGATCCTCCTGGGTCGCCTTGAGCGACAGGGACACCCGTTCGCGGTCCATGTCCACGTCGAGGACCTCGACGGTGACCTCCTGGCCGACCTCGACGACCTCGGAGGGGTGGTCGATGTGCTTCCACGACAGCTCGGAGACGTGCACGAGGCCGTCGACCCCGCCCAGGTCGACGAAGGCGCCGAAGTTGACGATCGAGGACACGACGCCGCTTCTGACCTGGCCCTTCTGCAGCGTGGTGAGGAAGGTCTGGCGAACCTCGCTCTGGGTCTGCTCGAGCCAGGCGCGGCGGGACAGCACGACGTTGTTGCGGTTCTTGTCCAGCTCGATGATCTTGGCCTCGAGCTGCTTCCCGACATAGGGCTGCAGGTCGCGCACGCGGCGCATCTCCACGAGGGAGGCCGGCAGGAAGCCGCGCAGGCCGATGTCGAGGATCAGGCCGCCCTTGACCACCTCGATGACGGTGCCGGTGACGACCCCGTCGTCCTCCTTGACCTTCTCGATCGAGCCCCAGGCGCGCTCGTACTGGGCGCGCTTCTTGGACAGGATCAGCCGGCCCTCCTTGTCCTCCTTCTGCAGGACGAGGGCCTCGACGTGGTCACCGACGCTGACGACCTCGTTGGGGTCGACGTCGTGCTTGATCGACAGCTCGCGGGAGGGGATGACGCCCTCGGTCTTGTACCCGATGTCGAGCAGGACCTCGTCCCGGTCGACCTTGACGATGGTGCCCTCGACGATGTCCCCGTCGTTGAAGTACTTGATCGTCTGGTCGACCGCCGCCAGGAAGTCGTCCGCGGACCCGATGTCGTTGACCGCCACCTGGGGGGCGGGAGCGGCGGACGCGGCCCCAGGGGCCTCGGTGACGCCAGTGGCGCCAGTGGCTTCGGTGGCGCCAGTGGCTTCGGTGGCGCCAGTGGCTCCTGCGCCCTCGGCGGTGCTGGGTACGGCGGTCTCGGTACTGGACGTCATGAGTGGTGGGTTCTCCGTGGCGGACAGGGTGTCGGCGAGCGCGCGGAGGGCCCTTGGGTCGACGCAGCGGGACCCGAGGTGACGAGTCTGGGGCAAGGTCGAGCGCGAGCCTGCTCGGTCCGAGGTGCGCGCAGGCCCACAGCGCGGGGGCGAGTCTACGGTTGGGCGGGTGGAGGGGTCAATCGAGGCCGGGCCGGGGCGCGTCGGCCGGGGCAGCCCCGGGGACGCCGAGTCCCGCCACGCGTCGCGGGCCTGGTGGGACGCCGAGGCCGACGCCTACCAGGCCGAGCACGGGGCGTTCCTGCGCGACGTCGGCTTCGTCTGGGGGCCGGAGGGCCTGAACGAGGCCGACGTCCACCTGCTCGGCGACGTCGCCGGCCGGCGCGTCCTGGAGGTCGGCTGCGGGGCCGCCCAGTGCTCCCGCTGGCTGCTAGCGGAGGGCGCCCACCCGGTGGGCGTGGACCTGTCCCACCGCCAGCTCCAGCACGCCAGAGACGTCGACGAGCGGACCGGGCTGCGGGTGCCGGTCGCCCAGGCTGACGCCCTCGCCCTCCCCTTCGCCGCCGGCACGTTCGACCTGGCGTGCAGCGCCTTCGGCGCGGTGCCGTTCGTCGGCGACTCGGCCGCCCTCATGGCCGAGGTCGCGCGGGTGCTGCGCCCGGGCGCCCGGTGGGTCTTCGCGGTCAACCACCCGCTCACCTGGGTCCTCGCCGACGACCCCGGTCCCGACGGACTGGTCGTGCGCACGTCCTACTTCGACCGCCGCGCCTATGTCGAGCGCGACGAGGCGGGCGCCGTGACCTACGTCCAGCACCACCGCACGCTCGGCGACCGGGTGCGCGAGCTGGTCTCAGCCGGGTTCGTCCTCGAGGACCTGGTCGAGCCCGAGTGGCCGGCCGGGCACGAGCGGGTGTGGGGCGCCTGGTCCCCGTTGCGCGGGGCGCTGGTCCCCGGCACGGCCGTGTTCGTGTGCCGGCTCACGGCCGGCGGCTGAAGGCCCCGGCCGCGGTCAGGCGGTGGCCGCAGGGACCGGCGGGCTCGGCTCGGCCGGACCCGCCTCGCCCGAGCGGCGCAGGAGCAGGACGAGGCCGATCACCAGCGAGATGATCCCGAGGACGAGGCAGATCAGGGGAACCGTCGTGCTGACGAGCGTCAGCTTGTTCTTGCCCTGCGACGCCAGGTGGGCGCTCTCCTTCACATTGCCCGCCGTGAACCGCAGGTCGACGTCGATGAGGACCAGCTTGTCGGCGCCGGAGGCGTCGCGCAGCGTCTGCTTGATCTGCTCGCGGCCATCCACGATCACGCCGGTCACCGGCTCCACCCACACGGTCCGGACGTTGGCGTAGAAGCGGGGCGCGGTCACCGAGGGCTGCGTCGACCCCACGAGGCTCCCGGGCACCTCCAGCGTCGCGAACTGGGTGGGCGGGATCACCTGCACGAACTTGTACGTCTGCACGCCGTCGACGGTCTGGGTGCTGACGTACTTCATCGGCAGCGCCTTGGCGAGGACGGTGTCGAAGTACTGGTAGGTCTTCTTCTGGGTGTCGAACGGGAACTTCCACGGCATGATCCCGGAGAAGTCCTTGATCGGGGTCCCGTCGGTGTTGGAGTGGCAGCAGTCGATCATCTGCGAGGAGTGCCCGTCGAAGGCGATGCGCGCGGTGGTCGAGTCGACCAGGCTCTGGTCCTGGCTGCGCACGGTGGTGAGCGACTCGTCGTAGACCGTCCGGTCGTTCGCGCCGGTGCTGGCGGACACGTCCCCCTTGACGCGGCGCTGGCTCGACACGGGGACGTTGGTCAGCACCTTGAGGCTGCCCGCGTCGAAGAGCGTGGTCGCGACGCCACTGGAGGGGGACAGCAGCACGCCCCGGTCGCACAGCGGCCCCGAGGAGCAGGTCAGGGGGGCGACGGCGGCATGCGGAGCGACGTAGAAGTGGAACAGGGGCGCCAACACCACCAGGAACGTGCCCAGCCCCACCAGCACCAGCCCCACGGCTCGGCGCATGACCAGCCTCCCGGCGCGTCGACGGTGACGCTCGCACGCTACCGCATGGGCGGTCTCGGTCAGGCGAGCCGGCGCGGAGTCGGCCGGGAGAGGAGCCGCTCGACCGCGTCGGCGAGGTCGTCCGCGACCAGGTCCGCCGGCGCGCCGTCGGGGTGCCGGCCGACGAGGACCCGCAGGAGTCCGAGCCGATCGCCCACCCGGGCGTCGGAGGGCGAGTCGCCGACGACGACGCAGCGCTGCCCACGCAGGTACGGGCGCTGCTCCAGCACCCTCCTCACCAGTCCGTCGGCGGGCTTGCGGCACGCGCAGGACCCGATGTCGTGCGGGCATACTTGGATGCTGTCGACCCGCGCGCCCTCGGCGGCGAGCAGGGCGCACAGCGCGCGGTTGACCTCGACCAGACCGGAGTCGTCGAGCAGGCCGAGCGCCACGCAGCGCTGGTTGGTCACGACATGGACCTCGATGCCGCGCTCGTTCAGCCTCGCCACCGCCGCACCCGCCCCGTCGAGGAGCCGCACCTGCTGCGGGTGCAGAACGTAACCGCCGGGGTCGGCGGCGGCGTTGAGCGTCCCGTCCCGGTCGACGAAGACCGCGTCCCAGTCTCCGGTCACGCCTCGAGCGCCACCTCGACCATCTCGGCCCAGACGTGGCACCACAGTGCGTGCACCTCCTGGACGGCGCCGGTACGGCTGCTGGGGGCGAGCAGGACGTGGTCCGCGGCCCCTAGCAGGTCACCTCCGTCGCCACCGGTCAGGGCCACCGTCGCCAGCCCGCGCGCTCGACCCTCCTGCAGGGCGCGGAGGACGTTGCCCGAGCGCCCGCTGGTCGACAGCACGACCAGGGCGTCGCCGGGTCGCCCGTACGCCGCGACCTGCCGGGCGAAGACCTGCTCGTAGCCGTAGTCGTTGGCCAGCGCCGTCACCACGGTGGGCTCGGTGAGGGCGATCGAGGGCAGCGGCCGCCGGTCCCGCGTGCACCGACCGACGAACTCGGCCGCCGCGTGCTGCGCCTGGGCCGCGCTCCCGCCGTTGCCGGCGAACAACGTCTGCCCGCCGCCGGCGTAGGTGCGCACGAGGAGCTCGCCGACCTGGATGACCGCCCGCTGGAGATCCTCGTCCGCCACCGCCGCCGCGACCCGCCCGAACTCGCCCACCCGTTCGGCGACCAGCGCCTGCCATCGGGCGTCAGCCATCGACGCGCCAGGTGGTCAGCCCGAGCGGTTCGAAGGTGATCTCCCCGACGGACAGACCGAGGCCCAGGAGGTCCTCGGCGACCAGGTGGCGGCGGTCGAAGGCGCAGTAGAAGACCATGTAGCCGCCGCCACCGGCTCCGGTCACCTTGCCGCCCAGCGCCCCGGCGCGGACGGCCCGTTCGTAGACCTCGTCGATGAACGGGGTCGCGATACGAGGGCTCAGGCGACGCTTGGCCTGCCAGGCCTCGTCGAGGAGGTGGCCGAAGTCGTCGTGGCGGCCGCGCAACAGCGCGTCCTTCATCTGGCGGGCCAGCTCCTTCTGCTGCTGCAGCCCCTTGACCGCCTCGGAGTCCCCTGCCGAGTAACGGCGCACCTGGTCGTCGATGATGTGGTCGGACAACCGGGTCCGGCCGGTGTACACGAGCAGCAGGTTGTGCTCGAGCTCGTTGACCACTTCAGGCTTGACCCGCAGCGGGTTGACGACGACCCGGTCGGCGCCGAACTCGATGAAGTTGAAGCCACCGAAGGTGGCCGAGTAGTGGTCCTGACGACCCCCGCGGATGCCCAGGTCGGTCCGTTCGACGTCGTGGGCCACCTCGGCCAGGACGTAGTCGGTCAGCCCCAGGCGGCAGCGCTCCTGGAGAACCGCCACGAGCGCGACCACCATCGCGGACGAGGCGCCCAGGCCGGATCCCGGCGGGGCGCTGGAGTGCAGGAAGAGGTCGAAGCCGTCGAGCTCCCGGTCGATGAGCCGGTGGACCGCGGCCTTCGCCAGGTCCAGGTCGCCGTCGAAGGCGGGCCGCTCGTCCACGCCGAACTCCACGGACAGGCCGTAGTCGAGCGATCGGACGCTGACCTGCCGGTCGCAGCGCGGCACCAGGCTGGCGAAGGCGTAGCGGTTGATGGTGGCCGACAGGACGGCGCCGCCCTCGTCGGCGGGGAACGGCGGCACGTCGGTCCCGCCGCCGGCGAAGCTGATGCGCAGCGGCGCCCTCGCCCGCAGGATCGGCTCGCGTCCCATGCTCTGCCCGGCTCCTCGACTCCTCGAGCGGCGACTCATCGAGCGGCCACGTTGGGGGGACCCTACGACAGAGTCCGCGGTCACGGGCCGAGCCGGTCTGCGACGCTGCCCACGTGAGCGACGAGCGGGCCCGGCACGACCTGCCGCTGCTCGACGGGGTTCGCGCGCTCGCTGCGCTCATGGTGCTCATCACGCACGTCGGGTTCGACACCGGGGCGAGCGCGCGGGGGCCGGCGGGTGCGCTGCTCGCCCGCCTGGACGCCGGGGTCGCCTTGTTCTTCGCGCTCTCGGGGATGCTTCTGCTGCGGCCGTGGCTGGGCGACGCCCCCCTGGCCGTACGGACGTACGGGCTCCGCCGCGCGGTCCGCATCCTCCCCGCCTACTGGGTGGTGCTGGCCGCGGCCCTGCTGACCACCGCTCGCGGTGCCTCCCCCGGCGCCGCCGTGCGCAACGCGCTGCTCCTGCAGACCTATCGAGGGCCGCTGCTGCCGGGGCTGACCCAGACCTGGAGCCTGTGCACCGAGGTGGCCTTCTATGCGCTGCTGCCGCTCGCCGCCCCGTTCGTGGCACGAGGGAGTGCCACCCCGACGGGCCGGCGTCGGCTGCTGGTGCTGATGGCGCTGGGCTGTCTGTTCGCCTGGACGTGGGCGGCCGTCGCCGCTACCGCCCTGCTGCCGCCGCTGGCCTCGACGTGGCTGCCCGGCCACCTCGACTGGTTCCTCGTGGGGATGGCGCTGGCGCTGGCCGAGCAGCGCATCCGCGCGCAGCCCGCCGGGGCGCTCGCGCGGGCCCGGGCCGAGGTCGCCGCCCGCCCGGGGAGCCTGCTCCTGCTGGCGCTCGCGGTGCTCTGGCTCGCGGGGACGCCGCTGGGCGGGCCACGGACGCTCGCGCCTCCCGCACCGGGGACGGCCGCGCTGAAGGAGGCGCTGTACGCCGTCATCGCCGGGCTCGTGCTTGCCGCGGTCGCCGCCTCCGACCAGCGGCGCGGCACGATGCACGTGGCGCTGGGCGGTCGGTCCGTCCAGGCGCTGGGCCGGGTGTCGTACGGCGTCTTCCTGTGGCACGTGCTGGTCCTGGCCGGGGCGATGGCGCTGCTGCACCGGCCGGTGTTCGGCGGCGGGTTCTTCCCCGTCCTCGCGCTCACCCTCGCCGGCACCCTGCTGGTCTCGGCGGTGTCGTGGCAGGTGCTCGAGTCGCCGTTGCTCAGCCGGGTCCATCGTCGCCCGACCCGGGTGCCGGACCGGCCGTCGTCGCCGTCACCAGGAGGGTGATCGCGACCACCTGGGTGGCCGCCGAGACCCACCACGGATGGGCGCCCGCCACGCCGATGCCGACCAGGCACGCGAGCAGCGTCGTCCCGACCGCGATCGCCGGTACGGCCCTGCGGGCGAGGACGAAGCGTCCGAGCGCCCAGCCGGCCAGGCCGGCCCCCCCGGTGAGCACGACCGCGGCCAGGAGCGCGAGGGTCGTGCGCTCCCCGCGCACGGGGTGGCCGTCTGCGACGGCCGGGGCGGCGGCTCGGCGGGCCGGGGCCGTCGCCAGCGCCAGGAGGAGCAGGACCGCCACGACACCGGCCCCGAGCCCGGCCCGCTGCAGGTCCCCGGGCCGGTAGGTCAGCACGGCGGCGCCAGCCAGGCCGTCGGGGACGCGCCACGCCTGGCGCCACCCGTCGACGCGGACGGGGACAAGGGCACGCCCTCGGACGGAGGCGGACCATCCGGGGTTGAAGCCCTCGTCGAGGACAAGCAGCCCGCCGGCGCCCGGCAGCGAGACGACCCGGTGCTCCGGCGCCCACCGCTGCACCGGTAACGGCTCGGCGACCCCGCTCGACGACGTCGTCGTCGGATCCAGGGCCACGCCCGCGACGTCGAAGGCCGGCGACGACGTCGCGACCAGCCGGTGCTCCCCTGGGCCGAGGACTGTCGCGCTCGCCCCGCAGACACGGGCGGGGAGCGGCTGCCCGCCCAGCACCGCCGCGCCGGAGGCGACGAGGGCGGTCTGGTAGCTCACCCCGTCCAGGCGCACGGTCGGGCCGGACCCGCAGCCCAGCCGGACGTCTCCGGCCACGGGTGCTGGCGCACCCGTCAGATCCAGCTCGTCGATCTGGGGCGCGGCGGCGCCGGAGGCGGCGGCTCGCAGGTGGAGGGTCACCCGGAGCGTCCGACCGCCCAGCGGCGCGAACGCGAGGCGCCCGTCCGGGCCGGGCGTACCCGTCCGCGTCCCGGCCGCGGTGGCCACCACGACGTGGGTGACCCGCCCCAGCGTGGACCGGGGGGCCTGGAGGCGGAGCCCGGTCACGGTCACCGGGCGGGCGTAGCGCAGGCCCAGGCTGGGCGCCGGGTCCGTGGCGGCGGGGAGCCAGGCGGTCCGCGGGTCGCCGTCGACCGCGGCGCCGGGGCGCGCCGCGGAGTCGGCGACGAGGCGGCTGGAGCCGCTGACCGTCTCGCCCGACGCCGCGTCGAGCAGCGCGTCGAGCGCGCCGCCCTGGCGGGGCGTCACCGTGACCGCGAGCCGCACCGGGGCGCTCGCCGACACCGTGAAGGTGCGGTCCAGCGGCCCCGGCTCGGGCCCGGCGTCGAGGAGCGGCGGGCCGCCGGAGGACTCCGGGACGCAGGCCCAGCCCGGGCCGGAGTCGATGCACGCGCGCCGCGCCCCGGCCTCCCTGGTGAACGCCCAGCGGGTGCCCGGACCGGCGCCCGCGGAGTCGGCCGGCACCACGACGGTCCGGCTGATCGGTGGCAGGCCGAGCACCTCGGCGAGTCCCGGTTGCGCGTCCGGGCCGTCCCCGGTGAGCCGGATGCTGACCCAGGAGGTGTCGCCGGCGGGGAGCGGGACGCTGACCCGCTGCCCCTCGACCGGGCCGCTCCACCGGCCGGCGGCGCTGCGCACGCTCACGGCGCGCGGCTGGGTCGCGGGGGACCCGGCCATGACCAGGAGGAGCCGGGTGAGGCGCACCTGCCGGCCCAGGTCCACCCGCCAGGTCGCGGTCCGCCCGCGCGCCGCCACCCAGGCGGTCGCCGGGTCGCCGTCGACGGCGGCGTAGGGGTCGTACGCCGGCCCGAGGTAGCCCTTGGCGAAGGGGTCCGCGGCGCTCGAGGAGGCGGTGACAGCGGCGGCCCCGATCAGCCTGGTGGTCGTCTGGTGCTCGGTGCCGGCGTACGGGAGCACGTCGGCCGCGGGCCGCCCGCGGGCCGGCTCCGACGACGCGGGCAGGGTCGGGCCGTAGGCGTCGACGCTGTCGGCACCCATGTCGCGCAGCCGTCGGCGCAGCGTGTCGGTGACGAGCATCGGGTCGACCGGTCCGCCGTCGGCGCGGGCGACGTACGGCGTGCCCGGGTCCACCGCGATGTCCCCGGTGAGTGCCTCCGGCCCGCCGCTGAGCCCGACCGGCTGACCGGTGAGCAGCTGCGCGCGGGGCGGCGGCGAGCCGACCCGGAAGACCTCGACGGCGGGGCGTCTGGGCAGGGTGCCGGACACGTCGTCGAGGCCACCTGCGGTCGAGACGAGCGGGCCGAAGGAGGCGGCGAGGCTGATGCCGGGGCTGGCGGCGAGCGCGGCCCGCACCACCGCCGGCGGCGTCGCGGCCGCGTCGGCTGCGAGGTCGTTGCGCAGCACGACGAGGCCGACCCCGGCCCGGTGCAGCGCGGCGGCCAGGCCCGGCGAGCCGACGCCGGTGCTGAGCTGGGCCTCGAAGCCGTCCAGCAGCCGGGTCGCCCCGGGCGCGCCGAGCGGCACCGCCCCCCGGACCGCCCATGGCGAGCGGGCCAGGGCCTGCAGCGGCTCGTCCTCGGGTCGGCCCCAGGTGTACTCGCCGAACCGGGACGCCGGCTCGAGCAGCGCCCGGCCGGGCTGGCCGGCCAGCCAGTCCGCCGTCTGTCGCCAGTACGCGGGGATCGCGGCGAAGCTGCCCCGCGGGGCCAGGCTGCCGGTCCAGGCCGGTGCGGTGGCGAGCACGACCGGGAGGAGGACGAGGGCGAGCCCGGTCGCCGACGCGCCCCGGGGGTGGCCGCGCACCCAGCGGCCTTCGTCGCCGCCGAGGTGCTCGCCGAGCCACCTGACGACCCGGGGCAGGCCGGCCAGTGCCGCGGCGAGGCCGAGCACCACCGCGACGCGCAGCACCGGGTCGAACTTGTGGACGTTGCGGTACGCCGCCAGCGGGCCGTCCAGCAGCCGCTGCACCGCGCCCGCCGCGGGCGCCCCCGCCGCTCCGGCGTACCCGGCGCCCACCAGGACCGTGCCCGCGAGCGCGCACCAGCCGAGGAAGCGTCGCTCCGGGGTGCGACGGTCCGCGAGTCCGGCGAGGCCGGTCCCGGCCACGAGCACAGTCGCGGCTGCCGGGATCGCGACCGCGGCCAGCTCGAACCCCGCGGGCCACTGGGCGCCGAGCGGACCCACCAGGAAGGCGATCCAGTGGTCGGTGCCGCGGAGCACGTTCGACACCGACGTCACGGCCGTGGTGAGCGACGCGGTCTCGATGAGGGACAGGAACGGATAGGCGTACCGGCCCAGGACCAGCAGCGGGAGTGCCCACCAGGCCGTGGCCAGGAGGACGGCCAGCGCCCACCAGCCGGCGAGCGCGCGCCGCCGCGAACCCCCGGCCCGGCTCAGCAGGAACAGGACCGGCACGACGAGCACCGCGCTCGCCGCCGCCGCGTTGACCCCGCCCGCGAACAGCAGGGCCACTCCCGAGCGCGCGGCCGCGCGGCGGGGCGACCCCTGGCGCGACCCCGACACGAGCGGCACCACGACCCAGGGCAGGACCGCCAGCGGGAGCGCCTCCACGGAGATCGAGCCGAGCTCGCTGAGGACGCGCGGGCTCAGCGCATAGGCGAGGGCGGCGATGATGCGGGTGTCGGGGGTGCCGATCCGCAGCTCGCGCGCGAGCCGGCCGAGACCCGCGTACGCCCCCACGAGCAGCACGCTCCACCACAGCCGCTGGGCGGCCCAGGCGGGGACGCGCAGCTCGTGGGCGACCCAGAAGAAGGGGCCCATCGGGAACAGGTACCCGTACGCCTGGTTCTGCAGCTGGCCGAAGGACGCCTGCGGGTCCCACGCCTGCAAGGCGCGGGAGAGGAAGCGCGAGGGGTCCACGACCAGGTCCAGCTTGGTGTCGGCCACGATCCGGCCCGGGGCCTGGCTGAAGGCGATCGCCACGAGGACGGTCGCACCGGTCGCCCAGCGGACCCGCTGGACGAGCCGCGGCGGGCTGGCCGCGGCCTCAGACACGGCGCAGGACGAGGAGCAGGTTCCAGGTCAGCACCTCGCGCAGGCCGGGCACTCGCACCAGCGGCGCCGCCCACGCGGGGTAGTAGCGCGGGCGGGCGGTGAGCAGCTCGGCCCCGTCCTGGCCGCGCGCCCACCGGATGCCGTCGGCGACGGAGACCCGGTACGCCGTCTCGCCCACCCGGTTCTTGGGCGGGTGCCCGTAGCGGCGCTCGTAGCGGCGGATCGCCCGCTCGCCCCCGAGGTAGTGCCACGGGGAGGTCTCGTGGCCGCCCCACGGCGACAGCCAGTTCGTGTACGCGACGACGACCAGCCCGCCCCGGCGGGTCACCCGCACGAGCTCGGCCCCGAGGCGCTCGGGGCGCACGACGTGCTCGAAGACGTTGCTGCAGAAGCACACGTCGACCCCGCCGTCCGCGAACGGCAGCGCCTCCCCCCTCGCGGCGACGAGCACGACGCGCGAGTCGGCCCTGAGGTCGGCGCGTTCCGGGTCGGCGGCGACGTAGCGGGCGCCGCGCTCCTCGAAGGCGGCGGCGAACTCCGGGCGGCCCGCGCCGACGTCGAGCACGACCCGCCCCGCCAGGTCGGTGTAGGCCAGCACGGTGCCCACCGAGTCCTCGGCGAGCACCGAGTAGAAGCGCTGCGGCTCGGTCTGCTCGACCGCGAACGCCCGCACCAGCCGGACGGAGCGGGCCAGCCCCCCGGGCGGCTTCGGCCGGGCCTGGGGCATCCGGGCATGCTAGCCGCGCGGTGACGGGCGACCCGCGAGCAGCGCGGACGGCGTTACCCGTGAGTAGGATCCCGCGTCGATGCCCAGTCGCCCGAGGACGGGGGGAACGTGCGGGTCCTGATCCTGTCCTGGCGCGACGTGGCGCACCCGGAGGCGGGCGGCTCGGAGACCTTCGTCGACCGGGTGGGCACCCGGCTGGCGGCCATGGGGCACCGGGTCACGGTGTTCACGGCCCGCTACCCGGGCTCGCTCCCCGACGAAGTCGTCGAGGGCTGCCGGTACGTGCGCCGCGGCGGGCGCAACAGCGTGTACGCCCAGGCCGCGCGCTACCTGCTGACCCACCGCGACGTCGACGTCGTCGTGGACATCCAGAACGGGGTGCCGTTCTGGTCCCCGGTGTGGTCGCGTCGGCCGGTCGTCGCGGTGGTCCACCACGTGCACCGGGAGCAGTGGCCCGAGGTCTTCGGCCCGGCCAAGGCGCGGTTCGGCTGGTGGCTGGAGTCCTGGCTCGCGCCACGCCTCTACGCGCGCGAGCGCTACCTCACCGTGAGCGAGGCCACCGCCGCGGAGCTGACGGGACTGGGCATCCCGGCGGCGCGGATCACGGTGGCCTACAGCGGCAACGACCTGCCCGATCCGAGGCTGACCGCCGGTATCCCCCGCACCGCCTACCCGTCGCTGGTCGTCCTGGGCCGTGTCGTGCCCCACAAGCGGGTCGAGCTGGCGGTGGACACCGTGGCCGCGCTCCGGCCCCGGCATCCAGGCCTTCGGCTGACCGTCGTCGGCACGGGGTATTGGGAGGAACAGGTTCGTCGCCACGCCGAACGGCTCGGCGTGGCGGACGCGGTGGACTTCGCCGGCTTCGTGGACGAGGCGACCAAGCACCGCCTGCTCGCTGCCGCGTGGGTGGCCCTGCTGCCCTCGGTCAAGGAGGGCTGGGGGCTCGTCGTCGTCGAGGCCGCCGCCCAGGGGACCCCCACCGTCGCCTTCGCCTCCGCCGGGGGCACGCAGGAGTCGGTGATCGACGGGGTGACCGGGCTCCTCGTCGACGACGAGGCGGGGTTCGTGTCCGCCGTGGAGCGCCTGCTCTCCTCAGCGCCGCTGCGCCACGCCCTCGGCGAGGCTGCGGTCGCCCACGCCTGGCAGTTCAGCTGGGACACCACCGCGAAGGCCGTCGCCCGCGTGCTCGAGGAGGCGACGTCGCCGGCACCTCGCCCGGACGACGGGGCAGTTCACTTCGAGTCGTAGGTCACCACGGGGGCCGTCGCCGGGGTCGTGGAGCGCGCGGTCAGGTTGACCACCGCGACGCTGGCCAGGCCCGCCAGCACCCCGCCGACCACGATCGCGAGGATGAGCGCCAGCAGCACCGCTCCCGCGTCGGCCCGGTCCCGGTCCGCGGACCGATCACCGCTGCTCATGGGTGGCCTCCTCCGGCGCCGGGGCAGGACTCGAGACTACCAGCGAGGGACGTCGGACCAGCAGAGCCCGACGCGTCGTGACTGCGACGACGGCCGCGGCGAGGAGCAGCCAGCCGAGCACGGCTCCGGCCACGAGCTCCGACCGCCGCGGCGGGGGCTGCGGCGTCCCGAGATCGAGCACCAGCAGGCCGGGACCCCGATGGAGGACCGACGAGCCGGCGAGCGCGGACTCGGCCTGTTCCGCGCCGGGAGCCGTCAGGTCGATGACGGCGAACCCGACGCCCTCGGCACGAAGCCCCGGCGCCAACGGGGACCCGGCCTCGACCAGCGCGGCCACCCGGGCCGCACGGGGGTTCTCCCCCCGCACGGTGCGGCGGGCCAGGGGGAGGCTGTCGTTGACGAGGACGACCCGACCGAGCAGGCGTCCCATGGGGTCCAGGGTGACCCGCTCGCCGTTCCAGGACGGGCGGCGGTACGCCGTGAACGGCAGCGACACCACGTCCCCCCCGTGCGGGGGGTGGGCGAGCAGGCGCTGGACCTGCACCCACTCCTGCGGGTAGTCCACCGCCTGCAGCCGCCCCCCGACCCCCCAGGCCAGGCTGGGCAGGGCGATGACCGGCACGGCGACCAGGGCGACCGCGAGCGGGGCCGCCGCCCCGACGCGTCGGACGAGGCGGTCCACGGCGAGGCCCACGACCGTCGCGGTGAGCAGCACGAACGGCATGAGCAGCTTCTGGCCGTCGCGGAGGAGCCCCAGCCCGTAGCCCTGCCCATCGCGAAGGACGGCGGACAGGCCAGGGGTCGCCCCCGCTCCGGCGAGGAGGAGGCCAAGGGCTCCGGCGGCGCAGAGCCCTGGACCGAACGGGGGCCCGGACGAGCCGAGCAACCGAGGCAGCCCGAGGAGGAACGCCGCCACCAGCGTCACGAGCGCCGCTGCGGGCAGCAGGACACCGCCTCGTTCCGCGGGCCAGGTCGCCGGGTTCCACAGGCCCCCGAGCGTGAGCAGGCTGCCCCAGGTCCCGAGA
>Ga0335071_10002893_pt1 | contig 18223 bp, 18 predicted proteins | sample Lox_Sample_15_FD_206724 | JGI IMG/M metagenome (GOLD analysis project Ga0335071, IMG submission 206724) | Soil microbial communities from Loxahatchee National Wildlife Refuge, Florida, United States - Lox_Sample_1.5 | ecosystem: Environmental > Terrestrial > Soil > Wetlands | place: USA... | reverse complement strand
CGTTACTGTTCGTCGTGAGGGTGGTTTCCTCGCCCGCGGTCGAGGTGGTGATATGGACGGCACGGTCCCCGGCCGGGTTGCCGTACTGGTCCATGAGAGTGTAGACCACCCGGAACCTGCTCCCGTCCGTCTTGGTGTAGGGATAGGGGTACCCCCCGGGCGAAATGGCCTGGGTGATGGCATACGGCGATCCGTCGTTGACCCCCGTGATGGTGATCAGCCGGTGGAAGATCGGGGCCGGGGGCTGGATATCAACGAAGTTGGACCCTGCCCTCGTCACGAAGAAGGTGGCCTCGGCGATGCCCTCCGAGTTCACGGGGACGGTGATGACCTTTACATAGGAGGTCCCGTCCCAGAAGCCGGAATCGCTGGACCCCGACGCCGTAAACTGCACCGTCTCGACCACGTTCCGGTTATCCACGGGGTTCCCGAAGGCATCCGTTACCTTCACGTCGATGGTGGTGGTGCTCCCGACCGAGACGTTCAGCTCGTACGCGGGCGCAATCGTAAAAGGCGTCGCATGGTCGATGTTCTGGGTGTACACCTGCTCTGTGGAAGAGAGGATGCCGTCCTCGACGACCGATGCGTTCACCGTGATCGACGCGGCCCCGGCCTTCGTGGTCGGTACGAGTGTCGTCGAAATTTTCCCGAAACTGTCGGTTCGCCCGGTCACCGCAGAGAGAGCCCAGGGGGCGTTCACCCGGAACGTGACGTCCGCGAGGGGCACCGGGTTCCCTGCACTGTCATAGACGGTCACCGCGATCGCCGTGCTGTCCACCCCGTTCGCGACCATCCAGTCCTTTCCCGTGATGGTCATGTGATCCGGGGCGGCAGCCGCCTGGGCCACGGCGGTGAACGTGCAAATGAGGATAACTAAGAATGCTGCTAAGACTAACCTCATATCACCCACCTCTCAAGTGCATAGTATTATGCATCATATTATTTAAGTTTTTTCAATGGACGATAACTGATTAAAATCGTCCGCCTGTTAAAATAACCGATATAAGCCAGGTTATCGTGGGGTTTATCCTTAAAATGGGTTTTTAAACAGGTCACATATTTAAGTATTATGAAATTCTCATAAAAAAACCGAAGATTTTCACCCGGATCGGCCGGGTGATGGGGTGGTTAAACCGGGCCGGGTTCTTCGCGACTATTTCGCTCGAGGTCGGGTTCTTCGCGACTCCGTCGCTCGAGGCCGGGTTCGTCGCGACTACGTCGCTCGAGGTCGGGTTCTTCGCGACTCCGTCGCTCGAGGTCGGGTTCTTCGCGACTCCGTCGCTCGAGGTCGGGTTCTGATGAACCCTCCCTCTGACGAACCCTCCCTCTGACGAACCCTCCCTCTGATGAACCCTGATCAGTTCAGACCCAGTGGACCGGCGATACGTGGTCGAGGAGCATTCCCTCGACGAGGACCGGCATCAGCTGGCGCCCGGCCTCGATGGCCTTCTGGAGCCGCCAGCTCCGGTCGGCATGTATCGTCATGATGGGCTCGCCCTGCCTGACCTTGGTCCCCTTCTTGGCATGGATGATCAGGCCCGCTCCCCGGTCATGGGGGGCCCCGGCCGACCTTGCGACGGTGATGAGCGAGCGGTTGTTCAGGCCGACGACATACCCGTCAAGGGGTGCGTTCACCACGAACCGGTGCTCACCGGGAAGGATCTCGGCGGCCTTCACATCCGGCCTTCCCCCCTGGATCTCGATGATCTGTCTGAGCTTCGCGAGGGCCTTCCCGCTCGAGAGGATTTCTTCGGACACCGCGTACCCCTGCCCCCTGGCCGCCTTCCCGGCCATCTCGAGGGCGATGCCCGACAGGGCGAGGCTCTTCTGGATCAGGGAACCGGGTGCCTTCGCCCCCTCGAGCACGGCGAGGGCCTCGCTCACCTCCAGGTTCGGCCCGATGGAATGGCCAACAAGGGACTCCCCGTAGGTGAGGGCGCACTCCACGTGGATGTTCAGCCTCTCGCCGAGTTCCATGAACTGGGAGGCGAGCCGCCGCCCGTCCTGCACGTTCGGGACCTTTGTACCGGCCCCTACCGGGATGTCGATGACCGCGAGGTCGGCCCCCACCGCCGATTTCTTGGCCATCACCGAGGCAAGCATCTGGCCCGTGGCATCGATCCGGAAGGGGTACTCGACCATGATGAACCGGTCGTCGGCCGGGGCGATGTTCGTCGAACCTCCCCAGACGATGGCCCCCCCGACCTTCTCGGTGATCCTCTTTACCTCCGCCGAGGAGAACTCGACCGGGGCGAGGACCTCCATCAGGTCCGCCGTGCCCCCTGCGCCCGTGATTGCCCGGGAGCTGGTCTTCGGGATTTTCAGCCCGGCGGCCGCGATGATCGGGACGACGATGAGCGAGATCTTGTTCCCGGGGACCCCGCCGATGGAATGCTTGTCGACGATGGGATGGGAGGTGAACTTGATCTGGTCGCCGGTGTCCACCATGGCCCGGGTGAGCGCCTCCACCTCGTTCATGTCGAGGCCGCGGATGTAGGAGGCGGTGACAAAGGCGGTCATCTCCACCGGAGAGAGGTTCTCGTCCACGGTGTCCTTCACGATGGCATTGATCTCCTCCTTCGAGAGCCGTTCACCGTCCATCTTCTTCTTGATGGAGTCGATGGAGGCGAGCCGCTCCGTCTCCTGAACCTCGGCAGGCTCCCCGTCATGGAAGCCGATCCGGCTGTTGGTCTTCCGGTAGATGCCGACCGTTCCCTGCGGGAGGACGGTGGTCGTGATGTTCACGATGGCCGAGACCGACTCGCTCTTCCCCTGGTGGAGGACCCTGACCCGGTCCCCCTCGAGGACCCCTATCGCCCAGGCATCGGCCTTGTGGAGGAGGACCCCCGGGGCGGCGATATCAATGACCCTGACCGTGAGTTTCACTGTTCCCTCGCCTCTTCACGTTACCCTTTGCATTCATTCTTTAAAACCTGTGGTCGTGAAAGGCAGGGAACGGGCACCCGCGCCCCCGCGGAATCCGCGAGCGGGTGAAGGCGCGAAACGGCAGCTACCGTCTTGGAGGTGCAGTGTAAGAACGTGCAGAAAAATGGTTGGGTTTGGGGTTTAGCGCCTGCGCAGGACGAGCAGTGCAACCGCGCCCAGGCCAACGAGGGCAACCAGCGCACCGAACCCGGGCTGCGGCTTCGCAGTGGTCACGGGCACGGTGGTGGCTACTTCAGTGGTCTGGACAGGGGTCGACACCGGGGTCGTCGCAGAGGTCACGACAGGCGTGGTGGCTACCGTGGTCGGCTGGCCTTCAAGGACGTTGAAGGTCGTGGTCGTGCTCTGGGAGGGCTCGATGGCTTCGGCCTTGACGAGGTACTCGTCGGGCTTGAAGGTCGAGGCGTCCACATCGAAGGAGAACGTGTTGTACGTGTCACCCTTCTGCACGGTCACGGAGCCGGACGCACCGCTGAACTCGCCGGTCTGGGTCTTCTCGGTCGGCTGGAACGAGGAGGAGGTCACGGTCATGAGGATCGTGTCGCCCTCGGCGATGTTCGTGGTGCCGGTGATCTTGAACGTGTCGCCGACGTACTTGTCACCGATGGTGTCGATCCGGATCCAGGGCTCCTCAACCATGAAGGAGAGCTTGGTGTAGGTATCGTCAACGTTCGGTGAGTTGAGCAGGTCGACGAGCGCGGTCGCCGCATCGGAGGCCTGGAGGCCAGCGAGGACAACCGTCGGGTTCCCTGCAGTCCAGGTACCCCGTGCGTTCACCTGGGCCTGGGTGCCCGTGGTGCCCGAGGCATCGGCGATAACGTCCTGGATGCCGTTCATCATCGGGTGCTGGACAACGACGAAGTACTGGCCTGCATAGAGGTCAGAGGTGTCGGCGCGATCGAGGGTGTAATCAAAGGTGGCATCCGAGTCTACATCCTGCGAATTCGACAGGCTGCGGTAATTCTTCCCGAAGATCCACACAAAGACGTTATCAGGCTTCCCCTCGGCAGTGCCCGTGATCTCAAGCTTATCGCCCTTTGCAAGGGTGTTCGTGCTCGCGGAAGCGGTAACGAAGGGCTTCTTCAGTACGACCGATGCGGTCTGGTACGTTGAGCCGGCGAGGTCCGTCGCTCCCAGTGAGGCAACGGGAGAAGCGACCGCATAGACCGTGTACGTGCCTGCATCGAGCGAGACCGCTCCAGTCTGGTTCAGCCTGGAGGTGTCCCACTTGTAGGACCAGGTGTTGTCGGTGTTGACATCAACGACCTTGAACCGGATGGTGTCCTGGGCGCCCGCCTGGGTCCTTCCGTCGGTGCGGAAGAAGATATCAGCGAGGGAGACCCCGCCATCGTTGAGGTTCGGGCCCTTCAGGGCGAGGTACGTGGTCTTGTTGTCGGTGTTGGTACCGGTGATCTTGATGGTCTCGCCGAGGTAGTAGGTCCCGGCACCCTCGTAGGTGATGGTGATCTCACCAGCCTCGATGGTGACGTCGACCGTGTCGTACTTGGAGAGGTCGGCTCCGCTCAGGACCTTGACGGTATACTTCCGGTCATCGGTACTGGCATCGGTGTTGAACTGGATCGCCCGGGTGCCATCCGCCGCTGTGGTGACGTTGGCCTCTTCCTGGAACGTATCCGGAGCGTCGTTCTGGTTCTGTTCCAGCCAGAGAAGCCGGGACGCGGGGGTCAACTGGATCTGCCTGCTGTTCTCTGCCCCGTTCGGGTCGTCGGCGGCCCCGGTCACATTGACGGAGGGCTGGCCCAGGGCCATGACGGGCATCGTGGCATCTGCGCTTATGCTCGTGTTCTTGATGTACACGTAGTAGGAGGTCCGCGATTCACCGGTAATGGTCACGACGAAGGAGTTGCCGCGGACGACCGACTCCTTGTTGGTCGTGATGGTGATCGGCTTGGACAGCACTGTGAAGGTCACCGCGTTGGAGTTGCTCTCCAGGTTGTACCAGGGCATTGCCGTGGTCCACTTCGCGGTCGCGGTGTACGTGCCAGCCTCGACGCCGGTCAGGTCAACTGCCGCACCGACGCCGCCGATGGCCTGGGCACCCTGCGGGAGCGAGTCAGTGTACTGGACAGACCCGTTCAGAGCAATGTTGCGGAGATCAACGGCGTTGTTCCCGAAAATCTGGATCTTACCTCCGCCGGGCGTGGTGAGCTCGATGTTCACAAGGGCATCGTAGTACGTGCCGCTTGCGGCCGCGCTCCGGTGCTTGTAGTAGTTGCCCGCGTAGTTGGAGATCAGCTTGAACGAGATCAGGTTGTCCCGGGTCACACTCTTCGTCGCGATGGAGTCGGTGTGCGAGTTGTTCAGGACAGCGTCAAGCGTGATGTCCGCGTGCTGGATCTGGATCGAGTTGTTGGCGTTCACGTGGTAGCCAGGCGCGGTGGCGTTGTACGGGAACCAGATTCCAGTGTACGGGGGTGCCGTGTTGATGTTCAGGCAGAGGGCTCCCGGCGTCGGGTTGGAACACGCCGTGAGCGGGATCTCGGCGAGCATGGCACCGCCACCAGCTACCGTCGGGTCAGGCTGGTCGTTCGAGTACTTCCGGAAGGAAGTTGGCGGATTGCGTATCGGTCCACCTGCGGCATGGAACGCGTCGGCATCCAGGGCCGTCACGTTGAGACCCGTCTCGTAGATAAAGGCGACGTCTCCCGCCTGCAAGTCAGTCACGTTGAGCTGGCGGGCCGAGACTGCCGAGGGCAGTGCAAGGACGGCCGCGAAGATCAGCGCGACGATGATTAGCTTCATCGTACTCTTCATACTATAGCTCCTTACATTCACGGGCATACTGCCAGAGTTTCGGCGGTCGCCGGGATCGTGTCCACAATGCCCGGCCCGTGTTCAATGGAACTCCCGGAATACCCGGCGATCCGGGGAGGGCATTTCAGGGACGTGCACCCGGAGCCCTCCCCGTCGTGAGGCGATACTATGGATCTCTCGCTGGGAGGCCGAGTTCAGGTAATGGCCGCCCCAGAACTCCCAAAGACATGATCAGTGATAACATTTTCTATTTTAATAGCACACAATATGAATTACCAAATCTTCAAATTCTAAAGGTGAGGAGTAGTATTGTGGAATTAACGAAGGCATTTTAACGTGCTATAAACAGAATAGAATTCAAAAACAAGCTGAACGTAGTAAGAGAAGATCTCATTCACGGAATAATTCGTGTTACAAATCGATAATCTTATAACATTCCATGTGTAGTCTGTTCAGGTGAGACCATGCATATCCCTGATGGTTATCTAGGACCGTTAACGTTCGCTGCACTGTATATCGTCATGATCCCGATCTGGTTGTATGCCGGTCACTGGGTACAGAAATCCCTTCGGTCCCGGCAGGTGCCCTACCTGGCACTGGCTGCCGCATTCTCGTTTGTCATCATGATGTTCAACGTGCCCGTTCCCGGTGGCAGCTCGGGACATGCCGTCGGAAGCGCCCTCGTCGCGATCATCCTTGGTCCTTGGACCGCGGTCGTGACCACGTCGGTCGCGCTCCTCATCCAGTGCATTCTCTTCGGGGATGGCGGGGTTACGGCATTCGGCGCGAACTGTTTCAACATGGGCGTGGTCATCCCGTTCCTGGCATATTACAGCTATAAATTGATCAGCGGGAGATCTGCGATCGCCTCAAACATCAGGATCGCTGCCGCCGCTATTGCCGGGTATGTCGGGCTGACCGTAGCTGCCGTGGTAGCCGGGTTCGAGATGGGTATCCAGCCGATCCTCGAACACACCCCGGCAGGTGTTCCTCTCTATATGCCCTACGGGCTCAATGTCACCGTACCGGCAATGCTGATCGAGCATGCAGTTTTCTTCAGCTGGGTGGAGTTGATAATCACCGGGCTGGCATTTGCCTACATCGCACGGAACAATCCCGAGATCATCTTTGACTACCGATCGAGGAACGATAAGAAAACGAATGCCGGCCAAGTGGCTGTGCCGGCATGAGGGAGGTAAACCGAATGGACAGGACATTTAAGGTTCTCCTTATTGCACTGGTTGTGCTCGTCGTCGTAGTGCCCATTGGACTCATCGCAACCGGGACTGCCTATGGGGAATGGGGTCCCGATGAACTCCAGCAGGCCATAGGTTACGTGCCGGACGGGCTTCAGCACCTGTCAGATCTCTGGACCCCCCTCCTGCCCGACTACGATTTCCCGGGCGGACATGATACCCTCCCGACCCAGGCTCCGGGATATTATACCTCGGCAATCATTGGTGGTCTCCTCTGTGCCGGTGTAGGGTATCTGGTGGCCAGGGCCATCGTCAGGAGAACTGACTGAATCCCTGACGGGTATCTCTTTTTTTTTTACACGGTTTGCAACAAGAGAACCGGAAACCAGGTCCATACTTCGTCCCGGGCTTTCCGGCTCTTATGCGTGGGTTGAAGGAAATCACGGGTATCGTATCATCCGGTATTACAGGATACCGGGCTTATGGCCGGGCTCGTGCTCGTGTGAAAGGGCATGCAGGTGGTCGTGTATGAGCCTGCCATGCTGATGGATATGGGTATGGATGAGGTTCGCGGACATCAGTAGGTTCAGGTCATTCATAACTGATGTGCAGTTTCGATCTCCCATGATCGTATGATCTTCGCCGACAACGATTGCACGGGTGCTGATCTTCTCCACGATATCCAGGTTATGGGTGGCCGTGATGATCGTCTTCCCGGCCCTGGTGAGTTCCCGGATCAACTTGATGAACCACATCTGGCTGCGGGGGTCAAGGCCGCCGGTCGGTTCGTCCAGGAGGAGGACATCGGGGTTCGTGGCGAGGATCGATGCGATGCAGACCTTCTTCTTTTCACCGCCGCTGAGCATATGGGGTGCCCGGTCACGCAGGGCTTCTATCCCGAGCATCGTGATGACGTCCTCGACCCGCCGTCGGACCTCTTCAGGAGGCATATCGAGCTGGAGGGGCCCGAATGCGATCTCATCGAAAACGGTCGAGGAGAACAGCTGGACGTCCGGGTTCTGGAACAGGAAACCTACCTTTTTCCGGAAAAAACGATTGAACTCATTCTTTTCCAGCGTATCAAATAGTTCTTCCTTCACGAGAGTCCCGAACGCATGGAATTCTCCCGAGGTTGGATACGTCAGCGCATCCATGATGGAGAGCAGCGTGGATTTGCCGCTGCCGTTCGATCCCATGATTGCGACCTGTTCCCCGGCATGGATGGTGAGATTCACGTCCCGTAATGCTTCAAACTGCCGAAGGTAGGTGTAGGAAACATTCCGGAACTCGAAGATAGTATTCATGATGACACTCTTATATCGGGATCAGGTTCCGGGATGCAAGCACGAGAACCGTGCTGAATGCGAGCACGCTTACGAGGGCTACGTAATCGCGCCGGTGGATCGAATAACGGTGCATGAGCCTGATGTCACCATTGAACCCCCGCGAGATCATGGCACGGTGAACCCTCTCGCTCATATCCAGTGATTTTATGAGGGTGTAACCGACCCGGCCCCCGACCCACTTCTGCTCTTCCATCAAGGGCAGGGCTTTCATGGTCCTGCTCTTCTTGGCCAGGTAAAAGTCCTTCACCATGCCAATAAAGAGGAAGATGTACCGGTAGCACATATCAAGGGTCAGGACATACACCTTGGGGACCTCGAGGGCGCGCAGGGACTTGAAGATCAGGTCCCGGGGGGTGGTGAGGAAGAGAAGCACGGCCGCGGATACGCAGGTGGCTACCCGCAGGACGAAAGTGAGCGCGACCAGGGTCCCCTGCGTGGTAATTGCAATAGTCTCCGGGAGCGGGAACGGGCCCAGGCGGGCACCGGACCCCAGCGCTGCGATGGGTATGAGGGTATCGCCAGCCATGAAGACATTGAAGATAATGGGAACCGTGATAACCCCCGCAAAGATCGGGATAAAGACCCACACCCTTTTCAGGAAGAAGAGGATCTCAACCCGGCTGAAATACGCAAATACGAGCGTCAGCAGGTACACGATCACGAGGATCAGGGGGTCGCGGGTCATGGCCACTGCAAAGATAAGGGCAATGATCGAGACGAGTTTTACCCTCGGGTCAAGGCTCTGCAGGAGGCCGTTGCGTTTTGCAATACTGTCATTCACCAGGCATTCTTCAAAGAAACCGAAGATATCTGAAATCGTCTTCTGGACAAAACTCTTCTTTCTGCCAGTGCCCGCCGTACAGTCCGGGCAGGGGCCGGTATCGATCTCCCTCATCCATTCAGGTATCATAAACGAGTCGGTGCCTTCCATGACGAGAACTTTTCAGGAGATGGCTGAATGAAGTATTACATTATTCTATAAAGGTATTACGGAATAATGCAATTCCGCTATTATGTAAGAAAGGCCCTCATCCCGCCTGCGAGGAGGATCCCCGCCGCCCGGATGACCCGGGGGTTCAGCGCGAGCCTGCGCACGAGGGCCGCCGGCCGGTCCATGTCCCCGATCTCGAGGATGTCCTCCACCCTCCCCGGGTCGCGGAGGGCCCCGATCACGGAATCAACATCCGCAGGGGAGAGCTCCCTCCGGGCCCGGTACAGTGCCCACCCCACGGCGAGCTCCCTGCCGAAGTCCTCCTTCCAGAGCTTCTCGTACCGGGCAAGGTCGGTATCCCGGAAGGACCCCTTCCGGCAGCATTCCACCGCCACCGCGGCTGCGTGCCGCGCTGCCCGGACGCCGGTGTAGATGCCACCCCCGGAAGTCGGCTTGGCCATCCCCGCGGCGTCCCCTGCGATGAGGGCCCTCCGGCCGTACGTGCGATCGATCACCCCGAGCGGGAGCGCCCCCGAAACGAGGTGGACCACCGCGCTCCCGTCCCCCCGGTCCCGGGCGAGTCCCTGGACCCGCTCCCTGAGGTCACCCTCGCCGCAGAGCCCGACCCGGGCCCTCCCGTTCCCCGACGGGATAACCCAGCCGAAGAATTCGGGCGAGGCATGGGGGTGGATCTCCACGAACCCCGGGTCTGCGTCGCAGGACATTTCGGCCTGGAGGCCCCCGAGGATGGACCCTGCCCGGCCGAGCTCGAGCATCCGGGCGACGGTTGAGCGGACCCCGTCGGCGGCGATGACGAGGGAAAAGCCGATCTCCTCTTTCCCCTGCACCCCTTTCGTGACCAGCCGGTTTCCATGGATCGATACGACCGACGTCTTGAGCCTGAACTCCGCCCCCGCGTCCGCCGCCACCCGGGCCATCTCGGCGTCCAGTATCCCCCGGTCCACTACGAAGGCCTTCGGTTTCCCTGCATCGATGACAAGGGGCTCGCCGGTCGAGGGGATAACCCGTGCCCCCCGCACGGTGTTCTGGATGGACCGGCGCGAGACCCGGCACTCGGAAAAGGCCGCGGTGGAGAGGAGACCGGCGCACTGGACCGGGTACCCGATGGTGGCATGCTCCTCGATGCAGAGTGTCCTGAGGCCCGCCTCGGCACATGCCCGGGCTGCTGCCGTTCCAACCGGCCCCGCCCCGGCCACCACCACGTCGTACATCCCATTTCCGGTTGTCCTGCGGGGTCTTATCCATACCAGTCAGGACACCAGCCCCCGCGGGATGCCGGCAGGGGAATATGAAAACCATTATGAAAACGGCTATAACACGATGAAGCATGGAACTGGAGGAGATCCTTGGGGGAAGCATCGCCATCTTCATCGTGGTGCTCGTCGGGATGTTCGTCCTCCCCCTTGAGGATCTTGAGGCCTCGGAACCAGGCGACACGGCGGCTGCCCTCAAGGTGAAACCGGTGCGAAAGTCCTGATGCCAGATACCCGATGGAGTGAATGAACCCCATGAAGGAAAACCGAGAATTCCGATGGAAGCAGTGCCTGGTGATCCGCGGTGATATCCGGATGAGCTGCGGGAAGATCTCCGCCCAGGCGGCCCACGCAGCCGTCGGGGCTTACGAGCGGTGCGACCGTGAGACCCGGGAGCGGTGGCTCCGCGAGGGGCAGAAGAAGGTAGTGCTGAAGGTGAAGGACGAGCAGGCCCTCCTCGAGCTGAAGACCATCGCCGAGACGCTCGGGATCGCGGCGGCCCTCATCGAGGACGCGGGCCTCACCGAGGTCCCCCCGGGGACCACCACTGCCCTCGGCCTCGGGCCGGCGAAGGCCGAGGAGATGGACCGCATCACCGCCGGTCTTCCTCTCTTATGAGGGGATCCCCGTACCCGCTCGAACAGTCCCTCGGGATCTCCTGGTACGCCACCATAGAGGACGGGATCGGGGGGCGGCTCAGGACGGAGCCCGAGGATTTCGTCGTCGAGGAAATCCCTGCCGGGCCCTGGAAGGAAACGGGGAAATACCTGGTCGTCAGGCTCACGAAGCGGAACTGGGAGCAGCAGCGGCTTGTGAAGGAACTGGCCCGTGCCCTCGGCATCAGCCACCGGAGGATATCGTGGGCAGGCACCAAGGACCGGAGGGCGGTGACCTCCCAGTACATCTCGATCCAGGGAATAGGGCCGGCGGACCTTGACAGGGTGAGGCTCCCGGATATCCGGCTCGAGCCCGCCGGCAGGTCTGATCGGGCCATCGCCCTCGGCGAGCTTGCCGGGAACAGGTTCAGGATCCGGATCAGGGACTGCGACCCGGCCGATCTCGCGGCACGCGTCGCCGGGATAGCCGGGGCGGCCTCGCTGGAGGCCCCAAACTACGTCGGGATCCAGCGGTTCGGCGTCATCCGCCCTGTCACCCATATCGTCGGTGAAAAGATCCTCCGGGGCGACCTTGAAGGAGCGGTCCTCACCTACACCGGGGCGGCCTTTCCGGCCGAGCCCCCCGAGGTACGGGATGCCAGGTCGGCATTTCTCGCGGATCGCGACGTGAAGGAGGCGATCAGGAGGTTCCCGGTCAGGCTCACCTTCGAGCGGGCTATGCTCCACCACCTCGACCGTCGACCAGGGGATTATGCCGGGGCGCTCCGGGCGCTGCCGCCGCGCCTCCTCTCGATGTTCGTCTCGGCCTTCCAGTCCTTCCTCTTCAACACCCTCCTGTCCCGCAGGTGCGGGCAGGGGATCCCGCTCGGCGAGCCTGCCTCCGGCGACCGGCTCGTGTTCCCCGACGGGAGGGAGGACCGGGTAACGAGGGAGAACCTCCCTGCGGCCGCCCTCCAGGTCCGCCGGAACCGTGCCCTTATCGGGATCCGGGTGCCGGGATCCGAAAGCGTGGCGGGCCCGGAACGGGAAGGAGATCCTGCCTGTTCCCTCCTCGATGAGTTCGGGATCGCGCCTGCCGATTTTGCGGCGGCATCAAGGGTCGTTTCGGCAGCCTACGAGGGAGTGACGAGGCCCGTTGCGCTCAGGACAGATATCGCCGCATCAGTCGAGGGAACCGATGTTATCCTCGGGTTCACCCTCGGGCCGGGCCAGTACGCGACCACGGTCTGCCGGGAGTTCATGAAGGCTGATCCGATGCAGATGATATAGCCTCGGACCCTGCGAGCGACCGTGCATCGTCCATCGCGTCATGGAGGCTGCCGAGCCGGTCCACGAGGCCGATCTTCACCGCTTCTTCGCCCCGGACCACCCTGCCATCTTCGATGGCTGCCCGGGACACGTTCCTCTGCTTCACGACGTCATCCAGGAACCGCTGGAACGAGGCGTTCACGATGGACTGGGCATAGGCCCGTTCCTCGTCGGTCACGGGCCGGTAGGGCGAGGCCATGTCCTTGAGGGCGCCCGACTTCACCACGGTCACGTTGTACCCCTCGTTCTCGAGCCAGCCGCTCACGTCGGTGAAGATCCAGATCGTCCCGATGCCGCCGGTCAGGGTGTCAGGGTTTGCAAAGATCCGGCTCCCGTGGGCGGAGACCGCGTACGCCGCCGAGGTGGCAATGTCGCCCATCGAGACGACGACGGGCTTCCGGGCCTTCGCGTACTCGAGGTCCGAGGTCACCTCCTGGGCGGCGACCGGCGACCCGCCGGGGCTGTCCACCCGGAGCACGATGGCCTCGACGAGGGGGTTGTCGGCGTCCTCCCGGATCTGCCTGCCGACATACTCGCTGCCGGTCCCGTCGGCGGAGACATAGTCGCCCGTGGTGAGAGTCCCCTCAAGGTAGATCACCGACACGGACCGCTCCTTCGTGTAGGAAAGGAACCAGGTGGCGACGACGGCTACGACGAGGACCAGGAGTACGACGCCGATCACCTTTATGGCAGTCCGCCACCGCCGGCCTTCGATTCGCCGGATCTCATGCTCGAGGAATCCCATGGTTCAGCCGCCGTAGAGGACGTCGTACTCGGTGACCAGGTTCGACCCGCAGAGGTAGAACCGCTTCATGGTGAGCCGGATCATGTCAGACTCGGAGTCGATATGCATCCCGCCGACGAGCGAGGGGGTGTCCGACCCACCGACGATGAACGGGAGATGGATGAGCCGGATCTCGTCCACGAGCCGGTGCCCGAGCATGTGCCAGTTGAGCGTGGGCCCGCCCTCGATCATGAGTTTCTTCACCCCGAAGTCCCGGGAGAGTGCCTCCATGAGGAGTGGGAGCTCCACGTGCTTTTCACCGGCGACGACGACCTTCGCTCCCTTCTCCCGGATGGCCTCGACCCGCTCCCGTGGCGCCGCCTTCGCCACCCCGATGACCGTCGGTGCGTCGGGCTTCAGCACGTTCGATTCGAGGGGGATATCTGCCATGCTGTTCGGGATCACCCGGATCGGGCTCTTCCCGGGCACATGGCGCACCGTGAGGAAGGAGTTGTCGATCCTGATGGTGTTTGCCCCGACCATGATGGCGTCGTACTCGGCCCGGGTCCGGTGGAGGAGGATCTCGGTCTCGGGGGCCATGTACTTCATGAGGATCTTTGAGGAGGCCCCCTTCTTCAGGGTGAGCTTCCCGTCGGCCGTGATCTCTGACATCATGAGGACATGGGGTCTCGCTCTCGCCGGTGGCATACAGGTTACCGTTCTAGTATCATTCCCGCGATTTGAAGAAGATTTGGGTGGAGGACAACGTTTAATGGGTTCGCTGCCCCTGATCTGTGGATGAACATCACCGCCCTCCGGCCGAGGCTCATCTGCCACCTCGAGCCCGTGGGAAAAGCCTTTGCCCGGGCGGGTTTCACCCCGAACCAGATCTCCCTCCTCTCCCTCCTCCTCGGCCTTGCGGCCATGGTCCTCTTCGCCACCCGCTTCTTCCCCCTCGGGAGCGTGGCCCTCTTCGCCTCCGGAGTCCTCGACCTCGTCGACGGGCATGTCTCGCGCATCCAGGGGTCGGGCAGCCGGTTCGGGGCTGTTTTCGACTGGATCGTGGACAAGTATGTCGATACGTTCGCCCTTCTCGGGATCGGGCTCTCGGGGATCCCTATCCTCACCCGCCTCCCCGGGGTGCCCGCCGTTGCCGATCCTGCCGTGGTGATGCTTGCCATCATCGGCTCGATGATGAACACCTTCATCAAGCCCGTCACGTACGCCGAGGCCGGTTTCGCCGACCGGCACCATGGGAAGATCGAGGACCCGCTCGAGGGGGTCGGGTTCTTCGGCCGGCCCGAGACCCTCCTCGCCCTTGTCGCCGGAGGCCTGCTCGGCCTCGTCTGGCTCGCGGTCATCATCATCGCCATCGCAACAAACCTTTCGGCCATCGAGCGGATCGTCTACCTCCGCAGGCACCTCGACCGGAAGGAAGAGTAAGGGGAAGGCAGGAAACGGCCGGGGGCGGGATCAGGGTTACTTCGGGATGAAGTGGGAACAGATCTGGACCTTGACCTTTGCCCAGTACGTGTAATAATCGGGCTGGTAGAGGTCGATCTCGTGGCTCATATCGTCGAAGATGGTGCACTGGACCTCGCACCGCTTCAGGTAGATGCAGAAATCGAGGGGAGTGACAGGGGGGTCCATCCGGATCTTATCATCGGGAGGCGGGCAGATATAGTTAACCCGTACGGTGAAAGGAAACTATTTGCCCGGGCTTTTCAAACCGGAACCTGAGAGCGATGGATCCCTTCGCGACGTTCATGTGGAAGCGGATCATCATCCAGATCGGGGCGATTGTCGCCATCGCGGCCGTCCTCGGGGCGTTCGTCCTCGCCTACAACGCGGCCTACAACCAGGTCGCAGGCCTCGACCAGATTGCCGACGAGCGGTGGGCGAGGCTCTCCCTCGACCTCCAGGAGCGGTACGCTGGGATACCGTCCCTCGGCCGGGCCATCGGCCCGTCGCTCGGGGCCGACCACCCGGTGCTCGACGAGGTGATGGCTGACCTGGACCGATGGGAGGCGGCGATGGGGAAGGGCGACCTCGGGAAGATCGACATCGCTACCGCGAACCTCGAGGACTCCATTTCCCGACTCGTGACCGCCATGCAGAACCACCCCGGGATCGTGGCCTCGACGGTGCCGCGGGAGTTCCTCGACGGGCTCAAGTCAACAGGAGAGGCGATCCCGGGGGACCGGCTGAGTTTCAACGACGGGGTCATGAGGTACAACCAGGCGATCAGCACCTTCCCGGCAAGCCTCTGGGTGGAGAACTGGGGGTTCCCGGCCCGGGGATATTTCAACGCAAGCATCGGCGGCAAATAGCGCGCAGGGAGGTCGGGAGACCGGCGACCAGGCCCGGGGGAATATCACTTTTTCCCGGACCGGGGCCTGTACCGGACCAGGCCGGCGAAGTCGCCCATGTATACGGCGTACAGGTCCCCAGCCCATAAACCGAGCTCGGGGATCAGGATGAAGAGGCCGTATGCGATGGCGATGAGGGCAACGAGTGCCCCTCCCTCGGCGAGGACGTTGTGGGCCCAGAAGAAGGACTCGTACCCCCACTCGCCGTTCGAGGCGATCTCCGGGAGGTACGGGAACCACTGGCCCGTGTACGCGATGATGACAAAGACGTTCCGGAGCAGGTTCAGGATATAGATGGTGGGGACGACGAGGAGGAACGCGAAGACCTTCTGCCGCGTGGACGTCGGCACGGCCCCTGCCACGCCGAGCATGATCGCCATCGACTGGATGCCCGTGCAGGCGAGGATGATCTCGATCTGAAAGCCGAACCTCCCGATCAGGTTCCAGTCGAGGAAGGTCGCCGAACCTGCGAGGGCGTTCACGAGCCAGATCACCTGGCCGGTTACGACCCCTGTCAGCCAGTCGCCAAGTGGCGGCAGGTAGGCGAAGGGGGCATAGATGAGGAAGGCGACGGCGGCCCCCCGGGAGAGCGCGAGGACGCTCCTGTCCCCGTCGAGGAGCCGCCTGGCTGTGACGAAGAGGAAGGGAATGCCGAGCACGGCAATGGTGGGGTAGAGGATGTTGTTCTGGGAGAGGTAGTACGGGATCTCGGCAATCAGGAAGAGGACCATGGCCCCCCAGCCGAGGATGGCTGCCACCCGCCGCCCGGTCCAGGGAACGAGGAAGAGGAGGAAGAAGATCCCGGAGGCGAGGACCAGGTACTCGATCATCTCCCCAGAGGTTGGGCGTTCGGGGAAAAAAGGGTTCGCCACAAAGCCCTAGTATGCCAAGGTTAATCCCCCATGCGGCTACAGAGTGTAAAGAATGTTCTGCCCGAAGTGCAGGAGCCTGATGATCTCATCGGGCGGCCAGCTCAAGTGCAGGAAGTGCGGCTTTCTCAGGGATTTTACCGCCGAAGACCCGATGCAGCGCACGAAGGCGCGGGGCGAGCGGTCGATCACCATCATCGACGACGAGGAGGAAGTTGCGACCCTCCCGACCATCCGGATCACCTGCCCGAAGTGCGGCCACAACACCGCCTTCTGGTGGCTCCGCCAGCTCCGTGCTGCCGACGAGTCCGAGGTCCGGTTCTTCCGCTGCTGCGAGTGCGGGAACGTCTGGCGGCAGTACGACTGAGCGGTTCCGGCTCTCTTCCCGAAGAAGAACCAGGTGGTTATCAGCCGGTTGTTGTTCTCCGTTCCGGGTCTCCGTGAATTCCCGAAAAGAGATGGAGTATCAGGAAATGAGGATCTGCCAGCGACGGGTGTTCACCACGGTAATGGTCGTCGTCCCGCTGGAACCGAGGCTCCCGTCCGATACGGAAAAAGACACCGAATACGTCCCGGCCTGCTGGTAATTGGGGGTCCAGGAGAAGGTCCTCGTCCCGGGGGTGAAAGAGGCGCCGGACGGGAGGGGGCCGGAGGAATACGTGAGTGCGTTCCCATCCGGATCAGATCCCGAAACCGAGAAGCTGAGCGAGGTTCCCTCCTTCACGGTCTGAGCGGCGACGGGAGCAAGGACGGGCGCACGGTTCGGCACAGGGGTCGGGGTCGGGGTCGGTGTGGGAGAAGGCTTCGGCGTTGGCGTCGGAGTCGGGGTGGATGTGGGAGTCGGCGTGGGATTTGTTTCCGCGATGCAACCCTTGATGGTCACGCCCGGGTAGGTCCGGGCGGCCCCGTTGTAAACCGGGATATCAGAGCAGCTGTCCGAGCTTGCCGATACCGTGACTCCTGTCCCGGCGATATCGAACCCGATGTAGTCATTGGCACTCGTGGAGTTCTTTACCGTGATCCCCGGCCCGGAAAGGAGGTACCCGGCACCCCAGTACAGGGTGGAACGGCTCTGGACCTTCTTGTCCTGGCCGTTGTTCCGGCTGATGCAGTCGATATAGGTGACCCCGGACTTGGTCGGGGTGCCCTCAAGGTGGAACCCTGATTCCCAGGAACCGTCTGCGAGGCACCGGATCGCGGTCAGGTTCTGGATGTTGTTCTGCTCGGCAAAGTCATACCCCGTGACCCAGTCATTGTATCGGCTGCTCTTCCCGCAGTTGATGGCCTTGCAGTCGGCAAGGTAGACGTCCTGGATCATCTTCGTCCCGGAGCCCCAGGAACTGAACAGGAACCCGTACGTTCCAGCATCGATGACCGAGTCGCCGGTAAAGGTAATATCCTGCACCGGGTTCGTGCCTCCCTGGTTAACGAAGAAGACACCCTGGATGGTGCTGTCGGCGGTCGCCGTGATGTTATTGAATTTGAGGTGGCTTGCGGAATAGCTGTAGATCAGCCCGTATCCGGCTGTCGGGCTGGTGTAATGGGACCCGGTTGTCTTGAACCCATCGAGGGTTACGTAACTCTGGAGGATCGAAATGTATCCGTTGTTCGTGAACGAGAGGAGGGTCTTGGCCGGGCCGGCCCCGGTGAGCCGGGAGTGGGCCGGAGTCTTTATCGCGCCTGTCAAGTTAAAGGTGCCCTCAGAGAGGATCACGTTTCCCCCCGTCGATCCAAGCGCGTTCAGGGCGTTCTGGATCTCCACCTGGTCGTTCACACCATCGCAGATGTAGTTCGCCGCCTCCTTTGACGCAGAACCGCTGTTGCCTGCCGCCACGCGCAAGGTCGTTACGGTCGGCGTGGGCGTTGGCGTC
>Ga0335071_10002892_pt1 | contig 18224 bp, 17 predicted proteins | sample Lox_Sample_15_FD_206724 | JGI IMG/M metagenome (GOLD analysis project Ga0335071, IMG submission 206724) | Soil microbial communities from Loxahatchee National Wildlife Refuge, Florida, United States - Lox_Sample_1.5 | ecosystem: Environmental > Terrestrial > Soil > Wetlands | place: USA... | reverse complement strand
TTCCGAGTGCCCAGACCTCTCGGAACGTCTCTGCGGCCGACACAACGCACAACGCGGGCGGCGTCGGAAGGCGCGTCTAGAGATGCGGTGACGCTGACGCTCCTCCAGGGCTTCCGGCTCGAGTCGAACGGAAGCCTCGTCGAGCTGCCGTTCGGCTCGCAGCGCCTGGTCGCGTTCCTCGCCGTCCACCGGCGACCGCTGCAACGCCTCTACGTCGCCGGGAGCCTCTGGCTCGACCGCGACGAGGAGCACGCCAACGCAAGCCTGCGCACAGCACTCTGGCGGCTGCGGCGGCTCGGCTTCCCGCTCGTGGAGTCGTCGCGAAACCAGCTGTCGCTCGCGCCGTCGGTGACGGTCGACCTGCACGAGTCCAACCGGCGCGCGGCACACGTGCTGCGTCATCAGGGAACGCCGTCGCTGCACCAGCAGGACACGCTGCTGTTCGACGGCGACCTGCTCTCCGACTGGTACGACGACTGGGTGATGCTCGAGCGGGAGCGTCATCGACAGCTCCGGCTGCTCGCGCTCGAGATCCTCTGCGAGGACCTCGCCGCCTCCGGCTCGTACGCACTTGCGGTCGAGGCGGGGCTCGCCTGCATCGCGGCAGAGCCGCTGCGCGAGAGCGCGCACCGCACCCTGATCGCCACCCATCGTGCGGAGGGCAACCTCGTCGAGGCGGTCCGGCAGTACCAGCTGTACCGCCGCCTCCTCGGGGACCAGCTCGGCCTCGAGCCCTCCGCCGCGATGCAGCAGCTCGTCGAGTCGCTGCCGGTCCAGTGACGATCCGGTGACGGATCGCGACTAGAACATCGGACCGTGGCAGCAGAGCGAACGGGAGCGCTCGTCGTTCGAGCCTGGGTCGAGCCCGGCCAGGACGCGGGCGGCGGGCTCCGCGCGCGCATCACCTATGCGGCCGACCTCTCGTCCGAAAACGACGAGACGGTGCGCCTCGCAACGACGCGCGATCAGATCCTCGGCACGGTGACGGCGTGGCTCGACGAGCTGACCGGCCGGCGGCTGCCGCACGCGTAGGCTTGACCGATGGCCGGGGACGGCGCGTCACCGCGCACGATCGGGATCCTGCTGTTCGACGACGTCGAGGAGCTCGACGCAGTCGGACCGTGGGAGGTGCTCGCCTACTGGTGCCGCTCACATCCCGAGGACGGGTGGGCCGTCACGACGGTCTCCCGCGACGGCGGCCTCGTCCACTGCGCGAAAGGGCTCGTCGTCGGAGCGGAGCATTCGTTCGCCGGCTGCCCGCCACTCGAGGTGCTGATCCATCCCGGCGGCCGGGGCACGCGGCCGCAGCTCTCGGACGCGGAGCACCTCGACTGGGTGCGCCGGCAGCGCGAACAGGCGCCGATCATGGCGAGCGTCTGCACGGGATCGCTCGTCTACGCGGCGGCCGGGCTGCTCGCAGGCCGCCCCGCGACGACCTACTGGAACGCGCTCGGCCTGCTCGCCGAGCTCGACCCGACGATCGCGCTCCGCCCGGACGACCGCTTCGTCGACGACGGCGACGTGATCACGTCGGCCGGCGTCTCCGCCGGGATCGACATGGCGCTGCACCTCGTCGACCGCCTCGCCGGCACCGAGCGGGCCCGCGAGGTCAGGCGGGGGATCCAGTACGACCCGGAGCCGCCGGTCTAGCGTCTAGTAGCCGTAGCCGCCGGAGCCGTCCGACGTCGTCGTGGTCGTCGACGACGCGCCCTTCTTCGGCTTGACGAGCTTCCCGGAGGTTGCGATCGCGTACCAGCTGCCCGTGCCGGTGGCGAACCCCTCGCCGCCGATCTGCCCGGGCTTCTTGTCGAGGTAGTAGCGGTAGAGCGCGTAGTGGTTGTACGTCAGCTGCACCTTGCCGTCGGGACGCTTGATCGTCCCGACCTTGGACGCGATCACACCCTTCCCGAGCACGATCTTCCCCTTCGGCGCGAGCACCGGGATCCAGAACGTCGCGCAGATGCCCGTGCACGCGATCGTGCCCGTCCGCTCGCTGGAGAGGTGGTACAGCGTCAGACCCTTCGCGTTGACGAGGATCGTCGAGTGGAGCGGCGCGTTCTTCGCGCTCTTCAGGATCGGCGCGGTGACGGCGACCGCCGCGGCGGCACCGGCGACGAAGAGCGCGACTGCGAGGAACAGAAAGCGGGAACGGCTGCGCATAGATAAGGATCACCGAAGAAACCCGAGTTCCTTCGACGGACTTATGGTAGCTCTTGGCCGTCGCCGGCTCGGCGCATCCGCGCGCCGGCCTTTACCGGAAGGGAAGCAGGCAACGATGAGACTGATAGGCGCTGGCTTGCCCCGCACGGGCACGCTGACCCAGAAGCTCGCCCTCGAGATCCTCGGGGTCGGACCGACCTACCACATGGTCGACGTCCTCCGCGATCTCCCGCGCGCGCGGCAGTGGCAGGCGGCGCTCGACGGGAGCGCCGACTGGGATGCGATCTTCGACGGATTCCACTCGACGGTCGACTGGCCCGGCTCGTACTTCTACCGCGAGCTGCGCGAGGCGTACCCGGACGCGAAGCTGCTGCTCAGCGTGCGAAGCGGCGAGTCGTGGGCGAGGAGCATGATCGCCACCATCTCGGGTCTCCTCTACGGCGACACGCTGATGCACGACCTGTCGCGCGCGCGGAGCCGCGTCGACCAGGGGTGGTTCGACTACGTCGCGATGATGAAGCGCATGTGGAAGGAGAGCGGTCTCCTGCCGGAGGGCAGCGAGCTCGACGAAGCGGTGCTCGCGCGGCAGATGGAGCGCTACAACGCCGAGGTGCAGGACGCCTTCGACGACGTGCTCGTCTGGTCGCCGGCCGACGGCTGGGAGCCGATCTGCGAGCTGCTCGAGGTGCCGGTCCCCGATATGCCCCTCCCGCACGTCAACGACTCGAGCGGCTTCGAGGCGATGCTCGTCGGCGGTTCGCTCGAGGTCCTGACCGCCTGGCACGCCCAGCAGGCCCCGGCGGCGCATTGAGCATCCGCACGGCCGTGCTCCGGCGGCGCGGGGCGTCCGACGCGCCGCCGGCCGAGACGGTGGCGTTCGCCGCGCGCGAGCAATGGCTCCTGGCCGTCTGCTGCGTCGCGCAGTTCATGGTCATCCTCGACCTGAGCATCGTCAACGTCGCGCTCCCCTCGATCCAGTCGAGCCTCGGGTTCTCGTCCGTCGACCTGCAGTGGGTGGTCGACGCCTACGCAATCGTCTTCGCCGGGTTCTTGATGCTCGGCGGCCGTGCGACCGACCACTTCGGCCAGCGGCGGACGCTCGTCGCTGCGCTCATCGGGTTCTCGATCGCGTCGCTCGTCGGCGGGCTCGCCCCCGACCAGACGACGCTGATCGCGGCGCGGGCCGCCCAGGGCCTCTGCGGCGCGCTGATGGCGGCCGGGTCGCTGGCCGCCATCACCTCGACCTTCGCGGCCGGGCCGGCGCGCCATCGAGCCGTCGCGCTCTGGGGAGCGATGAACGGCGCCGGCGGCGCCGCGGGCGCCTTCTTCGGCGGCCTGATCACGCAGGAGCTCGGCTGGCGCTGGGTGCTCCTGATCAACCCGCCGATCGGGCTCGCCGCGGCCGCGGGCGCGTACGTGTTCGTCCGCGACCGGCGCTCCGACGGCGCGAAGCCACCGTTCGACCTCGCAGGTGCGTTCTCGCTGACCGCCGGTCTCGTCGTCCTCGTGTGGGGGATCGTCAACGCCGGCTACCTCGGCTGGCTCGACGCGCTCGCGCTCGGGCCGATCGTGCTCGGCGTCGCGCTGCTCGGGCTGTTCGTCCTGATCGAGACGCGCTTCGCGTCCGCGCCGCTCGTGCCGCTGCAGGCGCTCACCGGCCCCGTGCGCATCGCGAACGTCGTCGTGCTCCTGTTCAGCGCCTCGCTGTTCCCGATGTGGTACGTCACGTCGCTCTACCTGCAGCAGGTGCTCGGGCACTCACCGCTCGCGACCGGCCTCGTGTTCCTGCCGATGGCGCTGACGATCATGCTCACCGCGCGCCGCACCGGCGGGCTCGTCGGCCGCTACGGCGCCCGGCCGGTCCTCGGCGGCGGGCTCGTGCTGATGACCGGCGGGATGCTGCTCTTCGCGCGCATCGGATCGAGCGGCAGCGCCTTCTGGTACGTCGTCCTCCCCGGGATCCTCGTCGCGCTGGGCATCGGCCTCTCGGTCGTCGCCTCGACGATCGCCGCCGTCCAGGGCTCGCGGCCCGAGCAGGCCGGGCTCGCCTCGGGCCTCGTCAACACGTCGCGCCAGATCGGCGGCGCGCTCGGGATCGCACTCCTGATCTCGCTCGCCTCCGAGCGGACGAGCAACCTGATCGGCGGCAACGTCGGCGTCTCCGACGCGCTCACCTCCGGCTTCCGGCTCGCGTACCTGATCGGCGCCGGCCTGTGCATCGCCGCGGCGGCAGTCGCCTTCACGCGGCTTCCGAAGCCCGCCGAGAGGCGCTCGCCGCGCCGGTTCCGCATCGAGCTGGTGGCGGTGCTCGCCTGCTTCGCGGCACTCGACCTCGCGTTCGCGGGCGGGCCGGGCGCGCCGATCGGCGCGTACACGACGAAGAGCACCTGGAGCTTCGTCTCGGCACCGTCGCTGCACCCGCCGAAGATCGTCGCGACGACGCCCACGCAGGATGCCGAGCTCTCGCCCGGCTACATCATGCTCGCCAACTTCTACGACCTCTCCAACGGCCCGATGGCGGGGCAGAGCGGGCCGCTCGTCCTCGACAGCCAGCTGCAGCCCGTGTGGTTCCGGCCGCTGTCGAAGGACGTCGTCGCGTCGAACCTGAGCGTGCAGACCGTCGACGGCAGGCCGGCGCTCGCGTGGTGGCAGGGAACGATCACGAACACCGGCCAGACCGAGTCAGGCGAGTACGTCGTCGTCGACGACCACTACCGGCAGATCGCGACGCTCAAGGGCGTCGACGGCTGGATCCTGACGCTGCACTCGCTCGAAGTCCGCGGCGACGACGCCTGGGTCACGGCGAACAAGAACGTGCCGATGAACCTGACGAAGTACGGCGGCGCGAAGAACGGCGCGCTCGTCGACTCGGCGGTGCAGGAGTACAGCCTGAAGACCGGCAAGCTGCTCGCGAGCTGGGACGCCCTCGACCACATCCCGCTCGCCGACTCGCACACCCCGCCGCCTCCGAACGGGTTCCCCTGGGACGCGTACCACGTGAACTCGATCGACCTCGAAGCGAACGGCACCTTCGTCACCTCGATGCGCGACACGTGGGCCGCGTACGATGTGGACGAGCGCACGGGCACGATCGAGTGGACGCTCGGCGGCAAGCACTCGTCGTTCTCGTTCGGGCCGAACGCCGCGTTCTCATGGCAGCACGACGTCACCGTGAACGGCTCCGAGGCGACGCTGTTCGACGACGCCTGCTGTGAGATCACCGGCGCGGACACCTACCTCGCGCCGGACGGCCCATCGCGCGGGCTCGTGCTGCACCTCGACACGGCGGCGAAGAAGGCGACGCTCGCGCGCCAGTACACCCACGCCGCGACGCTCGAGGCTGCGTACATGGGCAGCCTCCAGACGCTCGCCGACGGCAACGTGTTCATCGGCTGGGGCGCGGAGCCGTACTTCTCGGAGTACTCGCGCAGCGGCAAGGTGCTGCTCGACGCGGCCTTCCCTTCGCCCGACCTGAGCTACCGGGCACGGCTGCAGCCGTGGTCCGGGACGCCGTCGAGCCCGCCGCTCGCAGCGGTCCGCTCCGAGGGCGGGAAGACGACGGTGTACGCGAGCTGGAACGGGTCGACCGCGCTCGCCGCCTGGCGCGTGCTTGCCGGCCCGAGCGCGACGAGCCTGAAGCCGGTGACCGCTGCGCCCAAGGCCGGCTTCGAGACGGCGATCTCCGTCCCGGGCGGCAGCGCCGTCTACGAGGTGCAGGCGCTCGACGGGAACGGCGGCGTGATCGGCACGTCGAAGCCGGTCGGCTAGAGCGGCGGTGCGAGCAGCGCCACGACCGGCTCCTCGCGCGTCCCGAGGAGCCCCTCGACGTCCGCCTCGCTCGCCTCGAGGCGCTCGACGCGCGCGCCGAGCGCCTCGAGGAACGCGTCGGGCGGCTCGAGGAAGCCGATCGCGGGGGTGCGGTAGTGGTGCGGGACGACGAGCCGCGGCTGCACGTCGCGGACGACGGCCGCGGCACGCTCGCCGCCGACCGTCGGCCCGTCGCCGACCGGCAGCAGCAGCACGTCGACCGTGCCGAGCGCTGCCGCCTGCTCCGCCCGCAGGGCACGCTGGCCGAAGTCCCCGAAGTGGGCGAACGCGATCCCGTCGAGCTCGAAGCGGAAGAGCGTGTTGGGGCCGCGCTGCGTCCCGGCGACGTCGTCGTGCTCGGACGCGATGCCGACGACCGTTCCGACCGGCGTCTCGTGCGTGCCGGCGGTGCGCAGCACCTGGGGGTCCCCGCCGACGGCGTCGACCGCGTTGTGGTCGCCGTGGTCGTGCGTGACGAGCAGCAGCTCGGCGGTCGCGCCCTCGATCGGCGGGTATCGCCACTCGATCCCGCGCGACGCGAGCCCCTGCATGTCCCCGAACGGGTCGATGAACACGGCCTTCGAGCCCGAGACGAGAAACGCGGACTGGCCGTACCAGCGGACGAGCGGCATGCAACCCTCCTGCGGCGAATGGCGATGGACGCGGGTAGTCCAGCAGATGACGGTTCTCTTACCCGTCGCTTAGCCGAACCTGGCAGCCTCCCGAGGGTGCGAGGCGGGGGGACAGAGATCGCGCGCGCCGGCGCCACCCTCCTGGCCGCCGGCGCGGTTCTCGCCGCCTCCGGGTGCGGAAGCGACCCGCCCACCCTCGGCGCCGAGACGCTCCATTTCCATTCGCGTCCGGACCTGACACCGCCCGTCGTCACGGTCACGACGTCGAAGCCCGGCCAGGCGGCGGGGTACATCCTGATCGCGCCGAAACAGCACGCGATCGAGAAGGGCCCGGAGATCGTCGACGACACCGGGCAGCCGGTCTGGTTCGGCCCGGTCGCGGAGCAGGCCACCGACTTCCGCGTGCAGAGCTACGAGGGCGAGCCCGTGCTCACGTGGTGGGAAGGCCCGCCGACCGCGCCGGTCTCCGGTTCGGGGGTCGGGCACGGCGTGATCGCCGACAGCTCCTACCAGGAGATCGCAGAGGTCAACGCGAGCTTCGGCCCGGAGACCACCGATCTGCACGAGTTCCAGCTCACCCCGCAGGGAACCGCGCTGCTCAGCGCCTACCGTGTCGTCCCCGCCGACCTCGCGCCCGTCGGCGGCGCGGCGAACGGAAAGGCCGTCGACTGCGTCGTCGAGGAGATCGACGTCTCCACCGGCCGCGTCCTCTTCACGTGGCACAGCGTCGGCCACATCCCGATCACCGACTCCTACCTGCCGCCGCCGCCGAAGACCGGCAAGGGCTCGAACGTCGCCTACGACTACTTCCACGTCAACTCGGTCGACGAGGAAGCGAACGGCGACCTGCTCATCTCGGCCCGCAACACGCACGCCGTCTACGAGATCGACAAGAAGACGGGGGCGGTGCTGTGGACCCTCGGCGGCAAGCATTCGTCGTTCGCGATGGGGCCCGGAACGACCTTCGCGTGGCAGCACGACGCGCGGCGGCAGTCCGACGGCACGATCACCGTCTTCGACGACGAGTCCGCTCCCGCGGTCGGCAAGCAGTCCCGCGCGATCCGGCTGCGCCTCGACCTGAAGACGAAGACGGCGACGCTCGTCGACTCGTTCGCCGACGGCACGCTTGCGGGCAGCCAGGGGAACGTCCAGGTGCTGCCGAACGGCGACACGTTTGTCGGCTGGGGAGCGGTCCCGCGGGTCACCGAGTTCTCGCCGACGGGGAAGATCGTGTTCGACGCGACGTTCACGAAAGGCGACGACAGCTACCGCGCATACCGTTTCCCCTGGACGGGAATGCCGGTGACACGTCCGGCGATCGCCGTCGCCAAGGCCGGCGGCGGCACGGCGACCGTGTACGCGAGCTGGAACGGAGCAACCGAGGTGAAGAGCTGGCGCATCGTCGGCGGCTTCAACAGCGAGAATCTGGCGCCGGTGGGAGCGCCGGTCGCACGAAGCGGTTTCGAGACGACGTTGACGGCGAAGACCGACGACCCGTACCTCGCGGTCGAGGCGCTCGGCGCCGACGGCGACGTGCTGGGGCGCTCGGCGGCGGTCACCCGCGGCAGCCTGGCGATGGGATGAGCGAAAGGAGGGAGATGCACGACGCAGGATTGACGCGGAACGAGCTGCTCCGGCGGGGGGCCGCAGGCGGGCTCGTCGTGGCCGGGGCGCTCGGCCCGCAGTGGGTGAAGAGCGCCTTCGCGGCCGTGGAGACCGCGGAGGCGTCGAAGGTCCACTCCTTCCTCACGCGCCCCGACCTCCGCCCGCCGGTGCTCAGCGTCGTCGCGCGGGACGAGCGCGTCAGCGCGGGGCATCTCTTCCTGGCCCCGAGCTCGGGCCCCGGGCAGCGCGGCCCGCTGATCGTCGACAACACGGGCGAGCCGGTCTGGTGCCTGAACACACGGCCGGTCGTCACGATGAACTTCCGCCCCGGCATCTTCAAGGGGAAGCCGGTGCTCTCGTGGTGGGAGGGTAAGACGACGCACGGCCTCGGCGAGGGCACGCACGTCATCGTCGACGACACCTACCGTGAGATCGCCCGCGTGCCGGCGGGCCATGGGCGGCCGTCCGACCTCCACGAGTTCATCCTCACCGACCGCGGCACGGCGCTCGTCACGTCGTGGGAGCGCGTCTTCACGAACCTGTCCGGCATCGGCGGCCCGGCCGACGGCGTCGTCGTGAACGGCGTCGTCCAGGAGCTCGAGCTGCCGAGCGGCCGTGTTCTCTTCGAGTGGAAGAGCCTCGACCACGTCCCGATCAGCGAGTCGCACACCGGAATCACGAACCGCGCCGCCTACGACTACTTCCACGTCAACTCGGTCGAGCTCGACCGCGATGGGAACTACCTCGTCTCGGCGCGCAACACGTGGGCCGTATACAAGGTCGACCGCGGCAGCGGCGACGTGATGTGGAGGCTCGGCGGCCGCAGCAGCGACTTCACGCTCGGCCCGGGCGCCGCGTTCGCCTGGCAGCACGACGCGCGCCGGCACGGCGGAAGCGACTACCTCGTCAGCCTCTTCGACGACGGCTCCGCGCCCCAGGTCCAGCCGTACTCGAAAGCTCTGATCCTCGCGCTCGACTTCCGCCGCAGGCACGCGAGCGTCTACCGCAAGTACATCCACACGCCGCACCTGCTCGCGCACGCGCTCGGCAGCGTCCAGATGCTCGCCGACGGAAACGTCCTCGTCGGCTGGGGCTCGAGCCCGTACGTCACCGAATACACGCTCGACGGCAAGGTCGTGTTCGACGCGCACCTGCCGTACGGCGGCGAGAACTATCGCGCGCTCCGCCAGCCGTGGACCGGCCGCCCCGCGATGCCGCCGGCGCTCGTCTACAAGCGCACCGAGGGCACGCCGACGGTGTACGCGAGCTGGAACGGGGCCACCGAGGTCGCCTGGTGGCGGCTCGACACCGGAAAGACCGCGGGGACGGTCGCCGAAGGATCGAGGTCGCGCCGCACCGGGTTCGAGACCTCGATCGCGGTGCCGGCCGGCGCGAAGTACGCGTCGGTCGCGGCCCTCGACCAGCACGGCGCCGAGCTCGGACGCTCGAAGGTCATCCGGGTCTGACGTGCATGATGCGGCATCGCCGCGATCTGGGACCCCCGGCCTGACGACGACGCAGCGCTCGCGCTGGGCGACGCGCTGCGCGACGCCGGGTACGACGGCGAGTCGATCGAGGAGCTGCTCGGCGAGGACGGCGTCGCAGCCGACCTCGGCGACTCGGTCGTCTTCGCCCGTCGCCTGCCGCGCGACGAGCTCGGCGACACGATCCGCCTGCTGCTGCTCTCGCGCCCGGTCCCGCGCTCCTCGTTCGCCGCGGCAGAACAGCTCGTCGCGCTCGGCCTCGCAACGGTCGAGGGCGCAACGCTCGTCCCGCGGGCGCGCATCGTCCCGACCGAGGGCATCTACCTCGCGTTCGACACGTTCTCGCGCGGGGTCGACGACCCGCCGGGCTGGGTCGCCAGCTTCTCCCCCACCGCCTACTGGCTCGCGTCGCTCACGCCGCGGCGCCGGGCCGGCCGCGCGCTCGACATCGGCACCGGCAACGGCGTCCACGCTCTGCTTGCAGCCGCGCATGCGGATCACGTGATCGCGACCGACGTCAACGAGCGCGCGCTCGCGTTCACCCGGATCAGCGCCGCGCTGAACGCGATCCCGAACGTCGAGACGCGCCTGGGCAGCCTGTTCGAGCCGGTCGCCGGCGAGACGTTCGACCTGATCACGTGCAACGCGCCGTACGTCATCTCGCCGGAACGGCGCTGGCAGTACCGCGACGCCGGCTTCCACGGCGACGAGCTCTCACGGCGCGTCGTCACCGAGACGGCAGCCCACCTCGCCGACGACGGCTTCGCCTCCGTCCTCGTCAGCTGGCTCGCCTCCTCACCCGAGCAGCCGGATGAGCGCGTGTACGAGTGGGTCGACGGAAACGGCTGCGACGCCTGGATCCTCGGCCTCAGCGGCTCGGACCCGCTCGACCACGCAGCCGGGTGGCTCGACCACCTGGCCGAGAGTCCGGACGCCTATGACGAGGCGATCGACGAGTGGACGGCGTATTTCCGCGAGCTCGGTGCGGGCTGGATCACCGAGGGGGCGGTGCTCATGCACCGCCGTCCGGGCGACCATCACATCGTGCGCGCCGACGCCGTCGACGAGGACGAGCTCGAGTTCGCAAGCGACCAGATCGCGCGCGTCTTCGCCGCGCTGGCCGCCCTCGCACAGGACGGCGACGCGGTGCTCGACCGCCGCGTGCGGCTCGCCGACGAGGTGCGCTTCGACCAGGAGCTCGACCGGAAGGGCGCCGTCACCTCGACGCTCGTCGTGCTCGACGAGGGCACCTGCCCCGACGTCGAGATCGACCTCGAGACCGCCGAGGTGCTCGCCGCCCTCGACGGCGCGACGACGCTCGAGCAGGCGGTGCAGCGCGTCGCCCGCCGCGAGGACCTGTCGAAGCGCGAGGCGGCGGAGCTCGGACGCGACGTGCGGCGGGTGGCGCGCGACCTGCTCGAGCTGGGCGTCCTCGAGCTCGTGTGACCGCTGTCCCGGCTGCGACGCGGTACCCGGGTGTCGGGCCTCGCGCCGCGGCGACGGTCGTCGATGCGGCCGTCGGCTACGTCGTGGTCGCGCTCCCGATCGCGCTGCTCGCCGGCAGGCACGCGGCGGTGCACCGGGACCACGACTACAGCGTCAGCGTCGGCATCACCGGCCCGCTCGCGGTCGCGCTCTGGATCGCCGCCGTGCTCGCCTACTACGTCGTCTTCGAAGCGTGGCTCGGCGCGACGCCGGGGAAGCTCGTGCTGGGCCTGCGCGTGCGGGGCCTGGGCGGCGCGCGGCCGTCGCCGCGGGCGGCAGCGATCCGAAACGTGCTCCGCCTCGTCGATGCGTTCCCGTATGTGATCCCGTACCTCGTGGCGGCCGTCGCGGTGTGGAGCGATCACGACCCGCCCGCGCCGCAGCGGCTCGGCGACCGCGCGGCGAGGACGATCGTCACCTACCGCTGACGCATTCCCCGCAACGTGCGGCCTTTGCGTTCCGTAAGGCCTTGCCGCGCGCACGCCCGCAGCCTAGATTCGAGTCCTCGCCGGGCACGGAGCGTGAGTAGGTCGAAGCCCCGCCGAGCGGTTGTGAAGGACGCAAGTCCGGAACGGTCGGTCGGCAGGGTGGACGAAAACGCCACCGACCCGGCGTCTTTCTGGTCCTAGACGGCCGGGAAGCCGACGGTCGTGAGGACGCGCCCGTCGGCGAGGATCGTCATCGCCTCGTAGCCGCCGCCGAGCCGCGCCGTCCACGGCGGCCCCGCCTCGCCCATCGCGAACGCGGCGGTCGCATAGGCATCGGCCGTCGCGAGCTCGGGGCCGGTCACCGTCACCGAGAGCACGCCCTCGGGCGGCCTGCGCGTGTGCGGGTCGAGCACGTGCTTCCCGCGCTCGTACTCGCCGGAGGTCGCAATCGCGAGCTCGTCGGCGAGGACGACCTTCGCCACCTTGTCGCGCTCGAGCGGATGCTGGATGCCGATGCGCCAGCCGCCGCCACGCACGACCATGTCGCCGCCCGCGTTGACGGCGTAGCTGCGGATGCCGGCTTCGTCGAGGATCGCCGCGGCCCGGTCGACCGACCAGCCCTTGACGAGGCCCGACGGGTCGAGGACGCCGCCCGCCCGCATGTCGAAGTAGCCGTCCGTCCGCTCGCGCAGCCGCTCGCAGCGCGCGAGCACGCGCCGCACGTCGTCGCACGCCTCGTCGAGGGCGAGCTCGCCGCGGTCGAGACGGCTGATCTCGCTCGTCTCCTTGTAGGTGCTGAACGTGTCGTCGACGTCACGGAGCCAGTCGAAGACGCGGTCGACCAGGTCGGGCCGGTCGTCGTCGCGCAGCTCCACGACGACGGCCATCCCCATCACGTGCTCGACCCGGCGCACGCACCCGCCTACGCCTGCTTCGCCGCGTCGATCGCGGACTGCAGCGACTCGATGTAGCCCTGGCTCGTGAACGTCGCACCCGAGACCATGTCGATGCCGGTGCTCTGCGCCTGCAGCGTCTCCTGGACGAGGACCGGCAGCGCCTGCTCGTTGATGAACACCGAGCGGCCCGTGTGATTCGGATAGACCGGCACCGTCACCTTCGTGATCCGGCGCGCCACCGTCGTCTTCTTCGTCTTGAGGACGGTGGTGGTGGTCTTGCGGACGACGATCGTCACCTGGACCTCTCCCCAGCGGTCGGCCGACCCCGGAACGCCCGTGAAGGACTTCGTGACGGTGACGACCTTCTTCTTCGGCGTCGTCTTGGCGGCGCGCGTCGCCGCGAGCGCCTGGACGTTCGGGACCGCGAGAGCCGTGACGGTGAGGGCGATGATGATCGTCTTGCGCATGCCTGCTCCTTCGTTCTAGGTGAGTGCGAATCGTTCGACGTGGACGCGGCGGCGCGGAACCTTGACCGCGCGAATGCTCCGCTCGAGCGCCGCGGTCATCCCGGGCGGCCCGCAGAGGTAGACGTCGCGCTCGGCCACATCGGGGACGAGCTCCTCGAGATGCGACGGCGAGAGCAGCGCCGCGCCGTTGCCGCGGTGGTCGCCGACGACGTAGTGCACGGTGGCATCCCGCTCGGCGGCGAGCCCGTCGAGCTCGTCGCGCAGCACGAGGTCGGGCTCGGCCAGCACGCGATAGACGACCACGAGGTCGCCGCGCATCGTCTCGAGCAGCGCCCGCACGGGCGTGATCCCGATCCCGCCGGCGACGAGGAGCGCCTTGGGCGAGCGGCGGACCGCCTCGGTGAACGTCCCGAGCGGGCCTTCGGCGAGGACGCGCGTGCCGGGCCGGAGCTCGTTGAGCCGGGCGGTGTGGTCGCCGAGCGCCTTCACGGTGATGCGCAGCGTCGAGCCGCCGGGCGCCTCCGAGAGCGAGAACGGATGCGCGGTCCAGACGCGCCGGCGGTCGAGGAAGCGCCAGAGGAAGAACTGACCCGACTCCGCGCGCAGGCGCTCGAGCCGCCGCCCGCCGATCCGGACCGAGACGACACCCGGCCCCTCGACGACGACCTCCTCGACGCGCAGCCGGTAGCGGAACGCGTTCACGAGCGGGACAAGGACGCGGAAGCCGGCCACGATTGCGATCGTCGCGGCGAAGAGCGCGCGCCAGTAGTCGTCGGCGAAGCGCTGCAGCACCAGCTCGTTGCCGGTCGGGATCTCGTGGAACCAGGCGAGCGCGATCCCGGCATAGGCGAGCAGGTGCACGGCGTACCACCACTCGTACGGGAGCCTTCGACGGGCGATCGCATACGAGGTGAACCCGACCGCGACGAAGAACACGGTCCCGATCGTCGCCGTGATCATCCCCGGGTAGACGCCGCCGCCGAGCATCGTCGAGATCTCCTTGCCGACGGTGAACTTGTCCGTCAGCGCGTAGCCCCACACGATGAAGACGACGTGCGCGAGCACGAGGTCGACGCACGCATGGCCGTTCCAGCGATGCCAGCGCGTGAGCTGGTCGAATCCGATCGCGCGCTCGAGCGCCGGGATGCGCGAGAGCAGGACGACCTGCACGAGCGCGAGGTACGCGCTGAGCAGTCCGGTGATGCGGCCGATGCTCGTGAAGAGGTCGCCGGTCGAGTGGACGCCGGTGACGTTGCCGCCGTGCCACCAGAGCCAGACGATGACCGCCGCGTTCGCAGCGAGTACGGCGAGGATCGCCCAGCCGGTCGCAGCGCGGCGAAGCTGCGAGGCCGCCGGCACGTCGGTGCGTGCCGGCGACCTCGTGAGCGCGACCCCGGACATCCGGTCACCCACGGTAGGCGGAGCGTCTGAAGATCGCCTGAACCTCTCCGCCTACCGTCGCCGTCCTACGAGCTCTGCGGGCGAACCCCGAGCGTCGCCGTGACCGTCTTCGTCGAGCCGTTCCGGACGACGGTGACCGTCACCTTGTCGCCCGGCTTGTCGGCGGCGATGATCGCGCGCAGCTGCGCCGCGTCCGCGATCTTCGTCCCGTTGACGACGGTGATCACGTCGCCGACCTTCAGGCCGGCCTTCTTGGCGCCCGAGCCGCTCTCGATCGACGCGACCCGCACGCCGTTCGAGGCGTCCGCCGGGTTGATCCCGAGCAGCGCGTGCTGCGCCGAGCCGGACGCGATCAGCTGGGTGACGATCGTCCGCACGAGGTCGGACGGGATCGCGAAGCCGACGCCCTCGTTGCCGCCGCCGTCGCTCTGGATCTGCGACGTGATCCCGACCACCTGGCCCTTCATGTTCAGGAGCGGGCCGCCCGAGTTGCCGTGGTTGATCGCGGCGTCGGTCTGGATCGCGCCCTCGATCGGCGTCTCCGCCTGGTCGGGAGCGCTGATCTGGCGGTCGACGGCGCTGACGATGCCGCTCGTCACCGTGTTGTCGAGCCCGAACGGGTTGCCGATCGCGACGACGCTGTCGCCGACCTGCACCTGGCTCGAGTCGGCGAGCTGGAGCGGCACGAGCTTGGCGGCGGGCGCGTTGACGTGAACGACCGCGAGATCGGTGGAGATGTCGGTGCCGACGATCCTCGCCTTGTACGTCGAGCCGTCCGGGAACTTCACCGTGACCGACGACGCGCCGTCGACGACGTGGTCGTTCGTGACGATGTCGCCGTTCGTGTCGTAGACCCAGCCGGTCCCCTCGGCCTCCGAGGAGCCGCTGCCGCCGCCGAAGGTCGACGAGCCGGAGCTCTGCGTCGCGTCGATCTCGACGACGCTCTTCGAGTCGAGCTTCGCGATCTGGGCGATCGTGAGCTCGCCGTTCGCGACGTTCGCGGTGCTGCCCTCGACGACGGTCGTCGTCGACCCTTGCGTCGCATCGTTGGAACCGCCGCCGTGATCTGCGACCGCGACGACGGCTGCGCCGGCGCCCCCGCCGATGACCGCTGCAGCCGCGACCGCGGCGACGTAACCCTTCCTGGCCATTCGTTTCTTCCTTTCTCGACCTGCGAGTGTTCGGTTCACAGGGTTCCCGAATCTGCTGTGCCTCGCCTGAACGGGACCTAAGAACCCGCTCAGAAGGCAGAGTGAGGGCGTGATCTCGCTTCCCCCCGCCCTTCTGCATCTCGACTTCCGCCGGCTCTGGGTGTCGATGCTGTGCTCCGGCCTCGCCATGCAGATGGCGCAGGTGGCGATCGGCTGGCAGGTCTACTCGATTCACCACAGCCCGTTCGACCTCGGCCTGATCGGGCTCGTCGAGTTCGTCCCGGTGCCGCTGCTCGCACTGCCCGCCGGGAACCTCGCCGACCGTCTGCCGCGGGTGACGGTCGTGCTCGTCTGGGGGTTCGCGGACGCGATCGTGACCGCGCTCCTGCTCGTCGTGACGCTGCACGGCGCCCATCAGCTGTGGCAGTTCCTGGCGCTCGCCGCGGTCACCGGCACGCTCGCGGCCATGGGCAACCCCGCCGGGCGGTCGCTCGTGCCGGAGATCGTCCCCGCCGAGCTCCTGACCGGGGCGATCGCGATGCGCTCGATCGCCGGCCAGGTGGCGACGATCGGCGGCCCCGCGATCGGCGGGCTGCTCTTCGCGATCCGCCCGGAGGCGGTCTACGCGGTCGGCGCCGTGCTGCTGGTCGTCTCGTCGCTGATCCTCTTCCCGATCGAGGCGCAGGACCCGTCGCCACGCGAGCGGACCGGCGAGCCGCGTCTGGAAGCGCTGCTCGCCGGCGTGCGCTTCATCCGCGCGACACCGATGATCCTCGGCGCGATCACGCTCGATCTGTTCGCGGTGCTGTTCGGCGGCGCCGTCGCGCTACTGCCGCTGTTCGCGAAGTCGATCCTGCACACCGGCCCGTTCGGCCTCGGCGTGCTGCGCAGCATGATCGCGGTCGGCGCGCTCGCGGCCGGGATCATGCTCGCGCGCCGGCCGCTCGTGCGTCACGCGGGCCGCACGCTGCTCCTCGTCGTCGGGCTGTTCGGCGCCAGCATGGTGGTGTTCGGGCTGTCGCGCTGGTTCTGGCTGTCGGCGGCCGCGCTCGCGGTCAGCGGCTTCGTCGACATGATCTCGATGAACATCCGCAGCACGACGGTCGCGCTCGCAACGCCGAACGAGAAGCTCGGCCGCGTCACGGCGGTCGAAGGCGTGTTCATCGGCGCCTCGAACGAGCTCGGCGCGTTCGAGTCCGGGGCGGCGGCGGCGCTGCTCGGGGCGGTGCCGGCGGTCGTGCTCGGCGGGGCCGCGACGATCGCGCTCGCCCTCGTCTGGCCGAAGGTCTTCCCCGAGCTCTCCCACCTCGACGAGCTGACGCCCGACGGCATCCGCCGCGCGATGCCGCCGGGCGCGACCGCGCCCAGCCCGGCCGACTGAGCGCGTGGTCGGCGGCTGCCCACAGGTCGTCCATGTGACGGCGGCGAGCACCGCGACGAGCTACGCGACGGTCACGCTGACCTCCTGCGGGGCGCGCGTCGCCGGCCCGTGGCGCGCGCGGGTCGGGCTGCACGGCCTCTCGGCCCATCACCGCGAGGGCGACGGCACGACGCCGCTCGGCACCTACCGGATCGGGCCGGTGGTGTACGGCGTCGCGGCGAATCCGGGGGTGCACCTCCGCTACCACCGGCTCGCCTGCGGCGACTGGTGGGACGAGGACCCGTCCTCGCCTGCCTACAACACGTTCCGGCACGTCGCCTGCGGCCGCGCGCCGCCGTTTCACGGCGAGCCGCTCTGGGCCTCGCCGACCGCCTACCGTTACCTGGCGGTGGTGGAGTACAACCGCGGGCGCGTCCCGGGCCTCGGGTCGGGGATCTTCCTGCACGTCGACACCGGCGTCGCCACCCACGGCTGCGTCGCCCTGTCCCGCGCGGACCTCCTGCATACGCTCCGCTGGCTGCGCCCGGGCGCCCAGATCCGCATCACTGCGTGAATGCGCGGCGTTGGGGTCTGACCCGCGTCTGACCCGGGCCTGACCCCGACTGCATAGTTTGCAGACGTGTGTATACTTCTCAGCCCATGGCGACCGCTGCCATCCTCGGCACGGCCGGGTACACCGGCCAGGAGACGCTCGACCGGGTGCTCGCGCACCCGCAGCTCGAGCTGATCGCGCTCGGCTCCGACAGCCTGTCGGGGCAGGGCGCGGGCGCGCTCGACCCGCGGCTGAACGGCTCCCTGCCTGCATTCTCCCCCAACGACGAGGCCGCCGCGAGCGGAGCGGACGTCCTCTTCCTCTGCCTCGACAACACCGCCGCGGCCGCGTTCCGGCCGCCCGCCGACACGGTCGTCGTCGACCTGACCGGCGTCCACCGGCTCACGAGCGACGCCGAGGCGCACGCCTGGTACGGGACCGCCCCCGGCGCGTGGAGCTACGGCCTCCCGGAGCTCTACCCCGCCGGCGGCCCGCTGATCGCGAATCCCGGCTGCTACGCGACCGCCACGCTGCTCGCGCTCGGGCCGCTCGCGCGGGCCGGCGCGATCGAATCGGCGGTCGTCGACGCCAAGTCGGGGGTCACCGGCGCCGGCCGCACGCTGAAGGCGAGCTCGCACGCCGGCTTCGTGCTCGAGAACTTCGCGCCCTACAACGTCGGGGCCCACCGGCACGCGCCCGAGATCGCGCAGCAGCTCGGCTTCGCCGTCACGTTCGTCCCGCACCTGCTGCCGGTCCGCCGCGGCCTGCTCGCCACCTGCTACGTGCAGACGGATG
>Ga0335071_10002890_pt1 | contig 18225 bp, 12 predicted proteins | sample Lox_Sample_15_FD_206724 | JGI IMG/M metagenome (GOLD analysis project Ga0335071, IMG submission 206724) | Soil microbial communities from Loxahatchee National Wildlife Refuge, Florida, United States - Lox_Sample_1.5 | ecosystem: Environmental > Terrestrial > Soil > Wetlands | place: USA... | reverse complement strand
GTCGAAGAGCGCGCCGGCGGGCACGTCGTCGATCCGCGTGCTCGGGGGCAGCCGGTTCATGGCCAGGCCGATCCGTCCGTTGCGCAGGTCGGCGCGGATCTGCTCGTGCTGGACCCGGTCGAAGCCCAGCTCGTCGAGCAGCTCGGAGAGCGACGCCCCGCCGCCGTCCGCCTTCGCCCGCGGGAACAAGCGGTCGAACATGGTCGCGACCATGCCGCTGAGCTCGGGCCGGGAGCGGCTCGCGTTGCCGAACTTGTCGAGCTCGGCCCGCCGCGCGGCCGGAAGCCTGAACCGGTCCTCCTTGAGGAGGGCCGGGACGATGTGGGCGTAATAGCCGGGCGGCAGCAGGGCCTGATCGCGCCGGAGCACCTCGCACCACGTGCCGCGCTCGTTGATCGCGAAATCGTAGACGACCGGCTCCATGGCGAACGGGAGGGCATGCTGGAACCGGCGCTTCGCGGAGCTCATGACCTCCTGGAGCGCGTCCTGGCCCCGGACCTTCGCCTGGGGCGAGAAGATGAACCCCATGCCCCCGCCGGACATCCCGCCCAGCATCCAGAATCCCCAGAACGCGGACCCGAAGCTCTCGCGGATGCGGTCGATCAGCGTCTCCGTGTAGAGGTTCGTCGCCCAGGGGATGATCGCCTGGATCGGTCCGAAGAAATTCCGCGTGGTCGCCGCGCCGATGGCGGACACGTCGCCCGCCTGGAGCGCGGCGACGACCTCGTCGAGCACGCCCATCGCCTCACCCCGGGCCCGCCACTCGGCCTCGGAGCGGAGGAGGTATTTCTCCGTGACCATTTCCAGGATCGGGCCCACGTTCTGGGCCATGCCTCCGTGCACGAGGACGAGGCTGTCCTGGAGCCGCTGGCGCGTCCGATCCGGCAGCGGGATCAGGGTGTGGTCCGGCAGCAGCCGGCCGCGGCTGATGCCGAACTCGGGGTCGCCCTCCTTGGAGAGAACCCCCTGGATCAGCTTCGCGCCCGGCCAGACGCCGCCGGAGTCCTGCCACCCGCCGCCCGAGCCGGCCAGCCATTCGCCCAGGATCGCCCGGGCGGCGACGAGCCGGCGCTCGTTCTCCCGCAGACCGCCGGCCAGCGACTGCGTCTGGGCGGTGGCCCGCATGCAGACGGCGATGAGCGCGGCCAGGAGGCTGGTCGAGACCGCGAGGCGCGAGCCGCGCGGGATGTTGTTGACGCTGCTGACGAGCTCGAGGCCCCGGCCGGGGCCGACGACGCGGGCGAGCAGATCCTGGAGCGATTCCCCGGAGCCTTCCAAGCCCGGGGGCACGAGGCCGGCGGCGATAACGGCGGCTTTGAGAAGGCCGAGGTAATCCTTCGCGAAGTCGAAGACCTCGTTCAGATCCGTGATGTCTGCGGAGGCGCCGAGGTCGACGCTGGCCAGGCGCAGCAGCGGCTCGTCGATGACCCGCAGATACGCTTCGACGGGCGGCATCGGCGACTCGGCCCGGCCGCGGACGGCGAGGTCGATCGAGACGTTGAGCACCCGGGCGCCCTCGGGGAAATCCATGCCCAGGAAGAAGATGTCGCTCCAGCCGCTGTGCGACAGGTCCATGCGGACCGGCGTCCGTTCGCGCAGGAGCGGGAACGTCTGGTCGTCCGTGCGGCCCAGGAGCTCGGGACGGATGCGGAGAGGCTGGTCGGAGGGATGGCCGACGCGGAACATCCATTGGTTGCCGAGTACGGAGCGGACGCTGCGGCGGACCTGGTTGGCCAGCGTCTGGAACCCGAGATCGCGATAGGCGGCGGCGAGCGCGCTGGCGATCCCGTCGGACGGGCCGTGCCGCCGCTGCGTCGCCAGGAAGAGCTCGATCGCCTCCTCGTAGCGGCGCCGGAGCAGGTGGCCGTAAGCGTCGAACGAAATCAGGCCCGCGGCGCTCAGGCCGGGCTTCAAGGGCAGATGGAAGCGATAGATCGCGTAGAGGAAGAACAGGGCGCGGACGCGCTCGTACAGGTTGTCGCTGCGGCGCCGGAACTCCTCGAGCGCCGCCGCTTCGGCGAGCAGCTCGTCCAGGGGCGCGGTCCGGCAGAACGCGTCGAGGGCCTGGTTCCGGACGGCCGGATCCTGGGCGGTGATGAGGGAGACGAGTCGGCTCATGCGTGCTTTTGCCTGGCCAGGAGCTCCAGAAGCTGGACGAGGACGTCGTCGCGGTCCGCGCCGCTGAGAGCCAGGGCCAGCTGGGCCGTCAAGAGCCCGTATTTGACGCCGAGATTGTAGCGGGCCCCGGCGATCTCGAAGGCCAGGTACCTCTCCCGCCCGGCCAGGGCGGCCAGGGCCGGGGACAATTGGATCAGATCGTGCTCGCCCGCCGCCGCGATCTCCTCGGCGAGGAGGTCCATCACGGCCGGCGTCAGGATATGCATGCCGAAGAAACACAGGTAATGCCCGGCGCGGAGGCCGGGGACGATGAGCTGCTGCTCGGCATAAGTCGGCGTCGGCTTCTCGACGACGGTCTCGATCTCGTAGAGCCGGCGCTTTTGCGGCACGCGGCGGCCACCGACGGCGCCGAAGTGGGCCAGCTGGCTTTCCCGGGTCGCCTGGACGGCCGAGACGGCGCAGGCTTCGGCCTCGGCGACGGCGACGAGCTGCTGGCCGCAGCGCTGGGCGGTATCGCTGATGCAGAGGTGGTCGCTCACGAGGTGGAGGAACGGCTCGGCGCCGACGAACTGGCGGGCGCAGAAGAGCGCCTGCCCGTAGCCGCGCGGCTCCGTCTGGGCGACGAAGGAAATCCGGGCGGCATGGTCGCCCGCGGCCGCGCGGAAGGCCTCCTCGTCGCCGGGGTGGACGATCAGGCAGATCTCCTCCGCGCCGGCGTGGACCGCCTCCTCGATGATGATCTGGAGCGCCGACTTGGGAACGCCGTCGAGGTCGACGAGCTTCTGGAGCGGCAAGGTCCGCTGGTCTTTTCCCGCGGCCGTGATGACGGCTTTTCGGATCTTCATGGTTCTTCCCTCCGGCAGGGACACGCGTCTTTTATATCGGAGCGCCCCGGCCAAGTCAATTTCCCGCGCCCTGGCCTGGCCGGGGGGAAAGGCCGCTCGATCCCCTCCCCGGCCGTTTCCCCATCCCCCTCCCCTAGTCGCGCCCCAGGACCGGCAGCTCGACGCTCGAAGGGTGCCGCGCCGAGCGGTAGATCCGCTGCGTGGCCTTCTGGAAATCGTCCGGACCGGCGAGAAAGATGTTCGGCACGAATTTCTGCGGATTCCGGTCGATGAGAGGGAACCAGGTGCTTTGGATCTGGACCATGACCCGGTGGCCCTTCAGGAACGTGTGGTCGTTCGTGTGGAGGTCGATCGTGAACTCCGTCGGCCGGTCCGGGACGAGCGCCTCGGGGTTCTCGAAGCTGTTCCGGAAGCGGCCGCGGAGGACCTCGTCGGCGACCATGAGCTGGTAGCCGGCCATCTTCGCCTCGCCCGGATAGCTCTCGGGATAGACATCGATGAGCTTGACGATCCAGTCGCTGTCGCTCCCGGATGTCGACGCCGTGAGATGGGCCACGATGTCGCCGGCCACGGTCAAGTCGTCGGCCAGAGGCTCGGTCGACCAGGCCAGGACGTCCGGCCGGAGGAAGACGAAGCGCTGATCCTCCAGCAGCCATGTCGACCAGGTGCTCCCCAGGCCGTAGGTCGGCTGGATGGGCCGCTGGCGGTAGGGGACGGGAAAGGCGGGATCGGAGACGTAGCTGTCGAACGCCTCGGCGTCCGCGGGCGCGTCCGGCGACAGCCGTCCGCCGGCGCGGAGGTAGTATTTGCGCGGGACGGTCCCGGCCTTGGGCGGCCAGGCGTCCCAGGACTTCCACCGGTTCGACCCCGTCTCGAAGGTCACGGCCTCCCGGAGAGGCAGGCTGCCCTGATCGAGGAGCCAGTAGTCGAACCAGGCCTTCTCCAGCTTCGCCCGGAAAAAGGTCGCGGTTTGGTCGTCGAACGCGAGCGGACCGAGACGGGCGCCGTCCCCTCGCGACCAGCCGCCGTGGTTCCACGGGCCGACGACCAGGTAATTCAGATGGCGTTCGTCGTTCTTCTCGAGGAGCTCATAGATCTTCTGGGGGCCGTAAAAGTCCTCCTGGTCCCACCAGCCGGCCACGTTGAGGTTCGGCACGGCGAGCGCCAGGTCCTTCAGGTAGCGCGGGAAGGCCTGCGTCTTCCAGAACTCGTCGTAGTCCGGATGGGCGACGAAGTCGTTCCAGGTCGGGATCTTGCCGTGGAAGTGGAGGGCGTTGGCGTTGCTCAAGGGTCCGAGCCGGAGATACCACTCGTAGGTGTCGGCGATGTCGAACGGGAACATGTAGTTGGTCTTGCCCGTCTCGAGCTCCGCGGCATATTCGAAGCCGTAGCTGAGGCGGAACGCGCCGTTGTGGTGGAAATCGTCGCCCAGGAACATGTCGGCCGGCGAGGCCTGCTCGGAGGCCGCCTTGAGCGCGGGATGGGGCTCGAGCAGCCCCATCATCGTCAGCCAGCCGCCGTAGGAGACGCCCAGAAGGCCGGCCCGGCCGTTGTGGCCGGGGACGTTCTTCAGCAGCCACTCGATCGTGTCGTAGGTATCGGTCCCCTCGTCGATGGATCCCGCGCGGCCGCGGTCGCGCGGCGGGCGCTGCATGACGAACGTCCCTTCGGACTGGAACCGCCCCCGGATGTCCTGGAAGACGAAGATGAAGCCGTCGGCGAACATCTCCCGGTAGGCGGCCATCATCCGGGAATAGCCGCTCGCGTCGTCGCCGAGGCCGTAGGGCGTGCGGGTGATGAGGAACGCGCATGGCCCGGCGGCGTTCTTGGGCGCCAGGATCTCCGTATGGAGGCGGACGCCGTCCCGCATCGGGATCATCGCCTCCGCGCGGTTGAACAAGGTCCCCACGTAAGGCGGCGTCGTCGCCTGCCCGGAGGCCGCCCTCGGGATCAGGAGGATGGAACCGAGAGCCGCGCCGGACGCGGCGATTAAAAGCAAGCCGATTTTCGTCTTCATATCGTCCTCCCCTGTCGTTCGGGCATGACGATATCCCGCCCCGCCGGGAGTGTCAAGGCGCTTTGACAACGCGCCGCGCCCCGCTTATTTTAACAAGCGGGGGTCGGCGTTTCTTGACTTTCGTCAAAGACGCGGCCACGGGCCGTCCAGGAAAATGAAAATGCCTTATTCTATTTTTATCGTGGAGGTGGATTCATGATCAGGAAATTCCTCGGCATTCTCTTCGGCGCCGCGGTCCTGTCCGCCGGGGCGTTCGCCCAGGCGCCGGGCTGCATCGACTGCCACAAGAAGGCGTCGCCCAATATCGTGGCCGACTGGCAGCTGAGCAAGCACAGCCAAAACGGCGTCGACTGCGCCGTCTGCCACGGCGACGGCCACAAGACCGAGGCCGACGCCGCCCTGGCCAAGATCCCGACGCCGGATACGTGCGCCCAATGCCACGAGGAGAAAGTGGCCCAGTTCAAGAAGGGCAAGCACGCCGCCGCCTGGGCCGCGGTCAAGGCCATGCCCACGATCCACGCCCAGCCGGTGGCCATGATCGAAGGCATGAAGGGCTGCGGCGGATGCCACAAGATCGGGCTCAAGACCGAGGCCGAGATCAAGGAGATCAAGGCCGAGGGCACCGGGTTCGGCCTGGCGTCCTGCGACGCCTGCCACACGCGGCATACCTTTTCGGTCAAAGAGGCGTCGGAGCCCCAGGCCTGCGAGACGTGCCACATGGGCTTCGACCACCCCCAGTGGGAGATGTATTCGGCCTCGAAGCACGGGGTCCGCTACCTGCTCAAGCAGGGCGGCATCCTCCCCGCCTCGACGCCCGCCCCCAAGTGCCAAACCTGCCACATGAAGGACGGCGATCACGCCGTCATGACGGGCTGGGGCTTCCTGGCCGTGCGGCTGCCGATGCCCGAGGACAAGTCCTGGGCCGACGACCGGGCGACGATCCTGGAGGGGCTCGGCGTCCTCGACCCGCAGGGCAAGCCCACGGGCCGGCTGGACGTCGTCAAGGCCGCCGCGGTCGCCCGCCTCACCCAGGAGGACTGGCAGAAGGAGCGGGACAAGATGATCTCCGTCTGCACCCAGTGCCATTCGCCCGCGTTCGCCAAGGGCGAGCTCGAGAAGGGCGACAAGATCATCCGCGAGGCCGATCGCCTGATGGCCGAGGGCATCCGGACCGTGGCCGCGCTGTACAAGGACGGCATCCTGCCCCGGCCGGCGGGCTACGCCGCCGCCTTCCCCGACCTGCTCACCTTCCATGACGCGCCGACGAAGATCGAGCAGACGCTGTTCGTCATGTTCCTGGAGCATCGGATGCGCGCCTTCCAGGGCACGTTCCACGCCAATCCCGACTACGCGCTCTGGTACGGGTGGAGCGAGCTGCAGCGCGACCTCACCGACATCAAGACGGAAGCGGCGGAGCTGCGGCGGCGGCGCTGAGCGGCCGCCCAGCGTATTGACAAAAAAGAAAAACAGGTCATACTCCTCCCTAGTGCCTGAAGCGGGGCACCAGAAGGAGGCGCCGTGTACGACAGGGACGAATCTCGCCGCAAGTACGAGTCTTTCCTCCAGGACATAGAATCGCATCTCGAGCGGATCTTCGCCGCCAAGAACGACGAAGTCGTCCGGAGCCTCGAGGAGAGGATCAAGGCGCTCCGGGCCGAAGCCGAGGCCAAGGCCGCCCAGCACTTGGAGGAGATCGCCCGGGCCAAGCAGGACGCCGAGCGGCATGCGGCCGCCGCCCGCGAGCTCGAGGAACGGGGGGAAGCGATCAACGCCCGGATCAACGAGCTCTTCACCCGGACCGACGCGCACAAGCAGGACATCCTCCGGCTGACCGAGGCGGCCGCCCAGGACCTGGCCGCGGCCCAAGAGCTCGACGCCCAGCGCGGCCAGATCCAGAGGGAGGCGGACGCGCGCGTCCAGGCCATGAAGGAGCTGATCGTCGACAGGAACCGGATCGAGGCGGCGATCCCCGAATTCGATCTCTTCCAGGAACGGAAGCGGGCCGAGATCGCGCGGGAGATGAACCGCTGGAACGCCGTCCGGTCGCTGCTGGTCGCGGCCGAGCCGGAGCCTCCCCCGGCGCCCGAGGCGTAAACGCGACGACGGCCCCCTCAGGCGGACCGTCCGGAATTCAGCGTCTTTTCTTGCGGCCCAGGATGCCGCCGCTCAGGAACAATCCCGCCCCGAGGACGAAACCGAAGTTGTACCATCCGCCGCTGTTGTGGACCTCATAGAGGCGGACGTCCTTCGTGAAAAGCGAGACGATGAAGGTGACGGGCGAGATCAGCCCGTGCCAGACCCCCAGCCAGAAGCCGGCGACCCGGCCGTCCGCGTTCGCGGTCTTCTCCTCGCTGTTCGGACCGGGCGCGCAAGCCCAGGCCAGGAGCCCCATTGTCAGCAGCAGAGCGACGGCGCCGATACGGCTTCGGTTCATATTCCCTCCCCCAAAACAACCGCGCGCGCCACGAGGGCGCGCGCGGGAATTCGTTGCGTTCGAAAAGGCTCTACCGGCGCCGGCCTCCGCCGCCGCCCATGCGGCCGCCGCCGAAGGAGCGGCCGGACGAGCCGCCGAACGAGCGGGCGACCGAGCCCGAGGAAACGCGCCCGGAGCTCGACCGCGAGGTCACGGTCCGGCTCGTTCCAGAGCCGCGGGAGACGGTCGCGCTCGAGGTCGGACGGATGGCGCGGGTCAGGCGGGACGGATACAGCCCGCCCGACGAGCCCAGGGCCGTCGACCCGGAGCGGATCTGGCGGAGCTGACGCTGGCCGGATACGACCGCGCCGCGCGGAGCGCCGACCTGGTCCCGGCGGATGACGTTCCGGCCGTAGAGGCCGCCGCGCAGGCCATAATAGCCGCCGTAATAGCCGAAGTACGGATAGCCGAAGCCGAAATAGAAGCTGTCCCAGGCCCAGAACGGATTCCAGCCGAAGTACCACGACGGCCAGGCGTAGGAGGACCAGAGGAACGGATCATAGTAAGGCCAGAAGGGATGGAAGCCCATGTACCAATCGTAGGACGACCAGGGCCAGAAGGGAGAGAAGGCCCAGCCGCCGAAGTAGGGCCGGTAGTACGGATAAGCGCCGCCGGATTCGGTCTGGGCCAGGGCCTGGTCGCGGTCGCGGCTCCAGCCGTCGAAGCCGTCCGCGACGCGGGGGTTGTTGAAGACCTGGGTCCCGTTCTTGTCGACATCGACCCGGACGGCGCCCTTGTCCTGGAAGAGATGCTCCTCCTGGGAGCTCCGGACCTTGACGGCGGCCCCGCCCTTCAGCTCGAGGTAGAGGCTCCCCTCCCACAGGCTGAGGGTGGCCGCGTTCTTTTGGATCTCGTTGAACACCACGCGCGTATTGTGGTCGAGCCGGATCCAATTGCCCTCGCCGAGCTCGACCTCCACGCGGCCGTTCTGGGTGTTAATCTCGTCGCCGGGGTTGACGGCCTTGTCCCGCTCGACTTTTTCGAAGTCCTGGAAGAAGACCCGCCCGTCGACGAAGTTGATCCAAGCCGAGGGCACTTCCGTTTTTTTGGAAAAAGTGATCTTCTCTTGCGCGGCCGCGGCGGACGCCAGCAGGGCCACCGCTAGAAGGACAGAAAGAAGACGGACTTTGGTCATGATGACCTCCTTGAGGGCGCCCCGCCTGGGCGTCCCCGCGATCTCCGTGCTTCTCCCGGATGGATCGTTTTCATCTTTATTATACCCACTATTAAGAACGGCGCAAGCCCCCCCACCGTTTCATGTCGTCGGCGGGCTTCGCGGCGCTCAGGCGTCGCCTCAGATCCGGTCTTTCAAGAGCGCCCGGAAGCGCTCCCCGAGGTCGGGCCGCTTGAGGGCCAGGTCGACCGTCGCCTCGAGGAAGCCGAGCTTGTCGCCCGCGTCGTAGCGGCGCCCCTCGAACAGCACCCCGTAGACGGTCTCCGCGGCGGACAGGGCCTTGATCGCGTCCGTGATCTGGATCTCACCGCCGACGCCGGGCGCGGTCTTCCGGATCGCATCGAAGATCCCCGGCGTCAGGACATAACGGCCGAGGATGGCCAGGTCGGAGGGGGCGGCGTCGGGTCCCGGCTTCTCGATCATGTCCTCGATCGCGAAGACGCGGTCCGCGACCGGCCGCGCCCGGACGACGGCGTGCCGCCGGGTCGCTTCGCGCGAGATGCGGCCGAGGACGACGACGGACGCCCCCCGCGTCTCGAAGACGTCGAGCAATTGCCGGAGGCAAGGCACGGGGCAGTCGTAGATCGTGTCCGGGTTGAGGACGGCGACGGGCTCGCCCGCCGCGAAGGCTTCGGCCATCAGGACGGCGTGGCCGAGGCCGCGCTGTTCGGGCTGATCGATCTCCACGATCTCCGCGGGTTTGCCGATCGCGGCCAGCTCGGCGAGGAGGGCCGGCTTGCCCTTGGCCGCCAGGAAGCGCTCGATCTCGGGGTTGCGGCCGAAATGCTCGCCGATCGCGGTCTTCCAACGGCTGGTCACGATCCCGATCGACCGGATTCCCGAGGCCGTCGCCTCTTCGACGGCGTACTGGATCATGGGCTTGTCGACGATGGGGACCATCTCCTTGGGGATGGCCTTGGTCGCCGGGAGGAAGCGCGTCCCGAATCCGGCCGCGGGGAGGACGGCCTTCCGGACGATCATGCCCGACCCCGTGCGTCTCGCATCGGGCCGCTCAATCGAACCTGTAGGCGAACGAGATGCTCGGCGCGAAGATCGTCATCTTGTAGAGTCCGGGCACGGCGTGGGCGTAATTCGGATCGGTGTTGACCAGGTCCGGGCTGATCGTCCGGTCCGTGCCGAGCAGGATCTCGCAGCCCGCGTCGATCGCCACCGGCCCGGCGGCATAGCCCAGTCCGAAGGTGATCCCCTTGAAATCGTAGTTCGGGAGGAGGATGTTCATGGTCCGGTCCGGGGCGGCCGAAGGATCCATATAATATCCGGCCCGGAGCTTGAGGCTTTGGCTCAGGGCGTATTCGGCGCCGAAGCGGACCTGGAGGGCGTCCTGCCAGTACATGGGCATGACGTCCTTGCCGCTGGACGCCATCAGGGGCGCCCAGCTCGCGTCGAGGTACGTGGTGGCGATCGTCTGGATCTTGGACCACTGGGTCCACTGGACGTCGGCGCTGAGCGTCAGGGCGTCGAACGGATGGACGGCGACGCCCGCGGCCAGCCACATCGGCCAAGTCACGCTTCGGCGCATGTCCGACGAGCCGTTGACGCCCAGGGCCGGAAGCTTGTCGATCGAGGCCGAGCCACTGAACTTGACCGTGCTCGCGGTCCGCAGGACGGCGCCGAAGCTCACCGCGGAGCTGGGCCGGACCTGGAGTCCGATCGTCGCCCCCACGCCCCAGCCCGTCTCGCTCTCCTTGTACTGCCCGAGGTCGAACGCCGCGAACGGCAGGCCCATGGGCCGCAGATCCACCGAGCCGGCATACATCGAGGTGTCGAACATCCCGTAATTGATGTTCAGCGACGCTCCGATCGCGAAGGCGTCGCTGAAGCTGTAGGCGATCGAGGGGGCGAAGGTGACCAATCCGACCTTGCTCATCCATTCGATGTCCGTGCGCCCGCCGGAGATGTAGCCCATCTTGGATCCGTCCCAGCTCGCGCCGAGGCCCGAGGGCGTGTAGATGCCGAGCGCGGCGACGAGGCCGGGCGCGATCGGGGCGGCGTAGGCCGCGATCCCGCCGAGGTAGTGCTTGGTCTGGGTCGTCGTGTCGATGACCGTCCCCACGGGCTGGGGCAGGGTCAGGGTGTACGATCCCGAGGGGATGATATCGGAGCCGGAGGCGCCGAACGTCCCCTTCGCGATCCGGGCCAGGCCGGCCGGGTTCCAGAAAACCGACGTGAAATCGTCGGCCAAGGCGACGAACGCGCCGCCCAGGCTGATGGCCCGCGCGCCGAGGCCGTTGAGGTTGAGGCCGTTGGCCAAGGCGGTCGGGGCGAAGGCCAAGATCACCGCGGCCGCGACGGAGGCGAACACCGCTTTTCTCATAGCAATCTCCTTCCTGCCTTCTCTTTTTTTTACGTCAATCTCCGGGGGGTGTCAAATCGGCCGCCTCGCCTCTCCGGAGCGGCCGGGCCCCGGGCCCGCGACGGCTTACCTCTTCCGGAAGACGAAGCCGCCGGCGTCGTCGACGTCGACCTTCACCGTATCGCCCTCGCGGAAATCCCCGGCCAGGATCTTCATGGCCAGCGGATTCTGGATCTCCTGTTGGATCGTCCGCTTGAGGGGCCGGGCGCCGTAGACCGGATCGTAGCCCTTGTCGGCCAGCGCCCGGAGGGCCTTGGCCGCGACCTCGATCCCGATCTTGCGGTCGGCCAGCCGGCGGCGGAGGAGCTCGATCTGGAGCTCCACGATCTTGAGGATCGTCTCCTTGGCGAGCGACTTGAAGATGATCACCTCGTCCACGCGATTCAGGAACTCGGGCCGGAAGTGGGCCTCGAGGACCTTCTTCACCTCGCGCTCCAGCGCGGGCCGGTCGCCGGCCAGGTCCTTGATGACCTGGCTGCCCAGGTTCGAGGTCATGATGACGAGGGTGTTGCGGAAATCGACGGTCCGGCCCTGGCCGTCGGTCAGGCGGCCGTCGTCGAGGATCTGGAGGAGGACGTTGAAGACGTCGGGGTGGGCCTTCTCGATCTCGTCCAGGAGGACGATCGAATAGGGCCGGCGCTTGACCGCCTCGGTCAGCTGCCCGCCCTCCTCGTAGCCGACGTAGCCCGGCGGCGCGCCGATGAGGCGCGAGACCGTGTGCTTTTCCATGTATTCGGACATGTCCAGCCGGACCATGGCCTTCTCGGAGTCGAAGAGGAACTCGGCCAGGGCCCGGGCCAGCTCGGTCTTGCCGACGCCCGTCGGCCCGAGGAAGATGAACGAGCCGAGCGGCCGGGTGGCCTCCTGGATCCCGGCCCGGGCGCGCCGGATCGTGTCGGAGACGGCCCGGAGGGCCTGGTCCTGGCCGACGACGCGGACGGACAGGGCGGATTCCATCTTGAGGAGCTTCTCGACGTCCCCCTCGAGCATCTTGGAGACGGGGATGCCCGTCCACTTGGAGACGACCTCGGCCACGTCCTCCTCGTCCACTTCCTCCTTCAGCATCTTCTTCCGGCTCTGGACCTCCCCAAGCTGCCGGGTGACCGCGTCCATCTCCTTGGCGGCGTCCGGCAGCCGGCCGTAGCGGATCTCGGCCGCCCGTTCGAGGTCGCCCCGCCGCTCGGCGGACTGCTCCTCGGCCTTGAGCTTGTCCTGGCGCTCCTTGAGCCCTTTGGCGGCGTCGATCAGGTCCTTCTCCTTCTGCCACTGGGCCTTGAGCGCGGAGCTGCGCTCCTTGAGGTCGGCCAGCTCCTTGGCCAGCCCGGCGAGCTTCCCGCGCGAGCTCTCGTCCTTCTCCTTCTTCAGGGCCTGGCGCTCGATCTCGATCTGGAGGATCCGCCGCTCGAGCTCGTCGATCTCCTCCGGCAGGCTGTCGATCTCGATCCGGATCCGGGAGGCCGCCTCGTCGACGAGGTCGATGGCCTTGTCGGGCAGGAACCGGCCGGTGATGTAGCGGTTGGAGAGCGTCGCCGCCGCGACGAGGGCCGCGTCCTTGATCCGGACGCCGTGGTGGAGCTCGTACTTCTCCTTGAGGCCGCGGAGGATCGAGATCGTGTCCTCGACCGAGGGCTCGCCGACGTAGACCTGCTGGAAGCGCCGCTCGAGGGCCGCGTCCTTCTCGATGTGCTTCTTGTACTCGTTGAGCGTCGTCGCCCCGACGCAACGCAGCTCGCCCCGGGCCAGGGCCGGCTTGAGCATGTTGGAGGCGTCGACCGCGCCCTCGGCCGCGCCGGCGCCGATGATCGTGTGGAGCTCGTCGATGAAAAGGATGATCTCGCCCTCGGCCTCCTTGATCTCCTTCATGATCGCCTTCAGCCGGTCCTCGAACTCGCCCCGATACTTCGTCCCGGCCACGAGCGAGCCGATGTCCAGGGCCAGGAGGCGCTTGTTCTTGAGCGGCTGGGGCACGTCGCCGGCGGCGATGCGCTGCGCCAGCCCCTCGGCGATCGCCGTCTTGCCCACGCCCGCCTCGCCGATGAGGACGGGGTTGTTCTTGGTCCGGCGGGACAGGACCTGGATGACGCGGCGGATCTCATCCTCGCGGCCGATGACCGGGTCGAGCTTCCCCTGCCGGGCGAGCTCGGTGAAGTCCCGGGTGTATTTCTGGAGGGCCTGGTACTTGCCCTCGGGCTGCGGATCGGTGATCCGCTGGCTGCCGCGGACCGCGCGCAAGGCCTGGAGGACCGCGTCCTCGGTGACCCCGGCCGCCGCGAGCAGCCGGCCCGCGCCCGAGCCCGCGTCCTTGAGCATGGCCAGGAACAGGTGCTCGGTCGAGACGTACTCGTCCTTGAGCTTCTCGGCCTCCTTCTCCGCCTCGGCCAGCATCTGCCGCAGCGGGGCCGAGAGGGCCGCTTCGCCGCCGCCCTGGACCTTGGGCAGGGCCGCCAGCGCCCGCTCGACCTCGCGCGCGAGCCGCGACCGGTCGACGCCGATCTTGGCCAGGACCGGGAGGACGATGTTCTCCTCCTGCTCGAGGAAGGCGGCGAGGAGGTGCTCCGGCCGGACGTCCGGATGGCCCAGCGATTCGGCCTTGGCCTGCGCGGCCTGGATGGCGTCCTGCGACATGACCGTGAATTTATCCCAGCGCATCGAGTCTCTCCTGAGGGTTTTTTTACCTTTAAAAATAGGTTCGCCGCGGCCGATTGTCAACCCGGACGCGCTCCTCCGGCCCCTCTTGACAAACCCGGGAAAATGGCTAACGTTGGGATTGTGAGATCCGGGAGCTGAGCATGGAAGAGATCGAGATTTCGAGCTGGATCACTCTGGACGCGATCAAGAAGAAGGCCGACATCGCGGAGACCGTCGGCAACCTCCAGACGGGGCACAGCATGTCCGTGTTCTGCAGCATCGAAGACGACTACCTGGAGCTCATCTACAGCGACGCGACGGCCAACACCCTCCGGCGTTTCGAGGACAAGGACGAGTTCGAGAAGGCGATCGAGGAGCGCAAGGAGGAGGACGGCGAAGCGGTCTACGACGAGGAGCGCGAGATCGAGGAAGACGACGACGACCTCGACGAGGACGAGGACGCCGATCTCGAGCTCGAGGAAGATTCGGACAGCTACTGACGCAGCTTCTCGACCAGGCGGGCGAGAAGGTTCAGGGCGGCCAGCGGGGGCAAGGCCGCGATATCGCACTCGGCCAACTCCGATTTGATCTCCCGGAAGAGCTCCCGTTCGCGGTCCTCGGCGAAGAGGAGCTTCTGGCGGGCGTCCGTCCGCCGCGACGTCCGGTACGACATCCTGGGCGTGCCCGCCTCGTCGAGCTCCTCCTTCTCCAGGTTGAAGAGGATCTCGCGCGCCCGGCCGATGACCTCGGGCGGGATGCCGGCCAGCTTGGCCACGTGGAGGCCGTAGCTCCGGTCCGAGGGGCCGGGCACGATCTTGCGGAGGAAGACGATCTCGTCCCTCCATTCCTTGACCGCGACGTGGTGGTTGCGGATCCGCTTCATCGTCAGGGCCAGCTCGGTCAGCTCGTGGTAGTGCGTGGCGAAGAGCGTCTTGGCCCGGACGGCCGCGTGCTCGTGGAGGTATTCGGCCACGGCCCAGGCGATGCTCAGGCCGTCGAAGGTGCTCGTGCCCCGGCCGATCTCGTCGAGCAGGATCAGGCTCCGCGGCGTGGCGCTGTTGAGGATGGCCGCCGTCTCCAGCATCTCGACCATGAACGTCGATTGCCCGGCGCTCAGGAAGTCCGTCGCCCCGATCCGGGTGAAGATCCGGTCCACGATCCCGATCGCGCACTCGCGGGCCGGGACGAAGGAGCCCATCTGGGCGAGGATGACGATGAGCGCGACCTGGCGCAGGTAGGTCGATTTGCCGCCCATGTTCGGGCCGGTGATGATCAGGATCTGCTCCTCGTCCCGGTCGAGGGTGGCGTCGTTGGGGATGAAGGCCTCGGTCCGCGTCGCCTCGATGACCGGATGGCGGCCGGCCGTGATCCGGATGGCGTCGCCGTCGTTCACGCCCGGCCGGGCGTAGCCCCGCCGCGCGGCGAGCTCGGCCAGGCCGGCCAGGACGTCGAGGAGGGCGACGTCGGCGGCGAGGCGCTGCAGCCGCGGCGCCTCGCGGGCGACCGCGTCGCGGACCTCGGTGAAGAGGGCGTACTCCAGCTCGCCGATCCGCTCCTCGGCGTGGAGGACTTTCTCCTCGTAATCCTTCAGCTCGGGCGTCAGGAAGCGCTCGGAGCCGACGAGCGTCTGCTTCCGGATGTAGTCGGCCGGGACCTGGCCCAGGTTCGGCTTCGTCACCTCGATGGAGTAGCCGAAGACCTTGTTGTACCGGACCTTGAGCGAGCCGATCCCGGTCCGCTCCCGCTCGCGGGCCTCGAGCTGGGTGATGAACGACTTCCCGGAGCGGCTGACGGCCCGCAGCTCGTCGAGCTCGGGCCGGAAGCCGTCCCGGATGATCCCGCCCTCGGTCAGCAGGACGGCGGGCTCGTCGAGAATCGCCCGGTCGACGAGCGCGGCGATGTCGCGGCCGTCGTCCCAGCGCTCGCGGAGATCCCGGAGGAGGGGCGCGGCGAAGCCGGCGAGGAGCTTGGGGACGCCCGGCAGGGCCTGGAGCGATCTCTTCAGGGCCACCAGGTCGCGCGGATGCGCGGCCGCGAGCGAGATCCGCCCGGTCAGGCGCTCGAGGTCGAGGATGCCCTGGAGCGCGTCGCGGACCTCCTGGCGGTCGATCGCGTCGGCGAGGGCCTCGCCGACGGCCTCGAGCCGGGCCTCGATGGCCCGGCCGTCGACGAGCGGCCGGAGGAGCCACGACTTCAGGAGCCGCCCGCCCATGGGCGTCACCGTCTGGTCGATCACGTCGAGGAGCGTGTCCTCGATCCGGCCGTCGCGGAGGTTCCGCGTCAGCTCCAGGTTGCGGATCGAGGGCGTGTCGAGGACCATGAAATCCGCGCCCTGGAAGAACGACAGCTTGTGGACGAGGGCCAGAGCGTCCTTCCGGACGTCCTTCAGGTAGCGGAGCAGGCCGCCCGCGGCCGCGACCGCCAGGGGCCGGTCCTCGAGCCCGAAGCCGGCGAGCGAGACGACGCCGAAGTGGGCCCGGAGGTCGGCCGCCGCCTGGGCGGGGTCGAAGGCCCAGTCCTCGATCGGGCTGCGGAGGACGGCCTTGAGGTCCCCGCCGGCGAGCAGGCCGGCGATCCCCTCCGCCTCGCCCTGGGCGAAGACGATCTCCTTCGGCGCGGCCTTGAACAGCTCGTCCAGGAGCGCCCGGCGGTCCCCGTCGCCCCGCTCGGTGACGCGCATCTCGCCCGAGGCGAGGTCGATGAGGGCCAGCCCCCAGCCGTTCGCGGCGACCTGGAGCGCGGCGATGAAGACGCTTTCCTTGGCGCTCTCGAGATCGACCTCGACCGCGGTCCCGGGAGTCAGGACCTTGATGATCTCGCGCTTGACGAGGCCCTTGGCCGTGCGCGGGTCCTCGACCTGCTCGCAGACGGCCACTTTGTATCCGCGCCGGAGGAGCTTGGCCAGGTAGCTGTCCACGGCGTGATAGGGAACGCCGCACATCGGCACCTTCTGCCGGGAGGTCAGGGCCAGATCGAGGACCTTCGAGGCGACCGCCGCGTCCTCGAAGAACATCTCGTAGAAGTCGCCGAGGCGGAAGAAGAGGAGCGTGTCCTTGTGCTCGTTCTTGATCCGGAAATACTGCTCCATCATGGGCGTCAGGGCGGACGACGATTCGGCCATGGCGCCTACTTCTCCGCGGACCGCTTGACCGCGGTCACGAAGTAGCCCTCGACGATCGCCTCGCCCGGGAAGCACTTGCGGGCGAATCGGGCCAGGCGGCCGCGGGCGACGGGCACGATCTCGAGGGCGAACCCCGGGAGCATGTCCCGGAGGGCGAGCTCGGTGAAACGGTAGTATTCGACCCCGTGGCGGGGATAGCAGAACGGCACGGTCAGGTAGAGCGTCCCGCCGGGCTTGAGGACGCGGATGATCTCCTCCACGGCCCGGAACGGCCGCCGCAGGTGCTCGAGGACGTCGAGGACGAGGACCGTGTCGAAGCTCGCGTCGCGGAATCCGAGCGGCCCCTCGGCGTCGCCGACGACGTCGGGCTTGAACGCGGGCTCGATGTCCATCCGGACGGCGTCCCAGCCGAAGGACCGCCAGCCGCTGCCGACGTCCAGGGCCCGGCCGCGGACGGCGACGCGCGCCTTCAGGAGACGGTCGCGCCGGCGGCGCCAGTAGGTCTGTCCTCGGTATCGCATGGCGGACGGGGTGCTTCGCTTCGCATTATAGGGAGAATCCGACCGGAGGGCAATCGGCGGAGCGGGATCCGGGCTCAGGAGGGGCGGCGCGGCCCACCCGGCCCGCGGGCGCCGATCGCGAGGGCCCGAGCCACCGTCGCGGCGGGCAGGCGCGGGCACCCGGAAAGCCGGACCGGCTCCCTGTCGAGCGCCCGGGCATAGAGCTCGAACAGCCGCCGGGGATCCCGCATCGCCGAAAAAACGCCCGGCTTGCCGAGGGCGAGCTGGATCGCCCCGAACATCTCCGACCCGACGAGATAGGCGGGGCCGACCAACCCTCCCAGCCAGAATCGCGCCTCCGAGTCGGCCTCGGGGGCGCTCATCCGCCCGGCGGCCGCCCGGTCGAAATCCGCGATCATGCGCCCGAACAGCTCTCCTTCGACGGCCGACAGCTCGATCCACGCCTCGAGCAGATCGCCCCTGAAGGCCGTGGGGAAGGGAATCTCGGCCAACGCCGGGACCGATCCTCCGGGAGCCTTGGAGATGAACTTGGTCGCGGTCCCCTCGCCGACGAACGTCGAGAGGACGCCGAAGGCCGCCGCGTCCGCGTCCGAAAGGCCGGGGGGCGCGGCCGGACGCAACCCCAGATGGTGGGATTCGTGGGCGATCGTCCCGACGAGCTCGCCCCAGACGATGTCGCCCCGTCCGTCGCGAGGGAGCTGGAAGAAGTCCAATCCTTGCTCGCCCGGCAGGGCGAAGCCGGGACTCCCGCCGTTCGGATGGATGATCACCCGGAAATCGGGGATCGGCCATTCCGGGGGCAGCCAGGTCTGCGCGTAGGCGACGCCGGCCTTCACCAGCCCCGGCAGATCCGTCGCCTCGATTTGACGGAGATTCCGCTCGAACAAGTCCGGATCGGCGTAGAATCTGCGCCATCGATCGAGCATCGCGTCGGCCCGGGCGTTCGTCCCGCGC
>Ga0335071_10002888_pt1 | contig 18231 bp, 16 predicted proteins | sample Lox_Sample_15_FD_206724 | JGI IMG/M metagenome (GOLD analysis project Ga0335071, IMG submission 206724) | Soil microbial communities from Loxahatchee National Wildlife Refuge, Florida, United States - Lox_Sample_1.5 | ecosystem: Environmental > Terrestrial > Soil > Wetlands | place: USA... | reverse complement strand
GAACGGGCGCGGCCGCCCTGGAATCGTCCGCTGCCGGTTTCTTGTCAGCAACAGGCGGGACTACGCGCGGCGCTTTGGCTGTCGCCTTCGGCTGAACGGATGACTGAGCAGCCGGGCTTTCCACAACAGGGGCTGCTACAACCGGAGCGACAGACTGAGCTACTTGGGGAGTCGGTGCCTTATGCGACGAGTGTGAAACGCGATAGACGCCATACCCGATCAAAGCCAGCACGCAAACAACCGCTGCCGCAATGAGGGGCATTTTGTTCTTTTGCGCCGCCGGGGATGTAAACATTGCCGCAGATATTTTGGGGAATGCCATAGGATCGGCTTCCTGATCCATCTGCAACTCGAGATCGCTCTGCGGTGAAGCGTTCACATGCTCCGAGGATTCGATTTTCTCCTTGACTGGCGCCGGTACCGGAGATGTGCCGGCACCTTCCGGAACCGTTTCCTGCGAAGTTTCAAATTCCGCAAGCAAAGCCTTCATATCCTCAGAAGCAACAATTCCGTCTCCGGATTTCACATCGTCCGACTCGACGATGACCTGGTGCAATAAATCCGCGAAGAGCGCATCGAGCTCCTCGGATTGCTTCTTATCGGTTGGCGTTGCTTGGACATCCGCCATTTCTTTGTCAAGAAAGTCCAGAACCGCAGCTTCATAATTGCTCTGGCTGTCTGATTCAGCCGGCTGTCCATCTTTGGCAATCATATTTCAACTCCACTCCGTCATTCGGCCCCGGGAAATCCCGAAAGGTCTTTCTTCTTATTAATTACGGCCAAATACCATCGACATACCTGCCTGTAATATTCATCGGCGGATAATCGCCAGACTTCATATGAAAAAGTTTTTTTATCGAGTGAATATAAAATGGGGGTTGAAGCGGGCAGCATAAATATTTTCGGCATCGGAATCGGTATCGATATCGCAATCGCTATCGGGCACCGGAAGTAAAAGGCCGATAGCGACTCCCAATTGCGATGCCGATTCCGAACGATAATGCTTTATGAACGGTATAAAGAATTTGAGGCTTAAGAGCAAACATCCTCGAGATCGATCCTATGAACTCCCGGGCCTGTCTAGCTTTGGCTCCCTCTCCCGGCAGAGCCGAGAGATCTCCCGGAGAATTGGAGCTCAGAATCCCGGATGCCCTCCTGTAAGAACTTGCGCGGCACCCCCTATTGGAATACAATGATCCTCCTTGATTTAGGGGCGCCGTACCCAAGTGGCTAAGGGGGAGGTCTGCAAAACCTTTACTCAACGGTTCGAGTCCGTTCGGCGCCTCCAAACATTTCCTTGCTTGCATTTAAAACATATCCAGGACTTTTTTCGAACTATTTGGGATTCGTGTGTTCATTTCAATGCCCGGATCCGGGAATTGCAGGAGATTACCCAACGCACCGCGAAAACAACCGTGATAAGCTGCGGTGCTGTGTGACCGAAATCCCAATCTTCGAAAAACGCTGACATGGCAGGCAATATCGCAAGCGCCTGCGCCTTTCCGAGTGGAGGCAAATCATGAAGAACGGTATGGGGTTTAGAGCTTTGCCGGTGGAGATCATGTTCATTGTCTTCTTGTTGCCGTGGATTGCCTATGCACAGCAGCCGGCAGCAACTCCGCAGGCTAAGCCTGCGCCCGGTTTTGTGATGGGCGCGCCAGCCGGCCCGCCTTCTCCCGAAGTGCTCAGCGACAATCGTGTGACCTTCCGCCTGGCTGCTCCGAAAGCGACCGAAGTGATTCTGAACGGCGACTGGCCCAATGGACGCAACATACAAATGATCAAAGACGATCAGGGAGTCTGGTCTGTGACCGTGGGACCGCTGGAGCCGGAACTCTGGGGATACACCTACAACGTCAACGGCGTGCGCATGACGGATCCGCAGAATCCCAATGTCAAGCGGGATGGCGTCCGCTACGACAGCATCCTCCTGATCCCGGGACCCGAATCGTCCCTGTACCAGGTGCAGGATGTGCCGCACGGAACGGTATCCATGATCTGGTACAACTCGCCGACGCTGAAAATGAAACGCCGCATGTATGTCTACACTCCGCCGGGGTATGAGGAGGGGACCAATCATTACCCGGTTCTATATCTCTTGCATGGCGGCGGAGGGGATGAGGACGCGTGGTTCACGCTCGGAAGGACGAACCTGATTCTCGACAACCTGATCGCGCAGCAAAAGGCCAAACCCATGATCGTCGTGATTCCGAATGGCAATGCCAACCAGAAGATGGCCGCCGGATCGGGCCCGATTCCGGGTCAGGCGTCCCCGCCGCAGCTCCGGCCGCAGGCTGCCTCGCCGCCGGCGGAACAGGCGGGAACCGCGCGTGCAACGCCCGCCCCGATCGCAAGCTTGTTTCCCGAGAGTCTGGTGAAAGATATTGTGCCATTTGTGGAGTCGCACTTTCGCGTCATCAAGAAACCCAACAGCCGCGCGATCGCGGGATTATCGATGGGAGGAGGTCACACATTGACCGCGACTTCCCAGTATCCCGGCGCCTTCGGCTATATCGGCGTGTGGAGCGCAGGGAGCCGGTTGCCGGACGAAGAGATCACGAAGCAGCTGACATCGATCAAAACCGCAGGCGTAAAGCTCTATTACGTCGGCTGCGGCGTGGATGATCCGCTGGCTCACACGGGCAGCGTCAAGCTTGCTGAGATCCTCAAAAAGCTGGACATGCCATACAAGTTCCGGGAAAGCACGGGAGGTCATACGTGGTTCAATTGGCGCATCTACCTCAGCGAATTTGCGCCGCTGCTGTTCCGCTAAATCTGAGAATCCTGCTGGGAGCGTCTTCGGCTAATGCCGCATAATTTCAGGCCGAGTGGTGAGGCAAAAAGCGCTCATTTTGTTGAGAATTTTTTTATTGCACTAACGAGCAGCGAGGATGCGCTCGGGATGTCATAGAAACCCCCAAAATATGCGCATATCGCAGGGTGCGCACTGATGATTTTTAACTACCTCAGAAAAACCTGAATATGCTAGTATATTGGGTTCGTTGATAGTCGGTCAGCGGCAGAGTCAGCTTCGATTATCCTGACGCAGTCAACCGTCATGAAGCAAGTGCTGCAGTATTGCGCCGCTGTAAGAATGTTAATGCGTTTTGCGTTTGTTGATACGGGTTGAGCGGCCGCAACAACATCCAGGTAATTCCTCAGAAAAGCCTGTTTAAAGAGCTCGCGCGGATGTGAACCCTTGTCACAGGAGCATGAACATTGAAAGCAGAGAAGTTCAGCCCCTTCGTTCAGAGTGACGCCGAAAAGTGCATCGGCTGCAGGACCTGTGAACTGGCTTGTTCCATGGCTCATGCCGAGGTCCAGGTGAATACAGCCGGAGCTACGCCGGGAATATTTATGCCCAGGCTTTTCGTGATGGTTACGCCGGAAGTTTCGGCGCCGGTGCAATGTCATCATTGTGAAGACGCTCCGTGCCGGAATATCTGCCAGATGTCGGCCATTTCCCGCGTCGATGGCAGGACGGTCGTGGACACGTCGAAGTGCATCGGCTGCAAACTCTGTCTCATGGCCTGCCCATTCGGGGCGATCGAATTCGTGCCCCAACCGCGGGGCACGCAACCCATCTACGCCGGAGCCACCTCGAAACCGGAGGATTGGACCGGAAGGCATTTTTATCGCGCAAACAACTGCGACTTGTGCGTGCACCGTCCAAACGGGCCCGCGTGCGTCGAGACCTGCCCGGAGAAAGCGCTCGAGCTGGTGAATCCGGTCATGGAAAAGCGGAAGCGCAACACGGAAGCGGCGCTGGATCTGCTGTTGCAGGCCGGCGGCGTTGGAATTTGATCGAATGCAAAAAGGAGTAGCGCAGGTGACCGAGGGATTCAGCCGGATCGACGAGGAACTGTGTACGGGGTGCGGGAATTGCGTAAAAACATGTCCAACCGACGCAATCAGCGGCGAACTCCACAAGCCGCACGTCATTTCTGAAGAGCGTTGCGTCAGCTGCGGCCGATGCGTGCAGGTCTGCTGCGCCTACGACACGATATTTCAGGAATTTCCAACCTCCCGCGCCAAACGCATGGAGCAGCGCGGCCTTCCCGCCGGCACCAGAGAGCCTTTATTTGCGGCATACAACCGCTTCTGCCTTGCCGAAGTCCAAGCTGCGCTGGCAGATCCGAATCTTGTCGTGATGGCTCAATTGGGTCCCGCGGTCAGTGGTGCGCTTGCCGAGGATTTCGGGATGCCGACCGGGAGTATTTCGACCGGTCGGATTTTGGGGGCTTTGAAAAAGCTCGGTTTCCGCAAAACTTACAGCTATACGCTGCCGGCGGCGCTTGCCGTGCTCGAGCAGGCGCAGGAACTGGCGGAACGCCTGCAGTCGGGAAAAATTCTTCCGGTCATCAACGCCTCGTGCCCTGCAGCGGTGAAATACATCGAGCAGTCCTACCCCGAACTGATCCATTATCTTGCGCCCAGCAAATCGCCGCACCAGATCGCGGGAACGCTGCTCAAGTCCTATGTCGCCCGGCAGCTGAAACTGAATCCGGCGCAGGTTTACAGCGTTTCCATCGGCCCGTGCACATCCCGGAAATTCGAAATCACCCGGCCGGAACTGAACAGTGACGGAATTCAGAGTGTGGATGCCGCGCTGACTGCGCGCGAGCTCGCCTGCCTGATCAAGGATTCGGGGATCGACCTCATGACCGCCCCCGAAGCGGATTTCGACGCCGAACTCCCTGTCATCGCGGGAATGGATAACATTTATTGCACTCCCGGCGACATCGCGACAGCGGTTCTTAACGCGAGCCGGGACATGATGGCGCAGGGATCGGGAGATCCTTTGGATGTGAAGTTTACGGAGACCGGGACCGAGGGCGTCCGCACAGCATCCGTGGAAATAGGCTCGTTCGCTATTTCGGCGGCGGCCATTACCGGTTTAACCGGCGCTGTGCCGTATTTCGACGCCATGAAATCCGGCAGACACGAGTTGGCATTCATGGAGCTGCTGGCCTGTCCGATGGGTTGTGTCAGCGGCGGCGGACAACCGAAAATTCTGTTGCCGCAGGACAAACCGGTCGCATACGCGGAAAGAGCGAAACTGCACTGCAGCCTCGATGCGAAGTTGTTGAGTGCTTTGTCGCGGCATCCGGCCGTACAGCAGATCTATCAGGATTTCTTCGGCAAACCTTGCGGCGACAAATCCAACAGGGCTTTGCACACTCAATATGTGGAAAGAAAGTTAAGTCAATAAAAGGATCTGGCGGCCCGAAGCCGGAAAGGGGCCGCAACGGGGCATACGATGGGCGTTTTGGTTATAGCACCGGAAAATTGCACGAACTGCCACTCCTGCGAACTGGCATGCTCGCTGTTTCATGAAGAGGAGTTCAACCCGGCTCGCGCTCGCGTGGAAGTTCGATCATGGGACGGGAATACTCACTCCGCGGCCGTGATGTGCGTTCAGTGCGAAGAGGCGGGTTGCATGGCGATCTGCCCCGTCCGCGCGATTACGGAAGATCCGTCAACCGGCGCGCGGCTGGTGAACACATCGAAATGCATCAAGTGCCAGATGTGCATCGAGATCTGCCCCTTTGGCGGCACGCGCTACGACGTGAAAGGCCACAAGATCCTTAAGTGCGATTTGTGCGGCGGGGAGCCGCAGTGCGCGAGCGTATGCCCTTCCGGCGCCATTGTGTACGGCGAGCGGAGCACGGTGAATGCCGCCAAACGGCAGCAGGCAGCCATTAAGTTGAAAGCAATTGCGCGAGGAGCGAAACAATAATGTTCGGCTGGCGTGGACAACTGTTGCGCGTGGATCTGGACAACGGATCTATCACTAAAGAGCCGCTGAGTCTGGATGTGGCCAGGGAATATCTGGGAGGACGGGGGCTGGGAGCCTACCTGCATGGCGAGGAAGTCCCCGGATCCATCGCGCCGTTGAGCGCGGAAAACCATCTGATCTTCATAACCGGGCCGTTGACCGGGACGCTGGCGCCCAACGGCGGGCGCTATACCGTCGTCACGCGGACGCCTCCCACAGGAGAAGTTTCGGCCGCCAGCATCAGCGGGAAATGGGGATCTGAACTCAAGTTTGCAGGTTTTGACGGGATTATCATCGAGGGCAAAGCCGCAGAGCCGGTTTATTTGTGGATTAAGAACGGCAAAGCGGAATTGCGCTCCGCGGCACACCTGGCCGGCAGGACCGTTTCCGACACAACCGAAGCGTTGATCGGGGAAACGGATGCAAGAGCGGTTGTCGCCTGCATCGGGCCTGCAGGCGAAAACGAGGTAAATTGCTCGGTTATCGTCAGCGATTACTTTTCCGCTGCCGGCGGATGTGGAGCGGGCGCCGTGATGGGCTCCAAAAATCTCAAAGCCGTAGTCGTCTGCGGCACGGAAGGATTCCGGGTGGCAGACCGCGACAAACTGCTGAAATCGGCGAACGAATTGCGCTCGCATATGAAGACGAGGCCCATTGCCGCAAAGGGTTCCCTTCTGCACGATTCCGTGCTCGTTGCGGACAGCATGACCTGGGATCCGGAGCCGCCCGAACTCAAGCACGCCCGGACACGCGGCTGCTTCAGTTGCGCCACCTGCTTTTCTTCCTTCACGTATGGCGACGGCAAGGAGTATTTGCCTCTCCTGGCAGGAGCCACGCCGTTCGAGCTCGGTGAGCGCATGAAGGAATACAGGCACTTTCTGGATTTGGGGCTGGATTATGCGGCTGCAAAGTCGGTCCTGACTTCACTTGGCAAAGAGGTCGAAGGTTCGCATACGGAACTCGCCCGGAAGATGGCGGATGGACAGGAATTCGTAAGCAAAGAAAACAGGAGCAACGGCCAGAACATCGATCGCGGTCCATGCATGGTGGCGGGCTATGCAATTGTGCCGAAAATCACCGCCGGCAATGGACAGGACGAGGCGTTGACAATCTTGATGTCGGTTTTGGATTCCGTCAGCCTCTGCCCGTTCCTGGCCTCGGGCATCGGCCTGGAAAAAATCGCCGAGTTGCTGACCCACGCAACGGGTGTCCCGTTTACGCCCGACGAAATGGCACAGGCGGGCCAGCGCATCAGCTGGGTATTCCGTCAGACGGTGTAGTCGGAACTGAGAAGACAGGAGACAGACCAAAAACGCGCGCCCGTTTCATTCTGTCTTCTGTCTTCTGCTCATAAAAGGGGGTATGAACTTGTTTTTGTTGCCTGTAGTGATGGCTGCGGCAGCGATGGTGGGAGCGCTGGCCATAGTGATCAACACCTATGGTACCGTGTGGTCCCGCGAACTGGGCACTCTTTCGTGGCTGGCCGGCAAAGAAGCGTTATTCGGAATCCGAATCGATGGCTTGACTTCTCTGATGCTGCTGGCCATCACCGTAGGCGGATTCCTGATCATTCTTTATTCCGCCCGGTATGTGAGTTCCCGCAACAGAGAGCATCCTTCCGATGAAGGGCAGGGCCGGTACTACTTCTTCATGCTGCTCTTCGTCGCAGCCATGATCGGTCTCGTCATTTCTCCTAATTTTTTCCAGCTTTTCATATTCTGGGAATTGACGACACTCTGCTCCTGGGGACTGATCGCGTTCTACCGCAACGAGGATGCGCTGCGCTCCGCCTACAAAGCGCTGCTGATCACGCATGCGATGGGCCTGTTCCTCGAAGCGGGAATCATCATTATATATGTCAATACCGGGTCGTTCGCCTTCTCGGCAATCAACCTGCTCCCGTCAGGCACCAAAACTCTGGCAGTAGTTTTCTTAATCATTGCATCGCTGGCCAAGGCCGCACAATTCCCATTCTTCACCTGGCTCCCGACAGCCATGGCGGCGCCGACTCCGGCCAGCGCCTATCTGCATGCTGCGGCTATGGTTAAGGCCGGTGTATACCTTGTGGCCCGCCTGCTGATTACCATGCTGCCCGCCGCACAAGTGTTTCCTCTGAGCGAAGCGTTCCCGTCAAAAGTCGCCTTCGTTCTCGGCGGATTCGCCATCGTGACCATGTTGACCAGCGTCTTTCTCTATTTCTTCCAGGATGACCTCAAGAGGCTGCTCGCGTATTCGACCATCGCCAACCTCGGGTACATGTTCCTGGGCCTGTCGCTCGGAGCGCTGGGGTCCGACCTGGCTCTGCGCGGAAGCCTGCTTCACCTGATCGGCCACTCATTTACTAAAAGCCTCCTGTTCCTGGCCGTCGGCGCAATTTCGTATACCACGGGCATCCGCAAGATCTCGGCATTGAGCGGTCTGGGCAAGAGGATGCCGCTCACGGGGCTGGCCTTCGTGCTGGGCGCGCTGGCCATCAGCGGAGTTCCGCCATTTAACATGTTTTGGAGCAAGTTCTTTATTATTGCCGGTGCATTTCAGCTGCACTCCGGCTGGGGTTGGACGCTCGGCCTGCTGGCGTTGATCGAAAGCGTGGCCGGCTTCGCCTGGTTCCTGCACGTCGTACACAAGGTGATTTTCGGCACGATCTCTCCGGCCGCCGAAGCCGCGCAGGATCCGCCGGCGACCATGGCGATTCCACTTCTGGTACTGATGGGACTGATACTGTTTTCAACCGTGTTCGCCTTGCCGATTATCGACCAGCTGATTGGAGGAATGGGACGATGACGCCGATGGAATTATTCGCAATTGCCATGATCGCGCTCGTCGCCACCTCCGTGCTGACGCTTCTGACGGCGGATCGGCGGAACATCGCCGGCGGGATCAATCTCGCAGGCACGGTCATCGCAAGCATTGCGATGACATGGCTGGCCGGCAAAGCACTGATCCAAGGTCCTATCGAATTCGGATTCGGGGGCCTGCGCATCCTCGGACTGACCGCGCAGCTCGATTTTCGGATCGACGGCTTGAGCGCGGTTTTTGTCATTCTGATTTCGGCCCTCGTTGCAGGATCGGCTCTTTACAGCATCGGCTATCTCGAGCATTACCGGCACGAGGCTCTCCGCCGATATTTTTTCCCGTTCCCGTTTTTCATGGCGGGCATGCTCGCGGTCGTGACCACTTCCGACTGGTTCTGGTTTCTCGTTTTCTGGGAAGTGATGACGTTAGCTTCTTACTTCCTGGTGATTTTCGAAAACGACAACAAGGAGAACCTTTCCGCCGGATTCATCTATTTTTTCATGACACACCTCACTTCGGCCGGCCTGATGGTCGCGGTGATGTTTCTGTCGCATCGAACCGGCTCGTTCGCATTCTCGGCGCTACCGGGACTACTGAGTAATCTGGCGCAGTCCAGCCCGTTCGGCCTCCATTTATTGCTGCTGCTGTTTTTTGTCGCCTTCGGAACCAAAGCCGGTATGTACCCGTTCGGCATATGGCTCCCCGCGGCGCATCCGGCGGCTCCGGCCAGCGTCAGCGCCCTGCTCTCCGGCATCATGATCAAGATCGGCGTCTACGGTCTGCTCCGCATTTTCGTGTGGATGCTCCCGGTCCAGTCGGCCGCCACGGTTTGGGGCATCGTCATTTCCGCCTTCGGAATCCTGTCCATGGTGGTGGGTACGTTGCGTGCGTTAGGCGAACACGACTGCAAGCGCCTGCTGGCGCAGAGCAGCATCGGGCAAATGGGGTACATTTTATTGGCATTGGGTCTTGGCCTGATCTTCATGCCCTATAACCCGATCTTCGGCTTGATCGCGCTGGTCGGATGTCTCTACCACATCGTGAACCACGCCTGCTTCAAGTCTCTGCTCTTCTTCAACAGCGGATCTCTTCTGTTCCGGGCGGGCACGCGAAACCTCGATCTCATGGGCGGCATGGTCAAACTTATGCCCGTGACCGCGGGTTGCGCGATCGTCGGAGCTCTGTCGATCGCGGGCATTCCCCCGTTCAACGGCTTCGTCAGCAAATGGCTGATTTACCAGAGCGCGATCTTCGGAAAGCCGGCCTCCATTTATATACTCTATGCCGTCATCGCCATCTTCATGAGCACGGTGACCCTGGCGTATTTCATCAAATACCTGGGCTCCGCGTATCTCGGAACACTGCCGGAAAGATTGATAGACAGTCCGGCGGGTTCTCCTAAATCGATGGAAATCGTTCAGCTCCTGCTGGCGGCCGCCTGCCTCCTGCTGGGCATTTTCCCTGCGGTAATGGTTTCGCTGTTTATTCGGATTCTTCGCACGGCTTCGAGTGTCGTCGTAGCCGGGATGCCGTCGGACGCGCTGCGCGCCTTGCCCTGGATGGGCTTCGCCGTTGATGTGAACAGCGTGAAAGCGGCCGGGCTGAACCCGATTTATGTGCTTCTCGCGTTCATCCTCTGCACCCTCATCGCCTATGCGATTTACCGCAGCGTCAGCGTCGAAAGCCGGCCGGCGGTCATCTGGAACTGCGGCGAAGTGGTGGCGGATGACGCGGTGCGCTATCGCGCCAGCAGTTTTTATAAACCTTTCCGCAACCTGATCAGTCCCGTGTATCGGAAGTTCGGGTTGCCCCAAATCCCCCCCCCTCAACCACTGGTCCGCGGTCTGGATTTCGACCGCTGGCTGTATTTCCCAATCGGGTCGGCCTTTGTCCGCATCGGCAAGACCTTCAGCAGGGCTCATAACGGAGTGCCGCAGTTCTACCTTTTATGGCAGGTCGTTGGGCTTGTCTTTTCGATAATGCTTGTGTTCTGGTTGATGTGAGGGAATAAAGATAATGAATTCCGAGAATGTAATTGCAGCGATCAACGAACGATGTCCCGGCGCGATTGTATCCAGCACACAGCCGCTTCCTACCCGTCTGTTTCTGACGGTGAACAAGGCCAATATGCCGGAAGTGGCGGACTATCTATTCAACTCTGCGAAGGCACGGCTGGTTGTATCGGCAGGCACCGATAAAAGCCCGATCAACGGGACCTACGAAGTCAGCTATATTTTTTCGCTGGACCAGGACCAGCTCATGGTTGCGGTCAAGGAAATCGTCGATCCCGCAGACCCGCGCGTCCCGTCGTTGACCAATATTATCCCGGGAGCCGACTGGCACGAACGCGAAATGCGCGATCTGATGGGCATCGTCCCCGAGGGGCATCCCGATCCGCGCCGTCTGGTCGTTTCCGACGATTGGCCGGAGGATGTGTACCCGCTGCGCAAGGATTTCCCCTACAACTATAAACCGCCACGCGTCACAGAAATCAAGCCCCCCATGCGGGAGCCAAAAGAAAACGAAAAACAGGCCACCGTCCTCAGCATCGGCCCGTTTTTCCCGACACTGGAAGAAGGGGCTTATTTCCGCCTTTACGTGGAAGGCGAACAGATCATCGGCTCGGACTATCGCGGTTTCTATGCGCACCGCGGCATCGAAAAACTGACGGAGACGGTTCTCGACTACAACCAGGTGCCATTCATGGCAGAGAGAATCTGTGGCATTTGCGGATTCGTGCACAGTGCCACCTACTGCCAGGCCGTTGAATCGGCGGCAGAGATTGAAATTCCGCCAAGAGCCAAATACATCCGGTCGATCATGCTGGAACTGGAACGCATTCACAGCCACCTGCTCTGGCTGGGCCTGGCCGTGCATTATCTCGGTTTCGATACCGTTTTGATGCAGACCTGGCGCATCCGCGAACCCTTGATGTGGCTGACCGAACAGATCACCGGCAACCGCAAGACCTACGGCATGAACCTGGTCGGCGGCGTGCGCCGCGATATCGATGCCGAGACCGCGGGTAAGATTCTTAAGACTCTAGAAAAGATCGAGGCGGAAGCGAAGGACCTCATTGCGGCGGCGGCCGAAGATAACTCCATCAAGATGCGCCTGGAAAATGTCGGCACGCTCAGCAAAGAGGATGCGCGCAAAATCTGCGTGGTCGGCCCCACGGCGCGCGCGTCGGGCGTGGCGATCGATACGCGGAAAGATCATCCGTACCTGGCATACCCCGATCTGGATTTTAAGATCGCGGTGCAGCAAGGGTGCGACATCTGGGCGCGGACCCTGGTTCGGGCCGAAGAGCTGTTCACATCGATCTCGCTGATCCGGCAGATGATCGATAAGATGCCCGCAGGCGGAATCATGGCCGACTATGGCCCGATTCCCCCGTGGCGTGAAGGCATCGGCGCATCGGAAGCTCCGCGCGGCGAGTGCGCGCACTATGTGATTACCGGACCGGATAACCGGCCTTATCGCTGGCGCGTCCGGGCTTCGACGTATCCTCAACTCCAATCCATTCCGAAAATGCTGGACAAAATGAGCATTGCCGATTTCCCGATCATTGTCGGCAGCATCGACCCGTGCTTCTCCTGCACGGAGCGCGTCATCGCGGTGGATACGCGGAGCAAAAACATTCGGACCTATACCCAACAGGAGTTGTTGGCCATGAGTCACCGGAATTTCGGGCAAGGGAGACGTTCGTGACAAACATCGCCGTCGGCGTCTTTAACATATTGCTGGTTTTGCTGGCTGCTCCATTGCTGGACGGTTTTTTGCGCAAGGTGCGCGCGCGCATCCATTCGCGCCAGGGCCCGCCCGTCCTGCAGAGCTATTACGATCTGGCCAAGCTGATGGTAAAGGAGGACCAGAGAGGGGCGAACAATTTCATTTTTAACGCTGCCCCCGTGGCCTGCCTCGGTTCCGTCCTGCTTGCGGCCCTCTTTGTGCCGATGGGCGGCGTGGTTCCTCTCGGGTTCGCCGGGGACATCCTGGTTCTTGTGTACATCCTCACGCTGGCGCCCATCTTCATGTGCCTGGGCGGAATGGCTTCCGGCAGCCCCTATGCATACGTGGGCGTAAGCCGGGAGATTATGCTGCTGATGGTGGTTGAACCGGTGCTGGCAGTCGCCCTGATTTCCACCGCCATCAAGGCCAACTCCCTGGTGCTGGTGAATTGCATCGACCGCTACGTTTCCAGCCCCCCGGATATTTCGCTGATCATCGGCGCCATCGCCTTCTTCCTCATCCTGCAGCCGGAAATCTCCAAAGTGCCGTTCGATCTTGCGGAAGCCGAACAGGAAATCATGGAAGGGCCGCTGATCGAATACTCGGGCCGGAAACTGGCCCTGCTCAAGTGGTCGATGTATTCGAAGCAGATCGTCCTGATCGCACTGTTCGCAGGCGCATTCGTGCCATGGCCCCGGACCGGATTCTTGCTGCTGAATATCGTGATTGCGCTGATAAAAATCCTTATTTTTGCCGTGCTGGTGGAAGTGATTGCCCAGGTTTTCCCGCGGCTGAAGATCAGCCAGGCCATCCGGTATTTTGCCATCGTGATTGCGGTCGCGCTGACCGGATTAGTCCTCGCCGTCATGGATCTATAGGATTAAGGATTCGTAATGATACCACTGTTAAAAGAAGTGATGATTTGCCTGAAAGCCGGCCGCGTGACTCTGCCGTATCCGCTCAAGCCGATGAGTGCTCCGCCGAAATTCCGCGGACGCCCGACCATCGACGGGGATAAATGCATCGGGTGCGGCGCGTGCGCCGAAGTTTGCCCGCCCCGCCTGATTAAGATCGCAGACGAGGGAACGATGCGGCGGGTTTCGATGGATTATTCCAGGTGCACCTATTGTGGGCGCTGCCAGGAAATCTGCCCGACCGGAAGCGCGCAGTTAACGGACGATTTCGAGGACGCCACAGCGCACCGCGCGGATCTGACGGTAGCGGTGGACCTGGAATTGGCGCCGTGCAGGTCCTGCGGCACTTCCTTCATCACCAAGCGCTTGCTTGCCAAGATGACGGACGAGTTTTCGCCGCCGTGGATGAAAGTGAAGCTGGAAACTCCGGAGTGGTTTCATCTGTGCCCGGCCTGCCGGGTGGAAAAAACCGGGGCCGCGATAGACAGGAGCGTCAAACATGATTAGTTACGCGATCATGTACATCAGTCTGCTCATGATTGTGACTTCGTTGCTCGCGATGGAATGGCGTTCTTTGCCGGAAGCGGTCTACACATATCAAGTGCAGTCGGTTCTGATTGCGCTGGTCTTCGCGCTGTACGCCTATTTGCTGCACAATTCGGCCCTGTACTACTGGAGCGGCACCGCACTGGTCAGCAAAGGTATTATCGTTCCGTGGCTGCTTCGCCGGTATGTGCTCCGCGTGCACTCCAAAGAGACTCCGCCGATGCTCACCATTCTTCCCTCGATGGTGCTGGGAATCGCGGCCGCGCTGCTCGGATTTGCCTGGGCGTTCAAACACCACGCGGACCTCGTGTTGCTTCCGGAACTGGCCGGCGAACCCTATCGCATGAACTCCGCGGTGGCCGCAGCGGTCCTCATTCTCGGCTTCTATGCGCTTCTGACGCGCAGGGACGCTTTCAAGATCGTCATCGGCCTGTGCCTGCTGGAAAACGGCGTTCACATGGGCCTGATCAGCCTGGCGCCCTCCATTCCGGAAACGGCGCTGATCGGTGTGGTCACCGACGTTGTGGTTTCCGTTGGCATGCTTCTTTATATCGTCACCGGGATTTATCGGTCGGCCGGTTCCCTCGACACATCTCACATTGCGCAGTTGCGTGGCTGAAAGGGGACTCTCAAGTTGACAGAATCGACGCTTTTAATTTGGCTCTTTGTTGTTCCCATGATCGCGGCGCTGGTGGAATACGGTCTGGGCAGAAAATTCCCCGCCGCGGCCGGTCGAGTCGCCGTCCTCGGGGCGACAGTAACCTTCGGCATCGCGATCGCCCTGGTAAAGGCTGTGTATGGCGGCGCGCGGTATACCGCGCTCGGCCACCAGCTGCTCGCCGATACTCTGGCCGGATTCGTTGCCCTGATCATCTCGTTTGTGGGATGGATTGCGACGATTTACGCCTATTCGTACCTGCGCCGCCAGGTGGCCGACGGCAGGGTCGCCGTAGAGCGCATGCCGGTGTTCTTCGCCTGGTGCATGGTTTTCATCAGCACGATGACGGCGGCAACCGTCAACAACAACTTGATCATGATGTACGTGCTCGTCGAAGCCACCACGCTGGCGTCGGCCGTACTCGTGAGCTATTACTGGAAGCCGGAATCCCTGGAAGCGGGCTATAAATATCTTCTGCTCTGCTCAGTCGGCATCACGATCGGGTTGCTGGGCTGCGTGGTGATCTATTCGTCCGCTGTGCCGCTGGTCGGCGGGCACAACGCCATGTTGATCAGCGAAATCGCCAAAGTGGCGGGACAGCTGCCGCGCATGGCGATCCTGATGGCAAGCGTTCTGGTCATCATCGGGTTCGGATCCAAAGCCGGTCTTGTTCCCTTCCACGCGTGGTTGCCCGACACCTATTCCCAGGCGCCGGTTCCGGTTACGGCTCTGTTGTCGGGCGTGGCCAGCAAGGTCGCGATCTATGCGGTTGCACGCATCGTGACGATCTTCTTCCCCGGCCACAGCGCCATCGGCACGTTCGCCATCATCCTGGGCGCGATCTCCATGCTGGTGGGCATCATCGTCGCGTATCAGCAGACGGACCTGCGCCGAATGCTGGCTTACAGCAGCGTCAGCCAGATGGGCTACATCATTCTCGCGTTCGGCATCGGTTCGTATCTCGGTTTTTATGGAGCGATTTTTCATCTGCTCACCCACGGCATCAGCAAGGCAATGATGTTCCTCTGCTGCGGCGCTCTGGCGATTTCTTTCGGCACGACGGATATGCGGCAACTGGGGACGAAAAAGCACAGCAGGCTCCTGGCCGTTTGCTTCTTCATCGGCGCGCTCGCCATCGGCGGAATGCCGCCTCTGAGCGGCTTCTGGAGCAAGTTCGCCATCTACGTCGCTGCCGGACAGGCGCATCTCTGGTGGCCACTGGGCATCTGCCTGCTCACCAGCCTGTTGACGCTGGCCGTGATGATTCGAGCAGGCGCAATGATTTTTCTTCAGCACAGCCCACACGGTGATTCGCACGGTTCTGCGATAGCGGATGCCGGCCGGGGGTGTCCCCCGGTGATGATGACGGTCATCGTGCTGACGACTCTTGTAGTGCTGGTAACCGGATCCAATATAGGATCTGTGAATCATCTCATCGATTTTTCCGCGAAGGCTCTGCTGCAGCAGATTGTTGGAGGTTAAGGCGATGTCACTCAAAGATAAACTCTTTGAAAAGTACTTCAAACGCTCCTTGTGGGTGTATCACGCGAATGCGGGCGGCTGCAACGGCTGTGACATCGAGGAGATCAATGCGTTCACGCCATACTATGACGCCGAGCGATTCGGGTTGAAACTCGTCGGTTCGCCGCGGCACGCCGATGTTCTTCTGGTATCCGGACCAGTGACGCGGAATGCCGAGCCTCGGCTCAAGCTGTTGTACGAATCCATGCCGGGACCGAAGGTGGTCATCGCCTGCGGATCCTGCGCGGTGGGCGGAGGCATCTGGTTCGACTCCTATCACGTGCTGGGCGGATGCGACAAGGCCATCCCGGTCGATTTTTATATCCCCGGCTGCCCTCCCAGACCGGAAGCTATTCTCTGGGGCGCCGCGGTTGCAATGGGCCTGGTCAAAGGCAAAGCGAAACCGTGCTTCTACCGGCAGCCGGCTGATGAGGCCGTTGCCGCGGCTTTGAATGTCGCAGCCCCGGCGGAAGAGTTGGTGAAAAAATAACTGGCAGGCGGCCGCATGAGTGAAACGGCGGATATCCGGACAGAATTAAGCCGCCTGCTGAAAGGCAATGTGCTGCTGATCGGCATCGGGAACACACTCCGCGGCGACGACAGTGCCGGGCCGGCACTGATAGGGCTGCTCGAAGGCAAAGTGAAGGCCGGCCTGCTGGATGCAGGAGAAGTTCCGGAAAGTTATTTCGGCCGGATCCTGGATGCGCAGCCGGACACGATTGCCGTCATCGATGCGGCCGATTTTGGAGGAGCGCCGGGAGATCTGGCTCTCCTGGAGGCAGACGACATCGCCGGCCGCAGCGTTTCCACGCACCAGCTGCCGCTGAGCCTGTTCTTTCGATTGATCAAAAGGTGCAGCCGTGCGGAAGTGTTCGCGCTGGGAATTCAACCGGAACGTATCACGTTCGGCGAGCCGATGAGCCCTGCGGTCGCGTCCTCGGTGAATGCGCTCGCGGAGCTTTTACAGGATTTGTTGGGGAAGTAAAGGCGAGATGCCTGAGAACGCTGAAATCGGTTGTTGATGTTTCCTAATTTGAAGCAGGTGAAATAATGAATAAACTTGTGATTGCGGATCCGGGGAAATGCATCGGTTGCCGCACATGTGAAGTGGCCTGCGTTTTAGGCCATTCCGCACAGGACGCATTGTCCAAGCTGGCTCCGGCCTACTTTATTCCGCGCCTGAAACTGGTCAAGACTTCAAAGGTAAGCACGCCGGTTCAGTGCCGGCAGTGTGAAGACGCACCCTGCGCCAAGGTCTGTCCGACGGGAGCGCTTATACACAGCCATGACTCCATTCAAGTCATCCAGACGCGATGCATCGGCTGCAAGAGCTGCGTGATGGCCTGCCCGTATGGCGCGATGGAAATCGTCGCTCGCGAAACCACGGTCCAGGCCAATCGGCGATTGCCCGATGGAATGCTTGCAGTGGAAGCGTTCAAATGCGATTTATGCATTCATCTTCCAAAGGGTCCAGCCTGCATCGAGGTTTGCCCGACAAAAGCGATTTATACGATCGACGCCAAAGTGCTTACCGACAATCTGAAGAAGAAGCGGGAGCAGGCGGCAGTCGCTCAATTGTAATAACTAGGAGACAGGAGACAGAATGGATCCTCACAAATGCTTTTATTCTGTCTCCTTTAAGAAGGATTAACGATGGCAGAAAAGATATTGACCGTATGCCCTTACTGCGGCGCCGGCTGCATGCTCAACCTGCTGGTTGAAAACGGCAGTATTTGCGGCGCGGAACCGGCTCCGGGGCGGACCAACCAGAGTGAGCTTTGCCTGAAAGGGTACTATGGGTGGGATTTCCTCAACGACACGAATCGCCTGACTCCCCGGTTGAAGAAGCCTCTCATCCGGCGTCACCGAGGCGATAAGCTCGAAGAAGTGTCCTGGTTTGATGCGATTGAGTTTGCCTCCGGGAAACTCCAGGAGATCAAGCATAAATACGGACCGGATTCGATCATGCTGACCGGATCCGCCAGGGGTCCCGGCAACGAAGCGAATTACGTCATGCAGAAATTCGCCCGCGCGGTGATCGGTACGAATAATATCGATCACTGTGCGCGTGTTTGACATGCCCCATCCGTGGCCGGTCTGGCCGCAACTCTGGGCAATGGCGCAATGAGCAACTCCATTCCGGAGATCGAGGAAACGAAGTGTGTCTTCATCTTCGGATACAACGCGGCGGATTCGCACCCGATCGTGGCGCGGCGCATTGTCAATGCGAAGCAGAAGGGCGCCAAGATAGTCGTCGTCGATCCGCGCATGACGGAATCGGCGCG
>Ga0335071_10002884_pt1 | contig 18237 bp, 11 predicted proteins | sample Lox_Sample_15_FD_206724 | JGI IMG/M metagenome (GOLD analysis project Ga0335071, IMG submission 206724) | Soil microbial communities from Loxahatchee National Wildlife Refuge, Florida, United States - Lox_Sample_1.5 | ecosystem: Environmental > Terrestrial > Soil > Wetlands | place: USA... | reverse complement strand
GTTACAATTGGCAGGAATGCCGGGGAAGGCAGGGACAGGACGAATACCGAAGGTGATTTTAAGCTTACCGCTTTTGAAAGTCAGCTGATAAAGGATATTTCATCTGCTTATCACGCCAAAGGCAAGAAAGTGGTGGTTGTACTTAACATCGGCGGTGTAATCGAAACTGCAAGCTGGAAGGACCAGCCCGATGCTATTCTTCTTGCATGGCAGGGCGGACAGGAAACCGGCAATTCCGTTGCTGACATTCTATCTGGCAAGGTTAATCCCTCTGGAAAACTCAATTCAACATTTCCGGTGAATTACGAGGATAACCCTACTTCCGCTACTTTCCCGTGCAAGGAAACCGGAAAACCAGCCGCACCATCGGGTGGCATTTCATTCATGAGGTCAAATCCTTCAGAAGTTACATATGAGGATGGTATTTATGTCGGATACAGGTACTTCGAGACATTCAAGGTTGTCCCATCATATGAATTCGGCTACGGACTTTCATATACGACATTCGGATACAGTGACCTGAAGCTTAGTTCCGACAAATTCAACGGTAAGGTCACGGTTACGGTAACTGTTAAAAATACCGGAAGCAAAGCTGGGAAAGAGGTTGCTGAACTATACCTGTCAGCACCACAGGGTAAGCTTGATAAGCCTGTTGAAGAACTGAAAGGTTTTGCCAAGACAAAGATTCTGCAGCCGGGAGAATCGCAGACCCTTGCCTTAACTCTCGACGGGCACAACCTTGCATCATTTGATCCGGCCCTGTCATCATGGGTTGCTGACAAGGGCAGCTACCAGGTGAAAATAGGTGCCTCTTCTAAGGATATCAGGCTGACTGGAACATTTACCCTTGCAAAAACACTCGTTGTTGAGAAGGAGAGTATTGCACTTGTCCCGAAAGAAAAAATTAATGAGATCAGACCGAAATAGTTAATTACTTTTTTATAATAATCGTACCGTTTAACTAGCAGTTTATTAATTACAGGAGGGACAGGGCCGGCAGGCGGTCCCTCCTGAACTCTTCAGGAGATGAAAAAAGCGACAGGAGGAAAATTTCCATTATTGCTTCTGGTTGTTACCGGTATGATTCTCGGCGGATGCATCAGGCATCATGCCTTGCACCGGACTTTCTATATTAGTCCTGCAGGCAGTGATAATAATAACGGTTCTTTCACGAGCCCATGGAAAACTCTGGAGAGAGCAAACAGGCTTGTCTTACGTCCTGGAGACACCATTTTACTTGAAGGCGGATCTGTCTTCAGGGGTACCTTCTATCTCGATTCGCTTGACAGCGGGATTGAAACTTCAAAGGTCGTGATTGGAAGCTATGGCGACGGTTATGCGACCATCGACGGTGGAAATATGGAAGGGATAGTTGCAACCAAAACAAGCTATTTTAAAATCTGTGATCTGATAATTACAGGGGCAGGAAGAAAATCGGGCAATGTCAGAGATGGTATATTGATCAGCAGCTCAGTCTCTTTCGAGCTTGATAATATTGAAGTTTACGGGTTTCAGCATTGCGGTGTCCTTATCATGGGTAGCAGGAATGCCAGGATAACACATGTTACCGCTCACGACAATGGTTTCGCAGGGATCCATGTGAGCGGAACGCACGCGAATGACCCTGTGCTCTTTGACAATGAGAACCTCTATATAGGCTATTGCAAGGCATTTAATAATCCAGGCGACCCGACGGTAACAAATAATCATAGTGGTAACGGGATTCTTGCTGCGTCCACCCTCGGGGGTACAATTGAATATTGCGAAGCTTACAATAACGGCTGGGATATGCCGTGGACAGGAAATGGACCCGTGGGAATATGGGTATGGGATTGCAGGGATATCACCATACAGTTTTGCCTTTCACATCATAATATGACAAATCCCGTCGCTGCCGATGGCGGCGGATTTGATCTTGATGGCGGAGTTTCCAACTCCGTGATTCAGTATTGCATCTCCTGGTCAAACCAGGGTGCAGGGATAGGTCTTTTCGAGTTCGGTGCCGCCAAACCCTGGGAAAATAATGTAATCCGCTACAATATAAGCCAGAATGACGGCATACATAATACCGGATCACTCTCGGTCTGGAAAGGAAATGGAGCAGGTACAATGAAAAATTGTGCCGTTTATAATAATACTTTTTATAATGACACGGCAAGGGGGATTGCGCTTAACCTCGGGGAGCATATGCCCGGGATAACCTTTACGAATAATATTTTTGAGTTCAGGAATATAACCGGGCCGGGCCAGAATATTGTATCTGAATCATTTTCCGGGAATTGCTTCTGGAACCTTGAAGGCAAGCTTTCATTCGACGGTTACCCCGGGTTCAGGTCGTGGGCTCAGGCAAAAGGCAAGGAAATTAAGGATGGAAGCATCACAGGCTTTTTCATCGACCCATTGCTGGCCGATCCAAGCATTTCCATTAGAAATGAGCTTTCAGCATTCAGCACCGATACCATTACCTCATTCGGGTTAAGAAAAGGATCCCCGGTGGCAGGTAAAGGTGTGAATCCAGGCTCACCTTTCGGTTTTGAGAACAGTTACACCGGGATTGACGGATCACCGGTTAAGCATGATGGCCTTTTCGAAATCGGGGCAGTGGGTATAAGAGAAAAATAAGCACTTAACCAAACCAGGATAACCTCTACCAGTATCATGAAAAACAGTACCATTTTGTTTCTGGCCATTACAACAGCTGCATTTCTTATCCAGACGGGTTGCAGAAGAGATGAAAACTCACCCGATTTTCGGAATGCAGTAAATGCGACAGGAAGGACTGAAATACTTTTTGACGGGGCATGGAAGTTTTTCAGGGGCGATGCCCCGGGGGCTCAGGAAGCCGGATTTAACGATTCATCGTGGAGGATTGTCGACCTTCCGCACGACTGGAGTATTGAGGATCTGCCTGGTAAAGACTGTCCTGGAGATTCACTTGCTCTGGGTGGCATTGATGCCGGTTATATGACTGGTGGAACCGGCTGGTACCGGAAGAGCTTTGACCTGCCATCCGGTTTAAAAGAGAAGCATTTCATGCTGAAATTCGACGGTATATACATGAATCCGGAGGTCTGGATAAACGGGCAGTCACTTGGAAATCATCCTTACGGATATACCTCCTTCACCTTCGATCTGACGAAGTTCATCAGGCCCGGCAAATCGAATGTAATAAGCGTTAAGGTTAAAAATGAGGGCCGCAACAGCAGGTGGTACAGCGGCTCAGGTATTTACAGGCATGTCTGGCTGGATGTCATCTCCCCGGTCCATCTCGATCCCCTGGGCCTGGTGGTGACAACGGTCAGATCTGATTCCATCTCCGCTGCTCTTAAAATCCGTTCTTCCATGATCAACGATTCACATTTAAGTGCTGAGGTTACGGAAGTTACAACAGTTTCTGATCCCTCGGGCAAAGTAGTCGCCCAGTCGGAAACCAAAGAAAAAATTGAATCCCTGAAAGAGGCTGTTTCCGTAACTGATTTTTCTGTTGAGAAACCATCACTGTGGTCACCCGATTCACCAAAGCTATATGTCGCTTCTGTTGAACTCTTTGCAGAGGATAAATCCGGAAGCCGGCTTTTGCTCGACAGGATTGAAACCCGCTTCGGCATCCGGACTGTTACGCTGAATGCAGATGAAGGGCTGAAAATAAACGGCAAAGGTACCGTTCTCAGGGGCGGTTGCATGCATCACGACAACGGACCTCTGGGTGCAGCTGCCTTTGACAGGGCAGAGGAAAGGAGGGTAGAACTCATGAAAGCCAGCGGATTCAACGCCATAAGATGCGCGCATAATCCTCCGTCGCCGGCATTTCTGGACGCATGCGACAAGATCGGGATGCTTGTTATTGATGAAACTTTTGATATGTGGAGGGAGGGAAAAAACCCGGATGATTATCATAAGTGGTTCGATGAATGGTGGAAAAAGGATGTTGAAAGCATGGTGTTCCGCGACCGCAACCATCCTTCAATAATATTCTGGAGCATTGGAAACGAAATCCCGGAAAAAGCAAAGCCCGAAGGCATAAAGCTGGCATCCGAAATTGCCGGATACATAAGAAAGATAGACTCATCCAGGCTGATAACATCCGCTGTAAACAGCGTCGGACCTGAAACGGATCCATATTTTGCCGTTCTCGATGCATGCGGGTATAATTATGAAAAAGACAAGTATGCACCTGATCACAGGCGACTTCCTTCCAGGGTGATGTTCGGAACCGAATCATTTGCACTCGAGGCCTTCGACTACTGGATGGCAGTAAGGGACTTTCGCTGGGTAATCGGTGATTTCGTATGGACAGGTTATGACTATCTGGGTGAATCGGGCATAGGCTGGATGGGATATCCGCACGAAGGCAGCTTCTGGCCCTGGACACATGCTTATTGCGGAGATATAGACATCTGCGGCTTCAAACGTCCGCAATCGTACTACAGGGATGTGTTATGGAAAGATTCGTCGCTCGTTTATCTTTTTGTTCATCCGCCGCAGCCTTCGTTCCGGGTTAACAGGAACAAGGCAGAATGGAGCAAATGGAACTGGGATGACGTAAGCGGATCATGGGACTGGAAGGGTTTCGAAGGCAGGGAGTTAACTGTTGATGTTTACAGCTCGTGCCAGTCTGTTGAGCTGTTTCTGAACGGGCGGTCCCTTGGAAAAAGCAACACCGGGAGATCAAACCGGTATATTGCCAGTTATAAGGTGAAGTATGAACCGGGGCTTCTCGAGGCAAAGGGATATGAAAAAGGTGTGGTAATTAAAACATCAGCATTAAAGACAGCCGGTAGGCCTTCAGCGATCAGATTGGCTCCCGACCGGAATGTTCTCCACGCAACGGGTGAGGATCTTTCATTCATTACCGTCGAGGTTACCGACAGCACAGGCTTAAGGAACACGGGAGCAGGTAACCTTGTTAAGTTTTCTATAACCGGATCCGGAAAGATCATCGCGGTGGGCAGTTCATATCCCATGGGCAATGAAAGCTTTACAAAACCGTACAGGAAGGTTTACCAGGGAAGATGCCTTGTAATCGTGAAGAGCGACAAAACCCGGGGAAATATCATACTGAAGGCCGAGGGTGATGGACTGAAAAGCTCTGATGTCATAATAAGGAATATCTGATACACACGAATCTATAATTAAAAAAATAAAACAATGAAAATGAGATTGACTAAAGCAGCACTGGTAATTGTCGTTTCTTTAGTGACGGGCAGAGGATTTTCTCAGAGTTTTACTGTAATCCTCGATAAACCCGACCATGGTTCAGTTACACTGATGCCGCCTCTGCCAGCAGACGGGAAATATACGCAGGGAACTGTGGTTACTGTCACGGCAAAGCCTGACCAGGGATACGTGGTGGATGCTGTTTATTATTCCGCACCCGGTGCATGGGGGCCGATGTACTACGAATCGATGAGCTCTCCCTTCAGGATTACAATCGATAAGGATAAGCATATCGGAGCCTCTTTTATTCAAAAATCGGAAGTCGACCACATAAATGTCTACCAGGATATTGTTTATGCAAAGCCGGGCGTAAAACCTCTTAAATATGATGTTTACGCACCGAAAGGAGCAAAGAAATTGCCCTGCATTGTAATAATTCACGGAGGAGGATGGGCCTCGAATACCGAAGATATTATGAGAGGGCTGGCGAGGGAACTTACAAAAGGAGGCAAATTTGTAGTCTTCAGCATCGACTACAGGTGGGCAAAAAAGCTCGATGGTGATGCTGTAAATAATACAATGGCCGATATAATCGGGGACGTTTACGGTGCTATTGCCCATATCATGGAGCATGCAGCTGAATATGGAGGTGATCCGTCACGGATAGGAGTAACGGGCGACAGCGCCGGGGGACATCTTTCCGCTGCAGCTATCTGCATGGCCGACAAGATAGGGACAGGAGGCTTTGGCGAAAAGCCAGGGGTTTTCGAGTTCAAGCCTTCATATATACCAAAAAACAAAACGGTTGAACAGGTCAGGGATGAGATCAGGAACTCCCTGAAGGCTGCCGCACCAAGCTATGGCGTCTTCGGTGGGAAGCTTCTTAACCATTATTCTGAGAATCCCGCTGCTGATGATTCATGGAAAGATGCCATTGCACCTGTGAATTTCATTCCCGATGTTAAGGTTAGGGAGGTACCCCAGTACCTGACACGCGGGACCAATGATATGCTGATCAAGGATCCGGATGTAAGAATGTACGTCGACGCACTTGTTAAAGCAGGCCAACGGGTTGAGTATGTCCAGGTGGGAGGGGCAAACCATGCCTTTTTTGACTGGAAGCCGGATGAAACGGTGAAGAACACTTTCCGCAAGTATGGTGTTTATTATGCTGCTGAAATGAAGGCATTCTTTGTCTCAACCCTCTATAAGTAGTATCAATTCTTAATTCTCTCCTGCTATGTTTATAGTTCAAAATTATTCCCTGGCTGTTGTACTATGTTTTATAACAATGTTTTGCTGGGGCTCCTGGGGCAATACGCAGAAAATGGCTGCAAAGTCGTGGAGGTACGAGCTTTTTTACTGGGATTATGTGCTGGGTATACTTTTCTTCTCACTGGTGCTTGGATTTACTCTTGGGAGTATTGGCTCAGAGGGCAGAAGCTTCATAACTGATATAAGGCAGGTAAGCAGCAGTAATTTCTGGAGTGCATTCGGCGGAGGTATTATTTTCAATGCCTCGAATATCCTGCTTGCAGCAGCTATATCAATATCGGGTATGTCTGTTGCCTTTCCTCTCGGTGTCGGTTTTGCCCTGGTGCTTGGTGTATTCATAAATTACTTCACTGCCCCCAGGGGAAATCCCTACCTGCTTTTTATAGGAGTCTTTGCCATTGTAATTGCAATAATCTTCAACGGGATGGCATCAGGAAAGATGAAAAAAGCCGGTGAGAACAGCACGGCAAACAAGGGAATCTGGATTGCAGTGAGTGCAGGCATACTGATGTCGCTTTTCTACAGGCTTGTGGCAGCGGCAATGGACCTGACAAATCTGAGTTCACCGGCAGCAGGAAAGGCCACTCCTTATACAGCTTTCTTTATATTCACACTTGGTATCCTGGCCAGCAACTTCCTTTTCAATACCATTGTAATGAAGAAACCTTTCGTCGGAGAGCCGGTTCGATACAGCGAATATTTAAGAGGATCGCCTGCCACCCACCTTGTAGGGGTGCTTGGAGGAATTATTTGGGGCATCGGCACATCGTTAAGTTACCTGGCAGCAGGCAAGGCTGGACCTGCAATTTCGTATGGACTTGGTCAGGGAGCAACGATGGTAGCAGCTTTCTGGGGTGTTTTCGTCTGGAAGGAATTCAAAGGTGCTGCCAGGAACATAAACGCACTCCTGTTGCTGATGTTCATTCTTTTTTCCGGAGGTCTTGTGTTAATAATCTTTTCAGGGGCAAACTGAGGTTGGGAATATTCAAAAAAGCTTCAAATTTCAATTTATGAAAAAGTTAATCAATTTACTGTATTTCATGCTGTTGTTTGCATCCTGTATTCCTGTCATTGCCCAGGTGCCTGCAGGATACAAGGGAAAACCATTCGAGGATGAGTTCCACAGGAAAGGCAAGCAGGTCATACCCGGAAAGTTAGAGCTGGCCCTCTACGACATGGGAGGGGAAGGGGTCGCCTATCACGATTCTGATCTCGTTAACAACGGGTCTGGCAAACTGAACTATGAACAGAAATGCCCTGCTTCAGGAAATGCTGCCCCATCACCATACATCTGCCACTTCAGGGAGAATGAAGCTGTCGATATCTCCTATACAAAGGATATTGTGGATTTTTCACATCCTAATCTGTACGAACCTCCGGCAGGTCAGCTGTACCTGGGCTGGCAGGCAAAGGGGGAGTGGACAAATTATACTGTTGAGGTAAAATTTCCTGGCAGGTACAGGATTACAGCCCTGTATGGAAGGAATGACAACGGCTCCTCCCTGTGGATAAATAACACCTGGGCCGCCGATCTGAAATTGCCGGTCAATACCGGTGACTGGCATTCATGGAATAAGGCCGAGGTCGGTTATATCACCTTCACTTATGCAGGGACGACACTTCTGACACTGCATTATAACACAGGCTCGAACCTTGCGTACCTCGAGTTTGATCTGGCAGAGAAAAAATAGCATTCGCCTTCATATTATCTGTGACGGGCAGCGAAACAATAGCTCCTTTCCCGGAATCAGGATAAATTATTCCCCGGTCTGATTTCCGTATACCGGGAGCCGTATTTCATTAACCGGGAATTACCATCTGCAAAATAGCCAGGCGATAATCTTCAGAGGCGGTTTAATTTTAGTTTAACGGAGACAGGGCTTTTGGACAGTCGCATCTCAGCCTCAAATTCTCCGAAATTATTACTAACCTAATCTGGAAGTTATGAAAAGACTTTTATTGGCTTTTATTGCAAATCTATGCTTTATGCCTCTTGTGCTGGCACAGCAAAAAGCAATTTCAGGCACTGTCAGAAGTTCGGAAGACAAGTTACCCGTGATAGGTGCCACAGTTGTGGTGGCGGGGACGACTATTGGGACAGTGACTGATATAAATGGCAGGTTCAGCCTGACCGTGCCGGCAAATGGTTCCGTCCTGGCAATTTCCTACATCGGTATGAAGAAACTGGAGGTACCTGTCGGTTCCGCGGTTCAGTACGACGTTCTCCTTGAACCGGAGACGCATGGACTGGAAGAAGTGGTTGTGACGGCTATCGGGATATCAAAGGAGAAAAAGTCACTTGGCTATTCGGTCCAGGATGTGGCGGGAGACAAGATTAATAATGCAGAAACCGGGAATGTGCTTTCAGCAATTACAGCAAAAGTTGCCGGAGTGAATATCACCAGTTCTTCCGGGTCCGCCGGATCATCATCATTTATTACGATTCGCGGACAGAATTCAATAAATGGAAATAATCAGCCATTGTTTGTAGTCGACGGCATTCCAATTGACAACTCGATGAATTATTCAGGAAATCCTGATGATCTGCAAAATAACCTGACCAATGGGGTTAATTATTCAAACCGTGCCATTGACTTAAATCCTGATGATATTGAATCGATTTCTGTTTTGAAAGGCGGTGCCGCTACAGCGCTATATGGCATGAGAGCGGGCAACGGGGCTATTATTATCACTACAAAAAAAGGTAAAGATACCAATGGCTCCCTTGCAGTAAGCATATCGTCATCAGTGGCCATTGATAAGGTGAACAAGCTGCCTGCATTGCAGACTTTGTATGCACAGGGAAATAATGGCGTCTATGGCAGTTCCACGACCAGTTCGTGGGGTCCTTTGATATCCGATTTGAGATATGACGGAGCAACTGATTACCCGCGTGATAAAAACGGAAGGCTTGTACTCGCTACTGATCCTACTGCAAAACAGGATCTGCCGGCAAGAGCTTATGATAATGCCGGGAACTTTTTCCAGACTGGTATGACTTATAATAATAATGTATCTCTTTCGGGAGGTAACAAGGATGCGAATTTCTTCCTCTCCCTTGGAAATACTTCAACAACCGGAATAATTCCTAGGAACACTTTCGGAAAGACTTCTGTAAAGCTTTCGGGTGAAACAAAGCTGGGCACCAGGATCAAAGTATCAGCCAGTGCAAACTATATCCGATCCGGTGGCGACAGGATGCAGCAGGGATCCAATACTTCCGGCGTAATGCTTGGGTTGCTTCGTTGCACCCCGACTTTTGATAACAGCAACGGACATGGTGCTGATGGTTACAAGTACCCCGATGCGTACATGTACCCCGATGGTACCCCGCGTCGCTATGCAACCTACGATAACCCGTTCTGGACCGTCAACAAGAACCAGTTCAGGGACCAGGTCGACAGGCTCATCGGTTACGTGATGCTGGTGTACAATCCCTTGAAGGACCTTACTGTCACTTACAGGCTGGGGGATGATGTTTATTCCGACAGGAGAAAGGGACATACAGCCTTGCTCTCGTCAAATATCCCTGGCGGCCAGCAGCAGGAGGACCATCATTATAACAATGATCTCAATTCCGATCTTACAATAAACTATTTTAAGGAGCTGTTCTCAGGGTTCTCAACAAATGTGACAGTCGGGCAAAATATGTTCCAGAGTGCCAACCAGCAGCTTTTTGTCGAAGGAAATGGTTTTGTCGTCCCCGATTTTTACCATATGTCAAATACCTCCTCACAATTAGTCAGGGAAAAAACGACTAAATTCAGAACAGCAGCATTATATGCCGATCTTCAGTTTTCATTCAGGAGCATGATCTACCTGGGGTTTACGGGAAGAAATGAATGGTCGACAACCCTGCCGGCAAATAACAACAGTTTCTTCTTTCCATCTTCAAGTCTGGGCTTCATTTTCACCGAGTTGCCTGGCTTGAAGAACAATAAAATACTTTCATATGGAAAGATCAGGGCCTCATATGCGAAGATTGCCAACCATGCGGCTCCTTACTGGACCGAGAATACATATACGCTTTTAAGCATTAATGACGGATGGGCCACAGGAGCCGGTGAATCTTTCCCGTTTAACGGCGTTGCAGGTTTTGCCCCTTCAAACACCCTTACAAACTCTGCGCTGAAACCCGAAAGCATGGTATCGCGTGAAGTAGGACTCGAGTTAAAGATTCTGAATAACAGGATCAGCCTCGACATGACCTACTATAATAACCAGAACAGGGATTTGCTGATTTTCGTGCCGGTTACAGGCAGCAGCGGCTTTGACTACAGGTACATGAATGCCGCTACCATGGAAAATAAGGGAATTGAATTGGTAGGGACCGTTGTTCCGGTATCGCATAACGATTTTAACTGGGCGCTGACAACCAACTATACTCAAAACAAAAATAAGGTGCTGTCACTAGCCCCGGGGGTGACTAATATCGACCTGGGTGGCTTTACCGGAAGCACAATCAATGTTGTGGTAGGTGAAGCTTATGGAAGCATGTTCAGTACCGGGTTCTACAAGGATAGCCAGGGACGCCTGATAATAAATGATAATTCCTCCAGTGCAGGTTACGGGTACCCGATTAAAAATGAACAGATGAAATCTCTCGGGAGTATTGCCCCCAAATGGACAATGGGCATTACCAACGAATTTACATACAAGGGAATAGGCTTATCCTTCCTGATAGATATTAAAAAAGGAGGCATAATGTGGAACGGAACCCTCTCGCGGCTCGATGGTTTTGGTGTATCAAAAATAACCGAAAACAGGGGACAGAGTGTCGTTTTTGACGGTATTAAGGGGCACATTGAAAACGGTCAGGTTGTAAGCACCGGGGCGGTAAATGATATCCAGACAACATATTCACAGTATTACTACCAGAACATCGGCGGTGGTGCAAGCTGTTCGGAGGAGCAGTTTGTAGAAAAGACCGACTGGGTTCGTTTACGCGAGCTGACCCTTTCCTATGATTTCGGAAGAGTAATAAAGAAATCATTTGTGAAACATCTGAAAGTCTATATGACAGGACGAAATCTATGGCTTTCAACCCCTTACCAGGGTATTGATCCCGAGACCAACCTGATGGGAGCATTTAATGCGCAGGGTCTAGATTATTTCAACATGCCAAATACCAAGTCGTACGTGTTTGGAGTAAAACTTGATTTCTAATAATTATAAATCTTCAGATATGAAAAAACTGGTTTATATACTAATTTCAATATTAGTCCTGAACTGCTCGTGCAAAAAATGGATAGATCCTTCAATGAATGTTGATCCAAACAACCCGACGGATGTCTCTATGGCACAGCTTTTAGCCCCGGTGGAAGCCAACCTTGCCTTTGAAGTGGGGGGTGAACTGGCAAGATATACATGCGATTGGATGCAGCATATTACCGGCCTTCAGAGCCAGGCTGCGGATAACGATATCTATACGATCAGCGAAGCAGATGTGGACGGGGCCTGGAGCTATAACCTCTATACACCTGGCATGATAGATACCAAAATACTAATGGATAAAGCTGCTGAGACAGGATCTCCTTATTATGAGGGAGTTGCAAAAATACTGATGGCATATCACCTGGGAGTGGCAACCGATATGTGGGGAGATGTGCCATACTCGGATGCATTGAAAGGTGTTACCAATGTACTGAAGCCAAAGTATGATACTCAACAGGAAATATATGCTTCAATATTTACTCTCCTGGATGATGCGATTTCTGATTTTGGAATGGCATCAAGCGTATTTAGTCCTGGTGATGAAGATCTTATTTACGGAGGTGATCTGTCAAAATGGGAAAAGACGGCTTATGCACTGAAAGCGAGATACAGCATGCATCTGGAAAAGAGAAACGGATCGACGGCTTATTCCGATGCGCTGGCTGCGATAGCAAATTCGTATACAAGCAATAGTGATGATTTCAAATTTGTTTTCGGGTCAGCATTGAACAACTCAAATCCTATTTACAGGTCGGAGCAGGATCGTGCAGGATACTATTCAGCATGCGCAACTTTTGAGAATATGCTGAGCTCAACAGGCGACCCGCGGCAACCGGTTTATTTTACAGGGGCGGTGGGTTCGATACCCGGGCAACCCAATGCAAGCGCCTCCTCGATCGGGCCAGGCTATGCTTCAGCGACATCACCCGTTTATTTAATTTCGTATGCTGAGATAAAATTTATCGAGGCTGAAGCACGCTACATGCTCAATAATGCAGATCCATTGGCCGTCACAGCATATAATGACGGTTTGAAAGCTTCGCTTCAGAGGGAGGGAGTCTTTGGGGACGGAACCTGGTTCAACGCTAACCTTATTACTTCCGGAACAATAACTCTTGAAAAGATAATCGACCAGAAATATCTCAGCTCTTTCCTGCAGATCGAGACGTGGACAGACTGGAGGAGAACAGGATATCCAGTGCTGTCGCTGGCAACCGGTGCTGTTACCAGCCAGATACCCAGGAGGTTGCCTTATCCACAGAGCGAAAGGCTGTATAACACCGAAAATATGCCCGCGGGTCTGACAATTACCGACAGGGTATGGTGGGATGCTGCCAAGTGATCACCTGGTAAGTACCACTATTAAGGGTGTCGTGATGACACCCTTTTTTGTCATCGGTTAACCGGGAACCGCAATTTGCATGACGAAAACATCAGTTTGTGAAATACGGATCATCCTGGAAGCTGGATTTTAATAATTTAACATGACCGGATAATTTGCCATTCTGTTATAATTATTTTTATTGCAACTTTGTATTATGCCGTTAAAAGGAATAAAAATATCAATGAAGTTTTCCCTGGCAGCTTTACTCTTTTTCATGGCTGCTATCCAGCCGCTGAAATCAGGTTCCGGGGCAGGATATAACACCGGAAACGACGGGAAGATCAATGCCTTCAGTACAAGGGACAGTATAAACCTGAAAGTCTTCATGCGCATGGCTGAGGTCAGCCTTAAGAAGGGAGTGGCCGGGTACCCGGCTGTACGGGCCTATATCGATTCCGCACTGTCGACATGCAATAAACTAAGTATTTCCGTACCTCCTGCCTTGCTGTTGCTGCAGGCCAGGTACAGCTTTGAAACCGGTGATTATTCAAGATCTGAGCAGGAGATTACTTTAGCGGAGAAAAGGGCAGAAGAGACAGCTGATAATGAAGCACTCTCCGGCATTCTGCTCTTTAAAGGCAGTTATCTGCTGCGCACCGGCTTCTTCAAAGAGAGCACGGAGACCTTCAACAGGGCGATCGATGTTGCCCGGCTGAACAGGATTTCATGGATAATCCCGATTGGTTACCAGGGGATTTCAGATGTTATGCATGCTGCAGGAGATTTTCAGGGATATAACAATTACCTGCGCCTGATGATAAATGCTGCCTTGGATGAAAAGGACACTGTCGTAGCCGAACTGGGTCTCCAGAGACTGGGCAACTCCTACATAGATCATATCAGGAATTCTTCACGGGCTGACTCGGCATACAGACGGTGTCTTGAATTATCCTTCCCCAGGAAGGATACTTATTATATATCATTTATATCTGCAAATATCGGCTGGAATTTCTACCTGCAGAAGAAGCTTGATTCTGCAAAGCATTACTATAACCAGTCACTTAATTTCAGCCTCAAGGGAAACCAGGAAAGCGTTTCAGCAAATTCGCTTGGAAACCTAGGAAGTATTTACCGGGACCTCGGGGAATTCAACACCGCGAAAGCCTATTACCGGAAATCCATTTATTTTGCAAGCAGGTTGAATGATTGTTACACTCTTTCCTGGGTCTACAAGGATATCAGTGACCTGTATCTTAAGACACGTGATTCTTCCTCCGCGTTCAGAAATTATATCCTGTATAAACAGTACAATGATACTTTGTTGCTTAAGAAAAACAACCAGGGGCTTGCCGATGCACGTTTGAGGTACGAGGCCGATACCCACAGGAAGGAGGTCGAGCTGCTGTCGTGGCGACTGAAGAATAACAGGTTGCTTATATTCGGTTTCGCGGGCCTTGTCGTGCTGACCGCAGTGATTGCAGGACTTCTCATTACCGGTTCAAAAATCAATAACAAGAGAAGGATAAGTGAGATGAACAGGAAGGTTTCGGAGCTCACGCAGGCCAACCTGCGCCAGCAGATGAATCCTCATTTTATTTTCAATACGCTGAACTCCATCCAGTACTATATGTTTCATCACGATAAGATCGCCACAAATAACTACCTTACCAAGTTCTCCAGCCTGATGAGGAAGGTCCTCGAAAACTCAAGAAGCACAACGATCACCCTGCAGGATGAATTGGAAGCTTTGAACCTGTATCTTGAACTTGAGAGTCTGAGGTTCCGCGATAAGTTCGATTACAGCGTGACGGTCGATGATGAGATTGATCCGTTGCTCTATAAAGTGCCTGCGATGCTCATCCAGCCATATGTTGAAAACTCAATCTGTCATGGATTGATGCCGCTCGACAGGAAGGGACTTGTGAAGATCGGTATAAACCTGGGAGAAGACCACCTGGTATGTATAATTGAGGATAACGGAATAGGGCGCGAAGCCGCCGGGGAAATCCGTAAATTGAAAGGTACAGGACATGATTCGCTGGGGACACGGATTACCAGTTCGAGGCTGGATCTTGTAAATTCGTATTACGGAACAGATATGACAGTCTTCTACACCGACCTGGTTGATGAGCATGGCAATCCGTCAGGTACAAGAGTTGAAATACATATACCCATACTTCGATGAGCAAGATTCTGAGAACAGTGGTAATTGATGATGAGATAAACGCTGTAGACCTCATCAGGTCGGTCATATCCGAGTATTGCAGCAGCCTTGAAGTAATCGCAACTGCCGGTGATGTAAAAAGCGGTATTGTTGTCATCGAGAAGGAGAGACCTGACCTGGTGCTCCTTGATGTTGAAATGCCGGACGGAACGGGATTTGACCTTCTGTCGCATTTTGACGAAAAGGATTTTGATGTTGTCTTCATTACCGCCTTCAACCATTATGCAATAAAGGCAATCAGGTTCAGCGCCGTAGATTATATTCTTAAGCCAATTAACATAAGCGAGTTTATCGACGCTGTGAACAGGGTTGTGTCAAAGCGATCGAAAACAGCACCCGATAACAATGACAAGTTCAGGATACTGATGGAGAATCTCAAGGCGCCCGTACCATCGAGGCTCGCTATCCCTACCGCGGAAGGCATGGAGTACCTGAATCCAAGGGAAATAATAAAGATAGAAGCCGACAGAAGCTATTCGTGGTTCTATATGAGCAACGACAGAAAGATACTTGTTTCAAGGAACCTCAAAGAGTTCCAGGACCTGCTGGGCGAGAGACATTTTTTCAGACCGCATAATTCATTCCTTATCAACCTCAGGTACGTGAAGAAATACATAAAGAAAGACGGTGGGTACATCGAAATGACAGATAATTCTCAGGTGCCCGTCTCGCGTAACAGGAAGGATCTGTTCCTTTCACAGATGGCAAGGTTCAGGGGATAAAAAAATCCCGGCAGGGCTGCCGGGAATGATAAACTAAAACCTAAAACAACCCGAATCTGCCGGGGATCTAAATTGCAGCACCGGGTAACCCTTCGGGTTTTACTAGTAGTGGAAAGAATGCTGCAATCAGTGAGGTAGCTTCAATTTCTGTCTTCTGTCCTGGTCCGATGACCTTCTGATGAAAGTACTCGAACCTGTTGATCTTGTCATAATCGGTTTTATACCCTTCGGCCTCGAATTTGCTGTCGAGCTTTTCAACACCGAAATAATTGCTGTTGCAGACATATTGAATGCATAGCTTATCGGATAAAACCACATAGCGTCTGCAACCCGGATCCTTGCAAACAATTATCCTGACATTTGCAGGGGAGTTCGCATACCTGATGGTGTAAGACTGGCAGTCCTTGCCCATCCAGAGAACTTTCTGATCGTTCTTTACGAGAGTGTAGTCGCCCATTGCTGAAAAGGTCTGGCCTTTTGCAACAACATCTTCGCCGAATGTTACTGCGTACAGCAGAATCAGCATCGTTGTAATTGTAATTAATCTTTTCATGGCATTAAGAATTAACATCTAACTTCTGAACACTTTTCACTGTCCTATGTAAAATGTTCTTGATTCACGTTACTGAAGGAGTTTCCCTGCCTTCATGATCAAAGCTATATCAAAGGGAAGGAGTGACCATGAATGATCCTACAGTCTGTGGTTCCCGGTTTCCCGATAGCATAAAAATTATAGAAATCAGAATACCTCTCCAAGGTTGACGAACAATCCTTTCGATCCGTCGACCCCGAAACCATAGTCTATCGCCAGGTTGGCGCCCGAGTTCTTGTTGACTTTAATACGCAGACCCATACCGGCACCCGGCAATATCTTCATGCCCGATTCCGTGAATTTCCGGAAGACGGTCTCTGCGTTGCAGAATGCCACACATCCGAACAACCCGTTCCGGGTAAGTGCCATCCTGTATTCCATCTCACCGTAAAGCAGGTTTTTCCCTGTGTATCTTCCTGGTACATACCCTCTGCCGGTATTGTTATAATTGTCCCACCCGGTACTCGGAAGATCGAAATATGGAGGTTCGCCGGCCATTGTAAGGTTATTGTAGCTCCAAAAAGCAAGCACATTCCCCGAGGATGCCGGCAGCCTGACAAACTTTCTGATGTCGAGTATGAAGGAGTCCCAGTCCCTGTCGCTGCCGAGCCATGCCAGGTTCTGCCTGAACTGCAGGCTTACAAGTGTACCGCTGAGCGGGTTTACTGAATTTTTACGCGTATCGAACTGCATATTGAAGGAGATACCGGAGGACACTGATTTGTTGTTATCCTGCAGCATCATTATCTGATCGTAAACAGGACCCGACGGAGGGTTCTCCCTGATGTTCCAGTGGTAATCGAGGTTATATCCTAACCCTGCGAAAAAATTTTCAGTGATTTCCCGGTAGAGGACCTGGTAAAACCTTATATAATAGTACTGGACTTTCAGCTCATCGGCGAAAGTTGAAGCGCTTCCAAGGCCGAAGGTATTTGTAGGAAAATTATAGTAGCGCCAGTCGCCATACAGGTGAAGCTTCCTTTTCTCGATAAAGATATTACTGTTGATTGTTGTCCAGAACTGGTTGTACTGCGAATAATAGGCGTTAAATAGGATATTTGAAAACCTGTTTCTATCCTGGCTTGTATAGAATGAAGTGCTCGCTGAGAGAACACCTGTGAGACCCGACATCAGTGAATAGCCGACCATAGGTATTACAGAGAAAAACGGCCCTTCCCCCTTCATCCTGATGCTGTCGGGCTTGCCCTTCAGTTTCAATCCTTCCCTTATGATATCCCTTATATCTGTCTGCCCTGCTCGGGTTGTATCATGCTTGTGGTGAACAGCCTCGTTACTATTGGGATGAATGCTTTTCTGTTGCGCGATCAACCCTGACCGGGACACATTAAACGCCAGGATGAGTACGGCCAGCAGGATCTTTCGAATGAGCCCTGATATCAGTAAAGGGTGGGGTTTGGTGTCGTTCCAGGGGTTGTCCAAAGGATAATATAGGGTATTAGTTTTTATCTTTTCATTAAAGACAACCTTCATAGCCGTTTGATTCCGGACAGGTGAAAGAAGGTTGAAAAACTAAACTGTAATCTCAATTTCGTTTCCCTCCGGATCAAGGATCACGCTTTCATAGTATCCGTCGCCGGTAACCCTGGGCCCGCTCCTGATTATATAGCCATGGCTCCTTAAGGTATCTGTAAGTTCATTTACAGATTCCATGCTTCCCGCTGAAATAGCAATATGAGCGTACCCCGTTCCGGGAAATCCCGTAATCTCA
>Ga0335071_10002883_pt1 | contig 18238 bp, 15 predicted proteins | sample Lox_Sample_15_FD_206724 | JGI IMG/M metagenome (GOLD analysis project Ga0335071, IMG submission 206724) | Soil microbial communities from Loxahatchee National Wildlife Refuge, Florida, United States - Lox_Sample_1.5 | ecosystem: Environmental > Terrestrial > Soil > Wetlands | place: USA... | reverse complement strand
CTGCTGTCTCCGTCCGGCCCCCCCGGCAGATACCCCCCTCCGGAACTCCCCCCGAAACACAACCATTTGGTAACAACAGGATAACGATCAGGTAATCGCTGTTTTGTAGAATGGGACGAGCCAGGTGGTATTCGATCCTTGATCAGGGAGTCGGCCATGATCCTGCGCAGGCAGAGGCCGGAGCACATCACATTCACTCTCATCAGGCAGCTGTTTCAGTGTGAAGACACTGACGTTGACGGTGGAAAGCCCCTGAGCGCCCGTGCATTCAATATCACGCTCGCCGTTGCAGGATGTGCCCTCGTGTTGTACTCGCTCTGCTTTGGTGTGTTTTCCCGCTGAGAACCATTCCTCGAAGTGACATATCAAGCTATCGCAACCTCATCTCGCCCGATCCCCGGAGCCTTCATGAAGAAGCTGTTGTCGGCTGTTGCCGCTGCTCTGCGTGTCACCTCCGTTGTCCTCGCCGTCATGACGGCGGTCGTTGCGTTTGTCTCGCTCCTTGCGCATGACGGCGTGTTTTCGCCTGAATCGCCCTTGTTCATAGCGGACTTTATTTCGCCGCTCTGGCTCTGCATTCCGCTCCTGGCTGCGGGGATCCTCGCCCTGATCGGGGGGGGGAGGCTGTTCTGGATCCCCGTAGCAGGAGCCGGATTGTTCTTCCTTCTGTACGGAGATATCTCGCTGGGAGCCCTGGGGGGAGCGCTCTCGCAGCAGGCGATGGCCTCCAGGCACACGCTCCGGGCGGTGACCCTGAACGTCGAGTACTACGCACAGGGGGTCGACGCCGTCATGGATGCAATTGATCGCCTGGATGCCGATGTTGTGTTCCTGGGCGAGCATGTGCTCTCAACCGGGCAGTACATGACCATGCAGAAGCGGCTCAACGGTCGGACGCTTGTCGCCGGCCACCCCAACAGCACGGCGCTCATTTCCCGTCTGCCGGTGGTGTGGTGGAAGGAGGTGGAGCTTCCGAGCCATGAGGCGTCGCTTTCAGGAGGAAACGACCCGGACGAGGTCGTGAAACATCCCCACCGGTCATTCATCCACGCCGTGGTGAGGAGCGACTCCCAGTACGTCCATGTGATATCAGTGAGATTTGTGGCCGGACGGCCGAAAGATCACTCACTCCCGGAGACATTGCGCTGGAGCGCGTTCATGTTCCGGGAGCAAACCGAGGAATCGGAGTTCTTCGCTCGTTACGTGAGCGGCCTGAAAGGCCCGGTGATTTTCGGAGGGGATTTGAATGCGTGCCCGGAGGCCCGCACAGTGGCCCGGTTGAGGGCGGTGGCAACGGATGCGTACATGGCGAACAATGTCTTCGGGGATTTCACATTCCGGGTGGAATTCCCCACGATGCGGATAGACTACCTCTTCTGCATGAACGGGGTGTCATCTGTCGCGGCCTCGCGTCCGCGCGTCATCGTGTCGGACCACTTTCCTGTCCTTGCGACATTCGCGCTCGGGCCTGCGGGCACCGGCAACGGTCGGGACATCATTCCTGCCTCATACGGCAGGCCCGCGCCGGAGAACTGATCCGCGGAGCCAGTGGCCCTCAGGTATTCCGTCCGTCCATCGCCGGAACACCTCCGATGTGCCGAAGCCGATTATGAATCCCAGCAGGCTCCCCCCGCATGCGTCCTGGAGGAAGTGCTCGGAGAGATACACGCGCGAGAACGCGACGAGCACCGCCACGAACCAGAACCCTGCCTGGTTTCTCGTTGATCCCCACAGGAACGACAGCACTGTGCACGTCGTGAACACGGTCGCCGAATGTCCGGAGGGAAAGCTCTGGTAGGCGTAAAGCTGCACGTCGGGCACTGTGTGAAGCTGCGCGGCCGTTTCGAAGAATCTCGACGGCCGGACAACGTCTGAAAACACGGTCCGCTTCAGGGCCTGTGAAGCGATCCCCGTGAGTATGTTTGCGACAGCCATCTCCAGCGCGGCGCGGTAGGAAAACAGCAGCAGCACAAGGACGAGGACAACGATCGACCAGCCATCCCCGAGGTTGGTGATCCAGGCGAAGAAGAAATCGGCGGCGGGGACGTGGAACCGGTTGATGAAGAGGTGAATCTCACCCTTTGACCAGAACAGGATCGGCAGCGCGCTCAGCACCACCCAGAATCCGGTCAGTGCCGTGAACAGAAGCGGCGTTCGTCCGGCGAAGCTGCCGCCCCTGTCATTGCGGGCGGTGGCGCTGAAAGCCCCGCCGCGAAGCAATCCGGATCTCTCTTTCCCGCCGGCCCGATGTGCCATCGCACGTTTCATCGCAACAGAAGGCATGCCTGCATTGTCACGGTCTCTGCTGTCGTGAGCCGGTAGAAGTAGACGCCGCTCGCGAGCCCTTTCGCATCGAATCGTGCAGTATGATAGCCGGCCTCTTCCCAGCCGTCCTCGAGCGTCGCAACGAGCTGGCCGAGCATGTTGATCACAACGAGGGAGACATGTGAACTCCGAGGAAGTCCGTAGCGGATCATCGTCGAGGGGTTGAATGGATTTGGAAAGTTCCGTTCCAGGACGATTGACCCCGGCACGGTGCGGCTCACGCCGGCAACGGGTATTGCCGTTGTCGCGAGATACTGGAGATCGGTCCGGGCATCCGAAAGTGTGGCGGTGCGCATGCAGATGTTCGTCCAGTTCGAATCCTGCCCTGAGGAAGCATATGTCGGATCGCGATACGTGTAGACGACGTACGTCGAGTCCATAAGAAATGCCACCCCGCAACCGCCTCCCCCGGCTCCTGTACGGACAAGAACTTCGCCCGCAAGCCCGCCCTTCCAGCAGTGAACAACGGAAATCGTGACCGTGAAGAAGCCCTGCGTATTCGCGATAGAAACGACACGGCCGCTGATGACCGCCTGTGCCGTTGAATACGCGGCTGCAGGGGTGAGGCCGACGCAGTCGCATGCATCGGTCTCCTGGCACGCTGCGAGCCAGAGTACACATCCGCAAACAGCTACCGATATGCGCGACACGTCGCCCCCTCTCAATTTGTGGTATCCGGAATCACCAGACTAAGTTAGGATTCCTCCGTCGGACTCGCAATGCGCTGCGGCGGATGGGGACCCGTACCGTGCCCCGAAATGTGGATTTTTGCGGGGCGCGGTGGCTCCTGATTCGATCTTTTGCTATACTAACCTCTCAGACGATCCTCACACCTCACATCCCGTCCCCATGGCAGATCAGAACGACACACAGCACCGTGCCATCCTCCGCCGCATTGCCCGCAGGGCGATGCTCGAGAGGGGCCTTCAACCCGATTTCTCCCAGAACGCGCTCAACCAGCTCGCTTCCATCAAGGGTCCGGCACAGGCGCCGGACGGTTCGGTGCGGGATCTCCGCAGTCTCCTCTGGTGCTCGATCGACAACGACGACTCGCGCGATCTTGACCAGCTCTCCGTGGCGGAAGCCCTGCCGGGGGGCGCGACGCGCGTGCTTGTGGCGATCGCGGACGTGGATGCGCTCGTGCAGAAAGGATCGGCGATCGACGAGCATGCTCGCGGGAACACCACGTCGGTGTACACCGTGGGGTCAATCTTCCCGATGCTTCCGGAACGGCTCTCGACGGACCTGACGTCGCTGAACCAGGACGGAGACCGGCTCGCGATCGTGATCGATTTCACGATCGGTGCGGACGGCTCCGCGGGTGCGTCGGATGTCTACAGGGCGACGGTGCGGAACAAGGCAAAGCTTGCCTACAACTCGGTTGCCGCGTGGCTGGAAGGGACGGGTCCCATGCCGGAAGCAATCGGGAACGCGCCGGGACTCGACGCGAACCTCCGGCTGCAGGATGCCGTTGCGCAGAAGCTCAAGACGATCAGGCACACGCACGGCGCTCTCAACCTCCAGACGATCGAAGCGCGGCCGGTGTTTGATGCGGATACGCTGACGGATCTGGCCGTGGACGAGATGAACAGGGCGAAGGACATCATCCAGGATTTCATGATTGCGGCCAACGGGGTGACGGCGCGGTTCCTGGCGTCGAAGGGCATCGCTTCGCTGCGGCGGATCGTCCGCACGCCGAAACGGTGGGAGAGGATCGTGGAAATTGCGGCGGGAAAGGACTTCACGCTCCCCCCGCAGCCCGACCCGAAAGCGCTCGAAGCCTTCCTGGTGAAGTCACGCGACGCGGACCCCGTCCGCTTTCCCGATCTGTCGCTCAGCGTGATCAAACTGCTGGGCCCGGGCGAGTACGTCGTCGAACGTCCGGGTGAAGTGTCCCCCGGGCATTTCGGCCTGGCCGTGAAAGACTACACGCACTCCACCGCGCCCAACAGGAGATTCCCCGACCTGATCACGCAGCGTCTCATCAAGGAGGCGCTCGGCGGGAGCCGTGCGGCCTACGGGGCCGACGAGCTCGAGACGCTTGCCGCCCACTGCACCGAAGAGGAAGATGCGGCAAAGAAGGTGGAGCGTCAGGTCGAGAAATCCGCCGCCGCCATGCTCCTGGAATCGCGGATCGGCGAGGTCTTCGACGGGATCGTCACCGGGGCCGCGGACAAGGGGACCTGGGTGCGCATTTTCCGCCCGCCGGTCGAAGGCCGCCTGATGAGCGCCAACGGGAGAATCGACGTCGGCCACACGATTCGCGTCCGTCTGGTGTCCACCGACGTGGAGCGCGGATACATCGACTTCAAGGAAGCCTGACTCAGCCCTCGAGCTTCGCCTCGACCGTGATGTGTGCCTTCAGCACGCGCGACACGGGGCAGTTGGCCTTGGCGTCGGCCGCGATCTGCGCGAACTGATCGCTGGAAACGCGGGGGACCTTTCCGGTCGTGCTCAGGTGAATTGCGGTGATCGTCCAGTTCCCGTCCACCTGCTCGAGCGTGAGCGCGGCGCTCGTGGAAAGCTTCTCCGGCGTGAATCCTGCCCGGCCGAGCGCACCGGAAAATGCCATCGTGAAACACCCGGCGTGCGCAGCGGCGATCAGCTCCTCCGGGTTTGTCCCGGGAGCGTTCTCAAAGCGTGTGAGGAACGAGTAGGGAGTATCGCGAAGCACGCCGCTCGAGCTTGACATCAACCCCTTTCCGCTCCTGAGGTCGCCCGTCCACTGCGCCGATGCTGTCCGTTTCATGCCTGGTCTCCTGTTCTCTGTGTGATCTGTGGTGAGGGCTCCTGCCTTCGCATGGTACGCCGTCCCTGTACAAACACCGGGAGGGGGGCAGGGATTCCCGTCTTGTAATTTGTCGTCCACTTCCTTATGATGCAGGAGCCGCACCCGGACGCCCGGCCCTCCGGCCCCCGGCGTCCCCGTTCTCTCGCCCGATCAACATTCCCGTCTCCGTCACGATGGCTGCGCCTGTCACCGGCACGTCAAAGGTGTTTGTCACCGGGTGTTTCGACCTGCTCCACAGCGGGCACGTTGCTTTCCTGCGCGAAGCGGCCGAACACGGGGACCTGTACGTCGGGATCGGCTCGGACGAGACCGTCAGGAAGCTCAAGGGCAGGTACCCTGTCTACACGCAGCAGGAGCGGAAATACCTTCTCGAGTCGCTCTCCTGCGTGAAGGAGTGTTTCGTCAATTCGGGGTCGGGCATCCTCGATTTCCTGCAGGAGCTGGAGACGGTCCGCCCCGATGTCTTCTTCGTGAATGAAGACGGGAACAGCCCCGAAAAGGAGGCGCTGTGCAGGACCCGCGGCATCCGGTACGTCGTCAGCAGGAGGATTCCCCACGCCTCTCTCCCGGTCCGATCCACGACCTCGCTCAGAACGGAATGCAACATCCCCTACCGGATTGATCTGGCCGGCGGGTGGCTCGACCAGCCGTTCGTGTCGAAGTTTGCTCCCGGCGCCGTCCTGACCGTCTCGCTCGAGCCCACTGTCGAATTCAACGACAGGAGCGGGATGGCCACCAGCACGCGGAAGAGAGCCGTCGAACTCTGGAAGACGGACATCCCGGGGGGCGACAGGCAGCAGCTTGCAAAGGTACTCTTCACGTACGACAATCCCCCGGGCACGCAGCTGATCTCCGGATCCCAGGACGCGATCGGGATCGTCCTCCCCGGTCTCAACCGGCTCGACTACAACGGCGAGTACTGGCCCCGTGCCATTGAATCGTGCGCCCGGGAAGAGGTGCTCGCGTTCATCGAGGACCATCTCTCGCTCGTGACGCTGGGACCGCGGGGGCCCGAATTCTCCGTGCTGGCCGACACGGATATCACCGCTGACAAGGCCCGGGCGCTGGCGCGCGCGGCCGACGAGTGCTGGCGCGCGGTCCTTGACAGGGACCTCGCGGCGTTCGGGAGGAGCTTCACCGCGTCGTTCCGCGCGCAGGTGGCGATGTTCCCCCACATGACCAGTCCGGCGCTGGATGAAGTGATTGCCACGTACGCCGGACGCGCCGCCGGGTGGAAGCTCTCCGGCGCGGGGGGAGGGGGATATCTCATCCTGGTCGCCCCCGGGCGTATCCCCGGGACGATGGGCATCAAGATCCGCCGGCCGTGAGTGCTCCGGCACACACGAAAGGACTGCTGCGACGAAACACTGCGGCTTCACGCCTTCCTGACACCGCCTGAGGACACGCGATGCTCTCCCGGATCGATATCCTGATCATCACCGCCTACCTCTGCGGGATCGTGACGCTCGGCTTCTGGGCGGGCTCGCGGCGGCGCAAGGGGGGAGAGGGGAGCCAGTACTTCCTTGCGGGGAACACGCTCACATGGCCGGTCATCGGGCTTGCCATGTTCGCCGCCAACATTTCCACCGTCCACCTCGTGAGCCTGTCCGAGTCCGCGTACAAGTACGGTCTCATCTACGGGAACTTCGAGTGGATGGCCGGCTTCACGCTGGTGCTCCTGTCGCTCTTCTTCGCCCCGCTGTATCTCCGCTCGCGCGTCGCGACGCTCCCCGACTACCTGGAGCGGCGCTACAACAGGCAGTGCCGCGACTGGCTCGCGGTGATCTCGATTCTCTCGGCGATCGTCATCCACATCGGCGTGGCGCTCTACACCGCCGCGTGGGTGCTCAGGGGGATTCTGGGCATCAACCCGGCCGCGACCATCATGGGCATCGACGCGCTGATGTTCTTCATCATCGTCCTGGGCGTCATCACCGGGATCTACACCATGACCGGGGGGCTCCTGGCGGTCGTGCTGACGGAGAGCGCGCAGGCGGTGCTCCTGCTGGCGGGCGCGGTGGCGATCACGGTGGCGGGCTTCATACGGGTCGGGGGATGGTCGGCGCTCTCATCGACGCTCGCGGCTCAGCCGCATCCCATGGCGTCAACGGGGGCCGTCACCTGGGGGACCGGCAACTTCCTCAGCCTGCTCCGGCCGGACGGCGACCCCTCGGGCCTCCCGTGGTACTCAATCTTCCTGGGCTATCCCGTGCTCGGCATCTGGTACTGGTGCTGCGACCAGACGATCGTCCAGCGCGTGCTCGCCGCCAGGGACGAACGGCACGCGAGGCTGGGCCCCCTGTTCTGCGCGTTCATCAAGATCCTTCCCGTGTTCTTCTTCGTCCTCCCCGGCGTGATTTGCGTCGCCCTGGTGCAGCAGGGGGCGCTCGGCCGGGGTCCGGTGGCGGCGGCGGACACGTACACGTTCATGATCATGCACCTCCTCCCGGCCGGATTGAAAGGGCTCATCGCCGCGGCGATGCTGGCCGCCGCGATGCAGACCTGCTCGGCCGCGCTCAATTCCACCGCGACGCTGTTCTCCTACGACATCGTCAAGCGGTACCGGCCCGACACGAGCGATCACCGGCTGGTGCTCGTGGGGAAGACCGCCACCGTCGCCGCCACCGTGCTGGCGATCATTCTGTCGCCGATCTTCGGGCACTACAGCACGATCATCGAAGGGCTGAACAAGCTGATATCGTTCGTCGCACCGCCCATCACCACCGTCTTCCTCTTCGGCGTCTTCTGGAAGAGAGCCTCGGGGAAGGCGGCGTACATTACGCTCGTGGCCGGCGCCGCCGCGGGGTTCGCGGCGTTCGTGCTCGACTGGAAGGGGTGGTACCATGGCAATTTCATGATGACGGCCTTCTATCTCCTCGCCCTCTGTTCCGTCATCATGACCGTTGCTTCGCTCATCGTTCCCGAGCCCCTGAAGGAGGAGTCGAAGGGGCTCATCTGGGAACACTGGCTCGATCCGTTGAAGGGAGAGTCCGGCGGCCGGGGGCTCGGGGACTACCGGGTCCTGGCGGGCCTCGTCGTCTGCGTCTTCATCTGTCTCTATTATGTATTCCGTTAGGTGAACCGACATGACATCACGCGAAAGAGTCGTCGCTGCGCTCAATCACCGGGAGGGGGACAAAATCCCGTTCGACATCGGGGGCTCGGCGGTGACGGGCATGCAGGCCAGCACCGTCTACAGGCTCCGCCAGGCGCTCGCACTCGATCCTCCCGGCACGCCGGTCAGGGTGGTGGAGCCGTACCAGATGCTGGGGGAGATCGCGCCGGACCTGATGGATGCCGTCGGGATCGACGTTGCATGCCTCTGGGGACGCAAGACCATGTTCGGGTTCGAGAACGCAGGGTGGAAGCAGTGGCGGCTGTTTGACGGCACCCCCGTGCTCGTGCCGGCGGGCTTCAACACGGAGCCGGAGCCGAACGGCGACATCTTCCTCTATCCGGAGGGGGACAGGACGCTCGCGCCGAGCGGGCGGATGCCGCACGGGGGATACTACGTGGATGCGGTCGTGCGGCAGCCCCCGATCGATGAGGCGAAGCTCAGTGTCGAGGACAACGTGGAGGAATTCACGCCGATTGCCGACGAGGACCTGGAGCATTTCAGAAAGGAGGCGGAGCGCCTCTACATGCAGACCGACAAGGCGATCCTTGCCTCGTTCGGCGGCACCGCCTTCGGCGACATCGCCCTCGTCCCCGCCATGTGGCTGCGCAACCCCCGGGGGATCAGGGACATCGAGGAGTGGTATGTGAGCACCGTGACGCGGAAGGAATACGTCCGGAGCGTTTTTGAGAGGCAATGCGAAGTCGCACTGGAGAACCTGGCGAAGATCCATGCCGTCGTCGGCGACAGGGTCGTGGCTGCGTTCACCACGGGGACGGATTTCGGGACGCAGTGCGGCCCGTTCATTTCACCGAAGGCGTACCGTGACCTGTACCAGCCGTTCCACAGGGAGGTCAACGCCTGGATCCACAGGAACACCGGCTGGAAATCGTTCATCCATTCCTGCGGATCCGTCTTCCAGCTGATCCCCGATTTCATCGAGAGCGGGTTCGACATCCTCAATCCCGTGCAGTGCTCTGCGGCGGAGATGGACCCGCCCGCGCTCAAGGCGAAGTTCGGCAGCGAGCTGACCTTCTGGGGAGGGGCGGTGGACACGCAGCAGACGCTCCCCTTCGGAACGCCGGCGCAGGTGGCGGAAGAGGTGAAAGCCCGCATCGACGCGTTCGGCCCCGGCGGGGGATTCGTGTTCAACGCGATTCACAACATCCAGGGGGGCGTCCCCGTCGCCAACCTCATGGCGATGCTGGAGACGTTTGACAAGTACCGGGGGTACTGAAGGCAATCCCGACCTACCGCAGCTTCACCTCCACCTCCCGCGACATGCTGTAGAGCGGCACCTTCCCCTGCAGGAGGAAGAGCACGGCGTCGTCCACCGCGGTGGAGGTCGCGCTGGTGCGGAACTCCTGCGAGTACACCATCTGCCCGTCCCTGCACCGCAGGATCTGCATCGTGAAGGCGGCGGCGGTCGTGTCGGACGCGGATCCGCCCACGGCGAAATTCATCGAGAGGTCCCGCTCCAGTCCCGCGAGGATTTCCTTGTTGGAGGGGGCGAGCGTGGTCAGCCCCAGCGCCGATTGCTCGGACTGTATCGTGGAGAAGGGGAAGATCCTGAACGCCTTGTTTTTCTTCCTGAGCGCGTCGTAGAGCTTCCCCGTCAGGGACGTGTTGTGCATCTGCATGTCGGTGAACGGCAATATCCCGAGCCCGATCGGCTGGCTGTATCCCTCAAACGGATCGGCCGTCCGGGTTGCGTACGTCACCGTCACGGTTTCCACCGTCGTCGAATGTCCGGCGAGCCAGGTGCGGGCATCTTCGCTCCCCATCGACGACGCCCGCTGCATGACCGAGAGGCACCGCGGCCTGTTCTGAAGTTTGAAGTACGAGACGCCGAGGGCGTAGTACACGTCCTTTGAAGCCTTGCCCGCCGCGGCGATCTTCTCGAAGAACCCGGCGGCGCGGCGGTAGTCCCCCCGCCTGAAGGCGTCAAATCCCGTTGCCTCAGCTCCGGCTTCCGCCGGCAGGACCGTGACCGCAACCGTGTCGACGAGGTCGAACCTGTGCCTTTCCTCGGCAATGGTGACGAGGATCTGGGCGGTTCCCGTCCCGTCCGCTCCGGGGTTCACGTTCAGAGGTATCTCCCTGGAAGCGCCGCGGGCGATGGACCCGAGGCCGGCGCTGACGACCGCCTTCTTCGTCGCCGGATCCGTCATATGCAGATCGCCCTTCCCCGCAAGCGCGCTGATCGCGGCGGACACCTTCCGGGCCTCGCCGGTTCCTGAATTCGTCACCCGGAGCCGCAATGTCGCGGCTTCTCCTGCAATGACTCCGACGGGGCCGGCGATGAGCTTCAGCGTAAATGCCGGGAACGGCACGTCGCGGACCGTGATATCGACTTTCGTCTCGGCGGACACGGATCCCGGATCCGCGCTGAGCGTCACGGTCAGCGCCCCTTTCTGCGCCGTGGCGGCAACGGGAATGCTGAGCGGTATCTTCACGGTTCTCGTCTCGCCCGGGGCGATGTCCGCGAGCGTATCGGTCGCCGGCACAACAAGATCCTTGAGTGCCGGCGCCGGCGTCAGTGCAAGGATGGTATTCCTCGCCGTCGCCTGGCCCGTGTTGGAGATGCTCAGCGCGAGCGTCCCACCGGCGCCCGCGCTGAGCGTTGAGCCGCCGCCGGAGGATACGACCTCCCCCCTGAGAACAACGACGGGTTTCCCGAACGCGAAAGTCCTTGTGCGTACGGACGACTGTCCCCGCGCGTCGCCGGCGAGCGCACACAGCGCGAGGACCGGCACGGCGAAGGCCGCGATGCGGCAACGGGCGATATGACGGACGGCGTTCATCGTGCCGGGGGCAACGGTAGATCCTGTGTCCCGGGTTGTGCCCCGGTGGATGTGGCTTTTCCCTTGAACAGGACAACGGTGGTGCCGACGGCGGCCGCCGCACCGAGGCCCACCCAGAACCAGGGGAAGCCGCCCGGTTTGACGGCCTCGATCCTGAAATAGTAATCATCTCCCCTCAACCCGACGGGGAATTCCCTCAGATACTCCCACCGGATGACCTTGCCGGGGCCGCCCGGTTTGACTTCCCCGATGTCGCCCGTCAGGCTTCTCGGCACGAAGGTGAACGACGGGTCGCTCTCTCTCCGCAGTTCGACCGTCACGGAGCATGCAGTGCCTTCGGGCGCGTCGAGGTCGTACGTGATGACGACGATGTCTCCCTCGATATGCACATCCTGATTGGAGACGCGGATCGGCGCGTCTGACCCCGCAAACGCCGGCAGGTCCGCGAGTGCCGACGTGAACAGGACGGCCATCAGGAGGGCGATGAACCGCCGGCGTCGGGCGAGCGCCTGTATGCTGAACAGTCGCATGCTACTTCACCAGGAGAAGTTTGCGCGTCCTGATCATGTTTCCGCCGGCCACCAGGCGGCAGAAATAGACGCCGCTGGCAACTGTCTGTCCGTTCTCGTCTCTCCCGTCCCAGATCACCGTGTGCGTCGCCGCCGGACGCACGCCGCTGTCCAGCATGCGGACACGCTGCCCGAGCACCGTCAGGATCTCCAGCCGCACGTCGGCAGGAGAGGCGAGCATGTACGTGATGGTCGTGCTCGGGTTGAAGGGGTTGGGATAGTTCTGCGCAAGATCAAACACCTGCGGAACCAGGTTCGCCGTCACCCCCTCCACGAACGCCTGTGTCCCCACGATGAGGCTGAACTGCATCGTCTTCGCCGACGTCGCGTACGCGTAGACGTTCTGGCGTCGCAGGTCGACAGGGGCCGAATTGAGCGGATCGACGAGCATGACCCGGTACTGCGCCGGCACCGCCGCAACGCCGTTCACCGTGATCCTGCCCTGTCCCAGCCGCGGGTTCCACACTTCGAAGTCCCACCGCTGCCCGTCGCCCAGCGCCGGGCGCATGTCCGTGGCAAACCTGCACCGGGCGGGATCCCACGCCGGGCGGGAGAAATACAGGAATCCTTCGTCGAACACCAGCGGCGCTTCGTGCTGGTCAAGCTCGTTGGGACCTTCGGCGACCGTCGGAGCGATCCCGACGTAGTTGTCCCTGTCCGTGTTGATGTCGCCGTCGAACACGAGCTCCATCCGCCAGTCGACCGGCGGGATCTTCAGCGCCCGCTTGCTGACCGATGCCGAAGGGTAGGGGATCTTCAGCGACGCGAGGTTGAGCGTGCCGTTGTCGAAGTAATACCCCTTGAAGGGATCGAGCGTGGTGCCTCCCGTGGAGGTCCGGACGGCGCCGATGTGCTCCCAGAACGCCGTTCCGGCGGGGAGCCCGTTGGCGGCGATGACCGCGTCGCGACCGACGCTCACCGTGAACGGGTTGCTGATCATGTTCCACCCGCCGTGGAGCGGGATGGCAAACGTGCCGTCGGATCCCAGCGGAGGCAGGGAGTCCGTCCGCGCAATCACCAGGTTTGACCTCTGGAGCAGCCAGTATCCTTCGCCGGTATTGAGCGCGGACCCCGCCGTGAGATCCTCATAGTAAGCCGGATACGTCGTGTCCTTCCCGTTGTCCCGGAGCAGGCGCCAGTCCGTCTTCTGCGTTCCCTGCAGGATGGCTCCCGCGGTGCGCACCCCGACGCCGGGGAGCCCGAACATCCTGTAGGAGGTCGAGCTGACATCCCCCGAGAATGTGATGGTTCCGGAGACCGGGCCGGTGCCCACGGTGGAGAAGTTCCAGGGGGCGGAGAAGGGACCGAACCCCGCCAGATTTCCGGTGGCCACGCGCCAGTAGCAGCGGGTATTCGGCGGCAGACCGCTCACCGTGCGCGAGACCGGCTGCACCGATGAATCGCTGAGCATCATGCTTCTGAACTGCGAATCGGTGGCAACTTCAACCCAGTATGCGGAGGCACCGCTCACGGCATTCCAGGAGAGAGTCACCGGGATTCCCTGTCCGGACGCGCCGCTTGCGGGGGCCGCCAGCACCGGGGCGGCCAGCGGGGCCACGCCCGTTCCGCTCACCGTCACGGTATCCGTGGCACTCGGTGCATTGTGCGTGAAGACGATGTATCCCGACTGTGCGCTCGCGGAGACCGGGGTGAACGTGATCCTGAATGTCTGGCCCTGCTGCGCCGGAACGGTCGCGGCCGCCGGTGTGACCGCGAAGCGCCCGTTCCCCGAGACGACGCTCGCGATGACGAGAGCGGCGGTTCCCGTATCCGTCACCGCGACGCTGTCGGTGCGGCTGTTTCCGACGGCCACGCTGCCGAAGCTCACGGTCCTGCGGTTGAGGACGAAGCCGACCGTCCCCCCCGCGCCGCTGACAGTGACCGTGTCGTGGGCCGACGGGGCATTGTGCGTGAAGACGATCGAGGCGGTCTGGGGCGCCGATGCCGCAGGAGTGAACGTGATGTAGAACTTCCGGGTGCTCCCCGCCGTGATCGTTGCGCCCGTGGGGGAGACGGTGAAGGCGGCGTTGCTCGATGTCACGGCCGATATGACCAGGGAGGCGTTTCCGGTGGAAGACACCGTGACGCTGTCCCGCCTGGGGGAGCCGATCGCCACTGTGCCGAACGCGATGGCCTTCGGGGCGACAGAGAATCCGGGTGTCGTTCCCGTGCCGGACACGCCGATGGTATCGGGAGAGCTCGCGCCGTTGTGCGCGAAGATCACAAATCCCGTCTGGGCGGTCGTGTTTGCGGGCGTGAACGTGACATAAAACTTGGCCGTCCCCGCCGCGGCGACAGAGGCCGTGGTCGGCGTGACGGTGAAGACCCCGTTCGTCGACGTGACCGCCGTGATACTCAGGGAGGTGCTTCCCGCGTTCGTGATGATGACGCTGTCCTTCCTGGACGTGCCTGTCGGCACGCTGCCGAACGCGATGGACCGCTTGTTGGGGGAAAACGCCGTCCCGGTACCGCTCACCGCCACCGTGTCGTGGATCGTCGGGGCGTTGTGTGTGAAGACGATGTTCGCGGCTGCTGATCCCTGGGCGGTGGGTGTGAACGTGATCGTGAACGTGCTCTTTGCGCCGGGCTGAATCGTGCCGCTCGTCGGGCTGACGGTGTAGCGGGCACTGGAAGAAGTCACCGACGAGATGACGAGCGCCGCCGTGCCCGTGTTCGTGACGGAAACGCTGTCGGCCTTCGGCCTGGCGATGACCACGAAGCCGTACGCGATCGATTTCCTGTTGAGCGAGAAGCCCGCGAGCGCTCCCGTGCCTCTGGCGACCACGGTATCGGGGGAGGAAGGCCCGTCGTGCGTGAAGACAATGTATGCGCTCTGGTCTCCGGTTGTCGTGGGGGCGAACGTGATGCCGAATTTCCTTGTCGCCCCTGCGAGGATCGACGCACTGAGCGGCCCGGCGGTGAACTGCGCGCTGCTCGACTTCACTGAGCTTATCGTGAGCGTTGTCGAGCCGGTGTTTGTGACTGTGAGCGAGTCGGTCTTCGAGCTCCCGACGGCCACCGTGCCGATGGAGTCCTTCCGGGCGTTGATGGAAAATGCCCCGGCTGTTGCCGCCATGGGCGACGTACGGTCCGGCTGCTGTGCGAGGAGCGGCGCGCAGACAAGGCCCAGACAGAGAACGATGCGGGAGATCAGAAAGGATCTCATCGGATCACCTGTTTCCCGGGGCGGTGTCATTGGTGGGGGAGGGGGGGATTTCACTCGCCGATCAATATGTCGACCGTTGTGCCCGGTCTGGCGAGCGAGCCGTGCGCGGGATGCTGGCTGTCGACTCTGCCTCGGGCAGCGGAATCAGGTACGGCCACCGCACGGATGGCGCCGATTTCGAAACCTTCACCCCGGATCAGCCGTATGGCCTCGTCCTTCGTGGCGCCGATGACGTACGGCACGAGGCGCCGCTCGGGGACTGCTGCAACCTGCTCTATTCTCGGCGGCGGGGCGGGAGCGGTCCGCGGCACCCGGTGCCAGGCGACGACTACGGTGATGGCAAGACACGCCACCGCCGCGAGCACTGCAATGCGGAGCCCCGTATGGCGCGCTCTCGGCGGACGGCCTGTCGCCGGGTTCTCACGGGAAGCTGCCGGGACGCGGCGCGCACCGGTGTCGGCAGGCCGCGATGTGTTTCTGCGCGCCGCGATATCAGCGGACGATGGTGCGGGGCGCTGCGTCGCCGCGCGGGGCGGCGCCGGTCGCGCCGGCGCTGCGGTCGCGGGAACGTCCTGCAGCAGCTGAATCAGCTCTTTCCCGTTTGCGATGCGCTTTGCCGGGTCCCGCTCCAGGCAGCGATCGATGACATGCGCTATCTCGCCCGGCAGATGGACGAACTTCTCCAGGGGGGAGGGCTTCTCATACAGGATCTTGTGGATCGTCGTGATCGGGCTGTCCCCCTGGAAGGGGTAGTGCCCGCTCAGCGTGTGGTAGAGGACGACGCCGAGACTGTAGAAATCCGTGCGTGCATCGACGGTCTTGCCCCCCGCCTGTTCGGGGCTCATGAACTCCGGCGTCCCCAGGAGCGTCCCCGTTTTTACGTGGATGGGCGTCGTGCCCGACTGCGCGATGCCGAAGTCCGTCAGGACTGCCGTCCGCGCCGACGTCATGATGATGTTGGAGCTTTTGACATCGCGGTGCACGATGCCGTAGCTGTGGGCGTAGTCGAGGGCTGCCGCCATGCACTTTGCCATCTCGACCGCTTCCTGCACATCGAGCCGTCCCTTTTCCTTCACGAGATGGTGCAGGTCCTTCCCGTCCAGGAACTCCATGGCGATGAAGTAGATGCCGTCCATGCATCCTTCATCGTAGATCGTCACAATGTTCGGGTGGCGGAGCTTGGCGATGGCGCGGGCCTCGAGGTGGAAGCGTTCCATGTACCCGGGGTCGTTGACGAATCCGGGGAGCAGGACCTTGAGGGCGACTTTCCGGTCGAGGTTTTTCTGTATCGCCTGGAACACCGTGGCGTTCCCGCCGAGCCCGAGCTCGGCGATGATCTCAAACCTCTCCGCGAGCGCGTTCTTGACGGCGGCGAAATGATCGACGACGGCGACCCCCGGCTGTGAGGCGATGGCTCCGTTGCAGTGAACGCAGCTCACCGATTCAAGCGGAATCTCCTTGCCGCAGTACCGGCAGTGTTTCGTCTTAACCATCCGTCCGCATTCCCCCGAATCCGGCCACATCTGATAGAGAATCTGGCGTGAAATCAATCACAATAGAGTGAATTTACCTATGACTGATATCACGCAGCCATTGTATCCCGGGTAATGAAGTAGCATAGGAAATGCCATGTTGATTTTCACGCCATCAGGTTATATTATAGTACACTATACTTACCATATGCAGCCAAGTATTACTGTGAAAAATATAAGAAGCCTCGGACCAAGGGAGGCAGAATTTCTCTCTATTATGTCCGAAAGGGGAGGTCATTTCGTCCACTCGGAAGCAGTGGAATTCTGGGGATCGGCGCAGATGGCGTCCAAGAAACTCTGCCTGCTCCGGAAGAAGATGTGGTTGGCCCGCGTAGAGCGGGGGAAATACATGGTGATTCCACTCGAGGCAGGCGTGGAAAGGGTGTGGTCCGGGGATCCCTACGTAGTCGCATCCTCACTCGTCCGGCCGGCGGCGATCGCCTATCGAACCGCGATCAGCTACTGGCGCTGGACGGAAGGGCGGGGTGTTCCTTTCTACATTCAGACGACGAGTCGAAAGAAGTCGGCCGGCAGAAATCTCCTCGGCGTACAGTATGAATACGTGACCGTCCCCCCGTCGAAGTTTTTCGGACACAGCGCGGAGTCGCGAAGCGGAAAAACCGTGCTCGTGACGGACAGGGAGAAGACGCTCATCGACGCAGCGGACGATGTTGAGCGCGCGGGGGGCGTCAATGAGGTTGTCAGGGCTGTACGGGTCGGTGCGGCAGAGATCTCGTGGCAGAAGCTCGGCGAGTACGGTCTCCGGTTTCCCAACCGCTCCGCCCTGAAGCGGCTCGGCTATCTCTTTGAAGCCGAGGTGCCGTCACTCACTGGCGAAGCGCGACAGATGCTCGAGGGCTGGAGAGCGCACCTGAGCGCGGGTGTTGTTCCTCTCCAGCCGGGCCCCGCGCCCGGGGGGCGAATCGTTACCCGGTGGCGTGTACGCATCAACTCCGAGCCCCCGTATTGAAAATCTGTCGGGATTTCACGATTGTTCATCCTCCTCCCGGGCAGGTACCGCAATGATGACAAAGGAAATTTCCTGGACAGAGCCGTACAGGATACGTGTCTATGAAACCGATATCACGGGCAGGCTCCGCATGGATGCGCTCTTCGACTACTTCCAGGAGATGGCCTGGCGCCACGTGGTGGGACTGGACCTCGGCTATGATACGTTGAAGGCGCTCGGCTACGTCTGGTTTCTCTCCCGGGCGCGCGTGCGGGTGGTGAAGCAGCCGGTGTGGGGGGAGGAAGGGACGATCGAGACCTGGCACGCCACGAATGACGGGCTGATGTTCGTACGCGATTTCCGGATGACAGATACCGGCGGCGCCGTGGTTCTGGAGGCAACGACCGGGTGGCTCCTGATGGATACTGCCGCGTTCCGGCCGCACGCCGCGGACACGCTCCCCGTGCCCCTCCCTCCCAACTACAAGGGACGGGCGCTGGATGAGCCGCTCAGGAAGCTCGTTCCTCCGCGCTCACTCGCCCCGGTCTACGAGCGCGGCGTGCACCAGAGCGAGATCGATGTGAACCAGCACGTAAACAACGCCCGCTACCTCGCGTGGATCTTTGACTGCTACGATTCCCTGTTCCTGAACACACACGTGCTCCGCGCGCTCCAGGTCAACTATGTGGGGGAGACGACGCTCGGCGACACGGTCGCCCTGATGCGGGGGGAGGATCCCGCCGCGCCGGGAACCCATTATATTGAAGGCGTGAGCCGGAAGAAAGGCTCGCGCGTCATCCAGGCGCACCTCACCTGGGAAGCGCTCATGACCTGATGCCGCCCGAATGAATACTCCCTCCGCCATGCCCGGAGTCTTCACGCGTCCGGGAACGCTTCCCCTGACGATTGCTGCGTGCGCGGCGCTTGCTGCGATGGTGTTCTCCCTCCAGATCTACCCGTCGCTGAGGGAGCCGCTGGCAGCGAATA
>Ga0335071_10002882_pt1 | contig 18245 bp, 20 predicted proteins | sample Lox_Sample_15_FD_206724 | JGI IMG/M metagenome (GOLD analysis project Ga0335071, IMG submission 206724) | Soil microbial communities from Loxahatchee National Wildlife Refuge, Florida, United States - Lox_Sample_1.5 | ecosystem: Environmental > Terrestrial > Soil > Wetlands | place: USA... | reverse complement strand
GGAGGGCCCCCAGTTCTCGACAAGGGCCGAATCAGGTATCTACAGGAAACTCGGCTTCGATATCATAGGCATGACCGCGATGCCCGAGGCCAAGCTGGCCCGGGAAGCGGAGATCTGCTTCAGCATCCTGGCCACTATTACCGATTACGACGTCTGGTACGAGGACCCTGTCTCCATCGGCCAGGTCATCGAGACGGCCGCGAAGAACGAGGAGGCCGTCAAGGGCATCCTCCGAAGGGCCGTCGGCCGCATAGCCGACGCGGACTGCCCGTGCCGGCACGCCCTGGAGGGCGCCATCGCGACCAGCCCCGACGCCATCCCGGAGAAAGTGAGGCGTGACCTGGGGCTGTTGATCGACCCTTACATCAAATGATGGCATGATACCATGACCGTTGAACTCGAGCCGAAGACCGACACGACGCTGTACATCATCGAGCGTTTAGATAAGGACGCACGGCTAACCTGTACCATCGGCAAGATCACGGTCAACTTGAAAAAAGGCCTGGACAAGGACATACTCGCGAAGATCCTACTCTCGCTTTCCCGGGTCGACTCGAACATCGCCTACGAGTACGAGACGATGTGCCAGTACGGCGATATCAACCGCCTGCGGCTGGAAGACTATATCGTGGTCTCCTACTCGAAGACCGGCCCGTCCGGATACAAGACTATCTTCAGCGTGCCCTTCTCGCGCCGCAAGGCGCTGCGCCGCCTGGCAATAACTATATCGGAACGCCTTGCGTCGGCGGACATGGACCTCTCCCTCCTCTGGGATGGCAACCCCTCGAAGATCGGCCAGCTTTCCGAAGAGCTGCAGGACGACTGGAAGCTGCAGGTGATCGAGGCGAACAAGGAAAGCTGACGCTATTCTAAAATAAGAATGTATTTATGGGTATAGTCGCCATGAAATCCTCGTCCATGAAAATAAGCGAGGCCGACGAGACGGGCTCAATGTACACGAAACTGTGCAGAGGGTGCCGGCTCTGCATGAAGGGCGCGAAGCTGGTACTGTTCGTTACGGGAGCATGCGCCAGGGATTGCTTTTACTGTCCCCTCTCCGAGGCGCGCAAGGGCCGGGACGACGTCTATGCAAACGAGCGGCGCGTCCTGTCCGACGAGGACGTCATCGCCGAAGCGAAGCGCATGCGGGCGCTGGGAACGGGCATAACGGGCGGCGAGCCCCTGCTGAAGCTCGAGAGGACGCTCCATTATATTCGATTACTCAAGGCGAAATTCGGCGACCGCCACCACATACACCTCTACACGGGCATCGCCCCGCCCGACTCCATCCTGAAAAGGCTCCGGGACGCCGGCCTGGACGAGATCCGGTTCCACCCGCCCGTTGAGGACTGGGACCGCTTTAGAGAGACGTCGTTCTTCCATGCATTAAAGCGCTCGAAGGGGCTGGGGATGGACGCGGGCGTCGAGATCCCCTCCATCCGGCCTGTGCCGCAGATGGCGGAAGCCGTACGGGAGGCCGGCGGATTTCTCAATGTCAATGAGCTCGAGTTCTCGGACACGAACTCCGCGGCCCTGAAGAAAAAAGGCTACCGGCTCCGGGACGATATATCGAACGCCGTACTGGGGAGCGAAAAAACAGGGCACGAGATAGTTTTAAATAATATAGCCTATACTAGGTATTGCTCGTCACGCTTTAAGGACGCTGTCCAGTTACGCGAGCGGCTTAAGCGTATCGCACGACATACTGCGAGGCCCTTTGACGAGATAAGCGCTGATGGAACAATTATATACGGGGAAATAGAAGGTAATATTACGGATGCGCTTCGGATCCTGAAAGGCTCGAATATCCCCCGGCGCATGTATCGTTCATACGGCGGCCGCATTGAGACCGCATGGTGGCTCCTTGAAGAAACCGGAGGCCTGTGTGCCGTCGCACGCTGCTCCATCGTGGAGCGCTACCCGCTTGATAACGGGCTTGTCGTAGAAAGGATACCATTACGATCATCTGGAAGTGGTGACTCTGAATAGCTCTGAAGACGAACTGGTGCTCGCCCGCATCAAAGATTACCTGAGCCGGGATAAGGACGGCAGAAGGAAGGCAGTTTTACAGATATTCCTGGAGGGCGGCCCCTACGAGACGAAGGATATCGACGAAAAGCTCAGGGAGCAGAATTTCGACGTGAAGAATAAGGGAACACCGGCAATGGTCGGCCTGATGGGCTCGAAGACCGGCATCCTCAGCGTCGACGTCACCGGCGACCACAACATGTACTCGATCAAGGAAAAATACAAGAGGCTCGTCAAAGCCGCTCTCGAAGAGACGAGCTAAGTATCCTCTTTATGAATAGTATCAAGTCTTTTTTATGGGACCTTTCGACAGGCTGGTACGAGCATATCCCGATAATATATAGCTGGTACGAGCTTTTCCTCAAAAATGAAGTTTTGAAGCATCCAATACCCCGGCACGTGGCCATAATCCAGGACGGGAACCGCCGCTACGCAAAGCGCCTGGGCAAAACGGTCGAGCAGGGCCATATATACGGCGCAGACACGACGGAAAAGGTGCTCGACTGGTGTGTAGAGCTGGGCATTAAACAGCTTACGCTGTACGCGTTCTCGACGGAGAACTTCAAGCGCCCCGCGCAGGAGAAAAATGCCCTTTTCGGGCTCTTCAAGCAATTTGCCCGTAAGGCACGGGAAAGTAAAAAGACGCACGAGTCTAAGCTCCGGATACGCCCGGTCGGGGACATCTCGATGCTGCCCCGGGACGTGAAGGACGAGATCGCCCTCACCGAGGCGGCGACTGCCGGCTACGACCGGTTCTACCTGAACGTCGCCGTCGCCTACGGGGGCCGTCAGGAGATCGTCGATGGCGCCCGAAAGATGGCGAAAGAGGTGGAAAGCGGCTCCCTTGCGCCCGAAAGCATCACCGAGGAGATGGTGGACAGGTACCTGTATTTCGGCAGCGAGCCGCGCTCCCAGGTGGACCTGATTATCCGTACCGGAGGCGACGAGCGGACATCGAATTTCCTGCCCTGGCAGGCCAGTGGCAACGAGTCCGCCATATATATCGCCGCGCCATACTGGCCCGAGTTCCGCAAGATCGACTTCATCCGGGCCGTCAGGGCCTATCAGAGCCGTGAGCGGGAGCACCGGGTCAAGCTGGCGGTCAGCATGCTGAGGATGAAGCGTCAGAACGGCGGCATAGACCGGGAAGGACTGCGCAAGAGCCTGATGGACGCGCTCGGCATCGGGAGCATCGAGGCTGAAACGATCCTCGGAAATCCGCTCGTCCAGCGCGAACTCGCAAAGAGCGGCACCTGAATACTTTCATGCCGCTTTGAATGGTTTTATATGCGGCCATCGTCTATTTTTTATAAGACATGGAGAGCACCATGACCGCACCCGGGAATGAGCTGTTTAACCGTCCGGTAAGCGCAGGCTATTTAGGGGAGCGGGAACGGTCGCTTTGCGTCGAGTGCAAGGGTACGAAGATGCTCTGCGCCAAGACGCGATGCCCATTGCTTGTAAAATATTATGCGGCCGCTAAGCAAAAGCGGTCCATCGACACCACTTCGCTCTTCGGCTCGGCACCGGGCGTCTTCGTAGGCCGCTATGGGTACCCTGCCGTTTCTATCGGCCCGCTGGTGCCGCCCATCGTAGGCGATACTTCCGAGATGGACACGCCCGAGCAGTGGATCGGCAAAACGATCGACGACATCGTGGGCATGCGGAGCGCACTGGTCAGGGGCCTGGCGACGGTCAACGTGAAAAAGCCCGAGAAGGCCGAGAAGCTCGTTAACGACCTGCAGCTTCTCTCGATGGCCGAGAAGCCCATCGATACCAGCGCCGAGTTCTTTAAAAAGCCCTCCGGGCGCATCGAGCTGGACGACGAAGTGCAGCCCTTCGGCCCCTCCGCGCCCCTGAAAAAGATGGAGATCGGCAACTTCCGGCTCGACGACCGCATCGAGAAGGCGTTCTACGATAAGGACTTAATGGCCAGAGATGCAGTGCTGGGGCTTTACCACGATAATACTCTCGTGACGCGCATCCAGCGGGCCTTCAGCATGGGCGCCTTCGGCGCGAAAAAGACCCGCCGGCTCGTCCCTACCCGGCAAAGCATCACGGCCGTGGACAGCATCATAGGCGAGACGCTGGTCGAGGAGGTCAAGCGTCTCCCGCTCATCAGCGAGTACCGCGTATTCGAGAGCTGGCAGCTGGATAACCGCTTTATCGTCTTAATGGCGCCCGAGCCCTGGAGCTACGAGCTCGTCGAGGCCTGGTACCCGGACACTATCTGGAACCCGGCGGGCCGGGACATCATGATCATATCGGACCACGAGCTGAGCGGCGGCCGGACGACATACGCGAGGATCGGCGGCTGCTACTATGCGGCCCGGCTGGCGACATCCGAGTATCTATTAAAGGAAAAGCGTCAGGCGAAGGTGGTCATACTCCGGGAGGCCCATTCAGGATACATCATGCCCGTGGGCGTCTGGAACGTCAGGGAGAACGTCCGCAACGCCCTTCGGGGTCCATATAGTTCGTTCAGCTCGCTCGAAGCCGCGCTTAATTATATACAGAGCCGCTTTGATATCCCCATAAAGCGCTGGACGCTCAATAGCTTCGTATTAAAGGACAGCCGCTTCCAGAGGCGGCTGACGGATTTCTGAGACCATGATTTACCGGGAAATAAGCTGTAAGTCGGCATTAAGTAAGTCGGGACTGCCAGGATTAGACTATACACTAAACCCGTATATGGGCTGCGGCCACGCATGTATCTATTGTTATGCGCCCGCGACTCTCAGGTATTCCGGCCCCGAAGCCTGGGGAACGTTCGTCAACACAAAAGTGGATATACCCCGCATCCTCGAAAAGGAGATCCGGACGAAAAAGCGCGGAGTGATCGGCATCAGCACGGTCACGGACCCGTATCAGCCTCTCGAGGCTAAGCTAAAGCTCACGCGAAGCTGCCTTGAGGTGCTCCGGGCGAAGGATTTTCCCGTGTGTGTCCAGACAAAGTCGGCACTTGTGCTACGCGATATAGATATTCTCCAGGGCTTTCGGGAAAAAGAAGTCGGCTTCACCATTACCACGCTGGACGACCGCCTGAGCGCCGTCATTGAGCCCGGGGCCTCCAAGCCCTGGGAGCGTCTGGACGCGTTGAGAAAAATTACGGATGAAGGCATCCCTGCATGGGCTTTCGTCGGCCCGATGGTACCCGGTATTATCGATAAAGTACAGCTTGAGGAGCTTTTAAAGGCTATAAAAGATGCCGGCGCCTCGCACGTCATGATCGACCGCCTGCGGCTCAAGCCCGGGATATGGGCCAGGATTGAGCCTCGCCTTAATGAGCAGGCGCCCGATATCGCAGATGCCTGCCGGAGCGCCCTCTTCAAAAATGATGGAACATTTGAGTCGCTACGGGCAGATGCGGCGGAAATATGCCGAGAGATTAAGCTTTCCTTCGAGTTGAATTATTAAAAATAGCCTTCTCCAACTTATTAATGTCGGATTACATTGCTATTGACGTATGCCTATGTGGTGAGAAACCAAAGGAATAATACTTGTAATCTAAAATATGGAGAGGGACCTTAAAAAAGAAGAAAATTCAATCGAGAAGAGTATCCAGATTGCCGTGGATACAGTAGTAGCCCCCGTCCAGGTTATGCTTCACAGCGACGGGACACATGCCACATTTGCACCCCTTTCTCGCCACGTTGCCCGTCAGGTTGCCCCGGGAGCAGAAGAGCAGCTTGCCGCCGCACTCCGTATAGCTGGGGCACGTACCGCAGAACTGCATGCATATGTTTTTATTATCTAAGCTGTTTTCAACGAACATATTCACACCCGACCATTAACAGCTTATTATTATTTATTTAATATATATAAAGTCGATTCTCTCCTGCAACGGTCCGAAGAGCATACAATAAGCCGGAAAAGGCCTTTTTCTCGTCCCATGTGCTTAACCTGTGAAGAATGTCTCGGGCCAGCGAGACGTTTGACAGGGTTAAAACAATACGACGCGCATTAAGCTTTCAAAGGCGCTTCCATCTCCTTTTCTTTTGCAGCTTCCCGTGAAGAGTTCATCCTGTCGGGGACGAAGCGCCTGAATCCCAGGAAGGCGACCGCGCATACCAGGAACATGGCCCCGACAACGACCCACAGCGCAGGGACGTTATTATTCATCGAGTCCTTCAGGACGCCGCCGAAGAGCGGCCCGATTGCCCACCCGATGTTCGACGTGAGGCCGCTGAAGCCGAAATACCGGCCGCGCATGCGCTCCGGCGACAGGTTCGCCTGCATGGTGGACGCCGCCGGGGACCAGATCATCTCCGCGGTCGTGATGATAGCCATGCCGATGAACGGCATGAAGAACCACGTTGAGACCGAGAGCAGAGAGAAGCCGAACGCAAAAATAACGGCGGACAGGGCCAGCATGGACGTCATGGGGTGGCGGCCGACCCGGACCGATACCGAGTACTGGAATAGGGCCACCATGAGGCCGCTGAGGGCGAACAGCACGCCGATCGAAAAGTTATCGAGGCCCACGTAGGACGACGCGTAGACCGAGAACAGCGTGTACATCTGCTGGTACGGGATGGTCATGAAGAGCATGATGAGGCAGAACATCAGGAACGGCCGGTCGCTCGCAACCGTAACGATGTCCCTCAGCCGGAACCGCTCCGGCCTGGTCTTCGGCATGGTATCCCGCAGTAAAAATACCGCGATGAGCAGGTACGTGAAGGTGGTCAGGCCGGTGATGAGAAAGAGATTCCCATAGGATGTGACCATGAGGAACGCGCCGCCCAGGACCGGCCCGACGACCCACCCAAGGTTCGAGCCTATACGCAGCAGGCCGTATGCCTCGACGAGCTCGCCGGCAGGAACGACGTCGGCGATCATGACGTCCGGTATGGCCCGGTAGAGCCCGCCGTTGAACGAGTTGAACGCCAGGGTGAGGATGAAGAGCGGGATGGCGACCTTAGTATCGATGGCCAGGCTGATGAGGAGATACGAGATGATCTGTAGGGCAAGGCCCGCTACGAGGAGCTTTTTTCTGCCATAGACGTCGCACAGAGCCCCGCCGGCATAGGCGGCCGCCGCGCCGACGATGGTCGTGATGAAATCGGCGATCCCCACCTGGGTCATGGACATTCCCAGGCTCTCGTACATGTAGATCGACATGAACGTCATCACGAGTGAGCTGCCCAGCACACCCACGATGGAAGCGCCGAAGAGCCCCCAGACCTGCCGGTCGAACTTCGATGCGAACGACCGGATGCCGAATATGTCCTCCATGGTACCCGGTCTATCCAAAAAGAGCTTCGCTTATAAATATTTACCCTGAGCTTACTGAAAATATATACGATAAAAGATCCTGGCGGCCCGTGGAGGACCGCCGAAGTAAAGGGCTTAAAAAAGCCATGGGCTTCTTTGAAGCCCCGCTTACTCGGACCTCTTTGCCCTGTTGATGAGATCCCTTACCTTCTGTCCGCCCTTGTGCCCGATCTGGACGTAAAAGTCGTGGCCATGGGTCCTCTTCGTGGTCTCTCCACCCTTCCTGCCAGCCTCTCTGACAGTCATATCTCCACGTTCTTCTCTTCTAGCCATAGGTATATCACCTAGTCAAACTTTAAGTTCCATGTTAATAGCATTAACCTGCGAAAATCGTATCATAGCCCCTGATTATGCCGAAGAATGCCAGCAGGGCTTCGAGGCTCTTGTAATTAGAATTTATCTTTAAAATGATGAATAATCGACTTTTTAATGTCATATCACTTTAATATGGCATAATACTAGATAGAAATCAATTTATTGCGCAATTATGGCCTTTTTACCGGTTTCGACCGCTATCCGGTTTCTTTCCCTCGTATACCGGGGGATCGGGATATTAAATAGTCGACCGGGAATAGCCCGGCCTTTATAGACATGCCCTCGGCGTAAATATTATAAGCCCTTCTTATATACATTATGTATTATGGCCCGGAAACAGGAGCAAATATCGAGCGCCGCGAAGCTCGAAAAAGACCTTAAGGCGATGGCTGGAAAGCGTAATGTGGAGTTGTGCCCGGTCGAGCCCGGCGACATCGTGGTGAGCGAGTGGGTGCGCTGGAAGTGCATGTTCGGCTGCAAGGGCTACGGCAAGCATCTGAGCTGTCCGCCCTATGTTCCGGGGCCCGAAGATACCAGGAAGATGCTGAAGGAATATCATAAGGCCTACATCATACACTTTAAGGGCATTCCGGGGATGAAAGAGATAGACCCTGATAAGGTGCCCGCGAACTGGCACGCTTTCCTCTCGGGGCTGATACTCTGGATCCACAATACAGTTTATGATATGGAGCAGTGCGCCTTCTACGCGGGCTATTATAAGGCGCTGGCCTTCGGGGCTTATCCCTGCTACTTCTGCGAGGACTGCGTGGCGGAGCAGGCGAAGGGCGTCGTAGACCTGAGCGTAAAGCGGGACTGCCGGCATGCGGAGAAGGTCCGGACCTCCATGGAGGCCGTGGGCATCGACGTGTTCGCCACGGTCCGGAAGCTCGGGCTTCCTATTGACGTGATCCCCTGCAAAAAGAACGAGTACGGGAAGTTCATGCATCCCGGGTTTAATTCCTACGGGCTGCTGCTCATCGAATGAGCGGGCAAAACAATTTTATTACTTCTGTTTTTTAGGCTTGCCAATAAGCCGGGCTCCATATGCTCTGAGCCTCCGGCAATTCGTCTCGAAAAGGTTAAGAAGCAAAAAAGATTAAACGGTACCCCGTACTATGAGTACAGGGCATGGCGATATGCGGATGACACTATCGGCGATGCTGCCGAGAAGCATCTCTTCGATGTTACTCTTTCCCAGCGTACCCATCACGATCAGGTCAACGCCGTTGTCCTTCGCGAACCTGGCGATGGTCTCGGTGGGGTGCCCCGGGAGAACGAACGTCTCGACCTGTAGCCCTTCCGCCGCCTTTTTCACCTGCCCGACCGCATTCTTGCCTTCCAGCTCCAGCAGCTGGTATATGTTCTCAGGCTCTGGCATCCCGCCTGTCCCGGCGAGCACCCGCGTGTCGATAACATAGAGCGCATAGACCTTTGACTCGTATAACCGGGCGAGGTCTATGCCCTTCTGCATGGCCGCCAGGGAGTATTGCGACCCGTCGGTCGCGATCAATATTTTGTTGAAAAGGTCAGACATAGTTCGAAATCTCCAAAAAAAGGGACCGGTAATGCCCGGCACCCGCATCTACTTCTTCGCCTCCGGCACGCCGGCCGTGGCCGTCATGCTGTTGGCGGGGCCGCTGGCTTCATGTACGTATTTCTCGCCTCGCATTGCCGACAGCACCGCCGCTATGCCCGAGAGTATGGCGCCGATGATGAACGATATCCGCAGCGACGGCATGAACGCATCGGCAAGCGTCCTCGGGAACCAGTCATGGCTATGTAGAACGGCCAGGACGTTCTGTGGTATGCTGCTGGCGACCGAAGCCGGCAGGGCGCTCAGGATCGCGTCGATCGGGTTATATCCCAGGAACGCCGAGAACAGCGCACCAGTCGGCGGTATGGCACCCAGCGCCGCCGCGAGCGGCCCAAGCTGCGCCGACCCCAGGCTGGCCAGGGAATTTTGTACGGCGGCCGGAAACGCGCTCTGGATGCCCACGATGATGATCGTAAAGAATATCGCCATGCTGGCCGTATTCGCCGAGTTCATCAGCGTGGACATCATGCCCGAGGCGACGCCCCGGTCCTGGGGCGGCACCGAGTTCATGATCGATGAGCTGTTCGGCGACGCGAACATGCCGCTGCCGCAGCCCATTAAGAATAAAAGTACGCCCAGCTGCCAGTACTCGAAGTCGAAGTTCAGCGTGGCCAGCCCTATGAAGCATAGCGTCACGAGCGCCATGCCGCCCGTGGCGATCCACCGGGGGCCGTACTTATCCGAGAGTATGCCTGAGATGGGCCCCATCAGGATGAAGCCGATGGTCATGGGCAGCATGTAGATGCCCGCCCAGAATGGCGTATCCGCGTAAGCGTAGCCGTGAAGCGGAAGCCAGATGCCCTGCAGGAGCAGGATCAGCATGAACATGACGCCGCCCCGGGCGATGGCCGACGTGGTGCTGGCAAGGTTGGCGTACGCGAAGGACTTGATCTTGAACAAGTCGATGCGGAACATGGGGTACTTTACCCTGCTTTCGACGAGCGGGAAGGCGATCAGCAGCAGGATGCCGAGCACGATGGACCCGATGACCCACGGGCTGCTCCAGCCCATAGCATCGTTGCCGTAGGGCATCAGGCCATAGGTGATGCCGATCAAAAGGGACGTCAGCCCGCCGATGAAGATGAGGTTGCCGATATAGTCGATCCCCGTCTTCGCCGCGGGTATCGCCAGCTCCTTGAGCTTCCAGTAGGACCAGATCGTTCCCAGGATAGCGAAGGGCACGCTGATGAGGAAAACGTAGCGCCAGTGGTAGACGGCCAGGATGCCGCCCAGGATAAGGCCGATGAACTGGCCCGACATGACCGCGACCATGTTGATGCCGAGAGCCTTGCCCCTCTCGCTGGCCGGGAAGGCGTCGGTGATGATGGCCGCGCCGTTCGCCATGGTGAACGCGCCGCCCACCGCCTGTATCAGCCGGAAGACGACCAGCTCCAGCGCTCCGGTATTACCCGTGCCCGGCGTCAGGAATAATAGTACTGAGCCTATAGAAAATATCAGGAAGCCCAGCCGGAATAGCCTGACACGGCCGTACATGTCCGCCAGGCGCCCGATGCTCAGGAGGAGCGTCGCCGTGACGAGGCCATAGCCCATAAGGATCCACAATAAATACTGGAACGAGTCTGGGGCCATGGGATTGATATGTATGCCCTCGAAGATCGCCGGCAGCGAGATCATGATGATGCTGCCGTTAATGGTGCCCATCAGCGAGGCGAGGGTCACGTTCGAGAGCGCAATCCACTTATAGTCGACGTTTATTTTAAAAAAATTATCGCTCATTTTTGCTCCATCGAAACTTGTAATCTATCATTAATTGACTATCGGCTGTCGATATATCGATAATCGACATAGTATTTATAGGTTATCAGCAAGGAATTATGTTACCGGCAGCCCCGGGACAAAAGTACTTGTGTCATGCTTTTCATAGCAGAGTAAGGAAATGGAACGCTATTTAAATATTTTAAAGGGCGCCCCGGCCCGCCATATTCTGCTCAAGAGCGTGGCCGTTGACCCGGGCTTCAGGTCGCTCAACGACCGGGAGCTATGGCGGCTTCACGACGAAAGGATCGCCGAGTACCGCGAGAAGAACGGGCGGTATGCGTCGTTCGAAAAGTTCCCGGAGCGCAAAAAGCCTTCTCTTTTAGACGTTAAGGCCGAGCTGGCCGCCCGTATCATGGAGCACTGCTACTTTTGCGAGATACGCTGCGGCGCTAACCGGTATAAGCGGCCGGGCGCCTGCGGAGTGGACTATACGTCTCACTATTATTCGGAATTCCTGCACCACGGCGAGGAGCGCGAGCTCGTCCCGTCGCATACGATCTTTTTCGAGGGCTGCACCTTCGCCTGTGCCTATTGCCAGAACTGGACCATCGCCACGGAGATCCGGGGACGCCAGGTGTACCCGAAGGTGCTTGCCGAAGTCATCGAGGTCCGCCATAAAGAGGGTAGTAAGAACGTGAACTTAGTGGGCGGAGACCCCACGCCCCATCTGCATACTATACTCGAAGTCATGAATTACGTGAACTCAAATATCCCGGTGGTCTGGAATTCAAACATGTATATAACACCCGAATCCATGCTCCTGCTGGAAGGCGTCGTGGACGTATATCTTGGCGATTTTCGCTACGGTGACGACGAGCACGCATCCCGCTACTCCAGCGGCGCCAATTACTGGGCGGTCACCACCCGGGCCTTTCTTGATGCAAAGGCCCAGGCCGATGTCCTGGTCAGGCAGCTCGTTCTCCCGGGCCACGTGGAGTGCTGCACGAAGCCCATCGTGGAATGGTGCGCCAGGAACCTGGGGAAGAACGTGCGCTTTAATTTAATGTTCCAGTATTTCCCCGAATACCGGGCTCACGCTTTCCCGGAGATCAATCGCATGCTGAACAGTGCAGAGATAGCCCGGGCCAGGGAGATCGTGAGAGAGGCCGGGCTCACGAATCTCGCCTGAGCCGTTGCAAGCGTGGCAAGGACGATTAAAAATAAACCAACAATTTATTAATCCATAGATAAATAACTGATTGATATATCATGACGACCCCACCCGAAAACGACGAGAACATGAGTGAATGCATCTGCGACGGCTGCCCGAGCTTCCCGGGCCAGGGCGATAAGAAGCAGTACTGCGGCCACGGCAAGAGCCCTTTAAAAGTCAACATGGAAGGCTGCATTTGCCCGGCCGGCTGCCCGGTATATTCAAAATATAAGCTGAACGGGATGTATTATTGCGTCTACGGTAAGGCCAAATAAAGACTTTATTATCATGAATAAACATGAGCGATTCTATATTGAAAGATATATAAAGTATATAGTTATCAATAGTTTATAGTCGAATCTATTATGCGAGCCTCTATATCACATTTCAGTAATGAGTAACGAGCAAGACTTTTCCGGGCTCATCCAGGCCCTTGCTTCCGAGAATAAGCGCTTTGAGGCCGCGGAAAAGCTGATAGATGCAGGAAGTAGTGCCGTAGAGCCGCTGGTGTCCGCCCTGAAATTCGACAACTGGAGGGTGCGGGGCAATGCGGCATGGACTCTGGGGGAGATTGGCGATGCCCGCGCAGTGAACGGGCTGGTCGAAGCGCTCGACGACAGTGTCCCGGAAGTGCGGGCGACCGCGGGCCGCGCGCTGGTCAACATCGGCAGGCCGTCCATCGGGCCACTGCTGAAGCTCATTGAAAAAAGGGATTGTAGGGCAAAAGGCCTGGTATCATGTATCCTCTCATGCCTGGGCGTTGACGAAGCCCAGCGCTCCATTCCGAAGCCGGCTTAAACGTCGTTCGGCGAAAAACGCAACCTGCCTTTTAATATTGGCACACTTTTCTGCGTAGCGTTTTATTTATCCCGGCCGTAAATCCTATCATGCCCGCGAGAGCTCCGCCCGCCATGAGGGACCTGAAGAGCCTGACCGACGAGGAGGTCAGCGCGCTTTTCGAGGACCGGATCATGGAGCGGGGCATTAAATATTTTGAGCAGGGTCGCATAATGCGGCCTTTTGTCTACCGGGAGAGCATCATGGCCGAGTGCCAGGGCACGCTCCCCGAGAATTACTATATTCGCGTCGACGTCAGGGGCGGAAACCTGGTGGCCTCGTGCACCTGCCCGTACGCCCTCGGCTATTGCAAGCATATCGCCGCCGTGCTCTACGGATGGCTGAAGAAACCGGGCATGTTCAAGGACCTGGGGCAGTCCGAAGATCTGCTTAAAAAGATGGACAAGGGGCCGCTGGTCGAGACGATCATCGACATGATCAAGTACGACCCCGACGTGGTCTACGTGATCAACCTCCGCCTGCTGCCCAGGAATGAGCTGCCGGGCTTCGTGGAGCGAGAGATGAAGAACATCTTTTCGGAAGAGTTCGTCGATTACCTGAACGTGCGGGAGATAGTGAAAAAGCTCGATATTTTCCGGGAATATGCCTCCGACATCTACCAGGGAGGCGATATCGGGACGGCCACGGTCATCCTGAACCCGGTCATCGACGCCATCGTCGACAATTACACGAACCTCGATGATACGGACGGCCTCATGCGCAACTTCTTCGCCACGGTCATGGACCTGTACGGTGACGTCATCCCGAACTTCCGCATGGAGGGCGAAAGGCGAAGGTACATGAACCAGGCGCTGGAATGGTACCTGCTGGCCGAATGGGGGCTGGAGCGAGTCCTGCGTAACTTAATACGTAAAGAGACCGAGCGCCTGAAGGAGCAAAAGTTCATGCTCAACGCCGTCGAGCTGCGGCTCGCGGACTTTAAGAAGAGCTTCATCACGATGGGGCCGAAGTACTCCGAAGAGTACGAATACGTGGAAGAGCGGCTCGAAAGGCTCGAAGAGATGCGGGCCGATATCAAAGGACATGCATAGCATTCTCAATTTTCATCCGCAGCGGAACAATTCCCCGGCGAAGGGCTTCTTCCTGCAAGGCTTGCCGGGAGAAACGCTGGAAACGATAGGAAAGGATATACATTAATATTACAATTGTACTAAACTACATATCCCTGACACGAATGAACTTCTGGTCGTGAGCCCGGTGGAAGAGCCCAGGACAATGAATACGAATTTTTCGGATAATATCCATCTTATAGGTACTGCCCACGTATCGGAGAAGAGCGTGAAAGAGGTGGAAGAGGCCATCGACCGGTATCAGCCGGACGTGGTGGCCATCGAGCTCGACGACCGCCGATATAAGGCGCTGACGGAAGGCGACCAGGGGAATAAGGATAAGGAGCTCCCGGTTAAAGAGCTGTTAAAGGGAAGTAACCTGGCGGTTTTTTTATTGCAAACGATGCTGGCTTGGGTCCAGCGTAAGGTGGGCGCCGAGATGGGTGTGAAGCCCGGCTCCGAGATGCTTGCGGCCATCGACGCGGCCCGGAAGAGGGGCATTCCGATCGCCCTGATCGACCGGGATATAAGCATTACGATGGCTCGATTTTGGGCAAAGATGACTCTGCGCGAGAAGCTCCGGATGGCCTATTCGCTGCTGCTGGCGACGCTGGGCTTCGGGACCGGAGATATCGACATGGAGCAAATCACGAATGAGAACGTCGTCTCGGACCTGGTCGAAGAATTACGGGAGTTCGCGCCTTCCGCCGCCGAAGTCCTGGTGTACGAGCGGGACGCTTACCTGGCCAATAACCTTCTTAACATCGGCCGGAGTAAGCGGGTGCTCGGCGTCGTCGGTGCCGGCCACAGGGAAGGCATTAAAAAGTACCTGGGACACCCAGAGACGATACCATCCATCGAATCCATCTCCGTCGTCCCGAAGAGGCGCCATATTCCCTGGCTGAAGATCATCAGTGCGATCGTTATCCTATCGGTGGTATTCATCTGCGCATTGCTGCTGTTTTCCGGCATACCCTGGCAGCAGCTATTGCTAATGCTCGCTGTCTTATTCTTCATCCAGGGCGTCGTGTCGGCCACGTTCGTCGCCCTGATCGGCGGGCACTGGAAATCCGTGGCCATGGCGTTCGTTTCCGCGTTGAGCGCGGCGATCCATCCGCTGATTGCCATCGGCTGGCTCGCGGGCATCGTGGAGGCAACGCAGCGCCCGCCTACCATGGGGGACCTGAGTACCCTGCTCGGCAATGAGGAAGACAGTTTTATCGAGGCGTTTAGAAACCTGTTCACGAATCGCCTGTTCAGGGTCATAGCCGTGGCCGCCGTGGCCAACGTTGGCAGCATCATCGGCGCCTTTATCGGCGTGCTCATCCTGGCCCAATATTTTAATCTCCACGATCCGGTGGGGATTCTCCACGCCGGCCTGTCCAACGGCTATCACGCCATCGTATCACTCGGTTACGGTTTAAAGTCATTGGCGTAAATTTGGGGAGTTCAATTAAGGCATGGTTGATAGAATAATCTTTTGCTAATTATCTTTTTAGTATATCGTCCTTTTTACCCAAATCCATTTGCATTATACTATTAAATCGATAAATTTTAAGTAAAAGGACAAATTATATATACATATATTGGTAAATTACCAAATATCATTAAGGAGAACAACGGATAGATATGGATAATAGTTCAGAACTGGACGAAACGGACCTTTCTATCCTCCGGCTCCTCAGGGAAAACGCTAGGATGAGCTACCTGGAGATGTCCCGGCAGACGGGCATTTCCGATGCCACCATCCAGTACCGCCTCAAGCGCCTGCAGGAAAAGGGCCACATCCGATACACGGTCATCGTGGACCCGGACCTGACCGGCTATGCCGTCATGGCAGTCATGCTCGTACAGACAGACACAGAGAAGCACGACGAGGCCAAGCAGGCCCTAGCGGCACTGCCCGAAGTAACGGAAGTCTACGGCATGCTGGGTGAGTACGACCTGCTCATCAAGGTCTGGGCCAAAAACCTGGAGGAGTTGAACCGGACCATCAACGACAAGATCCGGGCCATCGACGGCATCGAGGATCTGACAGAGATGGTCATGGCCGAGAGGGTGAAGGAAGCCGCGCCGCCCGTGTAGGTGATGGCATGAGCGAGTCGAAGAGCATCAAAAATAATGGCACGAGGCCCGAATTATCGGAGCTGCTGCAGAGCGGCCGCGCCCGGTTCTTCAGCCAGTATATCGGCAGGGACGTGGCGGATAAGGACGGGCGAGTGCTTGGTAAGCTAAAGGACTTTACCATACGGCCAGGCGAGACTTTAATGGAAGTCTCTGGAGTCGTCTACGGCGAGGGTCTTTTTAGTAAAGTGATGGGGCACGACGTCATCGTGAGCATGGCGAACGTCGAATCCATCGATAACAGCATTAAGCTGAAAGTCTCGATGGAGGATATCCCTCCAGGCAGGCTTGCTGAGAACGAGATGCTCATTCGCGATACGATCCTGGACAAGCAGATCGTCGACATCGACGACCTGAAGGTCGTGAGGGTTAACGACGTCCTCATGGCCTGGATCAAGGGCTCGCTCAACCTGGTGGGCGTGGACGTGGGCTTTAACGGCATCATGCGCCGCCTGGGCCTCATGTGGCTGCCGAAGTACGTGAAGCCCCTCCAACTCCCCGAGCACATCATCTCCTGGTCCTACATCGACCCGCTGAATGCCACCCTGCGCAAGGTCCACCTCAAGATACCGCGAAAGAACGTTAACGACTTGCACCCCGCGGATATCGCCGACATCATCGAGGAGCTCGACAACAAGGGCAGATTTACTATTTTCAAGTCGCTGGATGAGGAGACGGCCGCCGAAACGCTGGAAGAGGTCGAGCCCGACGTGCGGTCCAATATGCTCAAGCAGATGACCGTACAGGACGTCGCCGACATCATGGATAACATGAACCCTGACGATGCGGCCGATATCCTGATCACGATGCCCCACGAGAGAGCATCCGAAGTGCTGAAGCAGCTATGCAGCATCAGCAAGGAGCATGCCAGCGACATCCGGGATTTAATGACATACAGGGAAAACTCAGCCGGCGGCATGATGAACACCGAGTTCATTTACATTCACCCCGACCAGAAGGTAGCCGAAGCGTTCGCGAAGCTGCGCGCCTATGGCCACGACATCGACATGATATATTATCTATATGTCCTCGACGAGAAGGAGCGCATAATAGGCGTATTTTCGCTCAGGGACCTTCTGCTGGCCGACCCCCAGAAGCCGGTCAAGGATATCATGATGACCGAAGTCATCAGCGTCGTGCCCACGTCGTCCCGGGAAGAAGTAGCGAATGTTCTCTCCCGCTACGACCTGCTGGCGATCCCGGTCGTAAATAATGAAAACGTGATGCTGGGCATCGTTACTTTCGACGACGCGCTCGAGTATACGTTGCCCGAGGATATCAAGAGCCGCCTGCCGGCGAACTATCACAGGAACAGGCGAATACACAAGGTGTGATATCAATGGCAGAGGTAAAATGCAGCCCGCTCGGCCGTATTAACGTGAAGAATATCATGCTATTTTTAGCGGTTATCGGGCCGGGCATCATCACGGCGAGCGTCGATAACGATGCCGGCGGCATAACGACCTACTCGCTGGCCGGGGCGCACTTCGGGTACGCTTTCCTCTGGACGCTCGTCCCCATTACCATCGCCCTCATCGTCGTGCAGGAGATGTGCGCACGCATGGGTGTGGTCACCGGCAAGGGGCTCTCGGACCTCATCCGGGAGAACTTCGGCATACGCACGATGGTGCTGCTTATCATCGTCCTGGTGCTGGCCAACTTCGGCAATACAATGTCCGAATTCGCCGGCATCGCGGCGAGTATGGAGATCTTCGGCATATCCCGGTACATTGCCGTTCCGGTTATCGCCGCGCTGGTATGGCTTCTTGTGGTCAAGGGCACCTATAGCATGGTGGAAAAAATCTTCCTCGTCGCAAGCGCGTTCTATGCGACGTACGTCATATCGGGGTTCATGGCCGGCCCCGACTGGGCGCACGTGATTAAAAGCTCGGTCATCCCGACGTTCAGCTTCCAGCCGAGCTATCTGCTCATGTTCATCGGCCTTGTAGGCACGACCATCGCCCCCTGGATGCAGTTCTACATCCAGTCGGCCATCGTGGAAAAAGGCGTCCGGATCTCGGACTATAAGTTCACGAGGATAGACGTCATCATGGGTTGCATGGTCACGTCC
>Ga0335071_10002881_pt1 | contig 18259 bp, 18 predicted proteins | sample Lox_Sample_15_FD_206724 | JGI IMG/M metagenome (GOLD analysis project Ga0335071, IMG submission 206724) | Soil microbial communities from Loxahatchee National Wildlife Refuge, Florida, United States - Lox_Sample_1.5 | ecosystem: Environmental > Terrestrial > Soil > Wetlands | place: USA... | reverse complement strand
TGCTTCGTCGCTCAACCAACTGCATAATAGTTGACTACGAGTCCTCAGGCGAGTTCTCAATAGGTTAAGGTAGATTACCAGTTGAAATCTATTGTAAACAATGAATAATCCTTGGAAGCGATACAGGCCTTCACGTCATCCATAAATCTCGCTCCTTCGTAAGTCATTGGATGCATTTGACAAGGTGGGCGTTTGGCGGGTTTACGGCATCGTCGGAGACCGTTTGAACACGGTGGCGGCACCATACGATATAACGATACAGTCCATATAGCAGACGACAGGAGAGATGAACATGGATACAGCATATTTTTCCGCATTTGCCGCACTGGCCGGATCGGCGATCGGTGGCCTCACCTCCTTGGTGGCATCGTGGCTGACGCAGCGCGGGCAGTTCAAGGTCCAGCGCCTTGCACATGAAATCGCCAGACGAGAAGATTTGTACAAAGACTTCATCGAGGAGGCATCGAAATCCTATGCGGACGCCATTGAACATGATCTGACGGAAGCGGATGTCTCGAAATTAATCCTCCTCTATGCCCTCGTCAGCCGGATACGCGTCTTGTCGTCGCAGGCAGTCATCGAGCAGGCGGACAGGGTCATGCGAGAAATCATCGCAACGTACCTGGGTCCGAACAAGCCGATTCGCGATGTCGCGGTGGAGAGGCTGAAACACGGCGAGCTGAAAATGGACCCCATGTACGATTTCAGCAGTGTGTGTCGCGACGAGTTGGGAATGGAGGCGTTTGCTCCAAGACTTCGATGAGGCCCATCTGGTAGCCGTGGGGGCGAAGGACGTCGTGAAACAAGGCCTGAACGGCTTTGTCGTCGATAACGATAGGCATGAGGAACAAATCAGTCACGCCCTGGAGGTGCTGAGTAACCGCACTATCCGGAACATCATGTCGAAGGAAGCACGCAAGACGGCTTCCGGGTATGGATGGGATGCATCTTTGGAAAAATATTTGGAATGTTATTGCCAATCGCGAAATCACCGAAACCGAAATAAGCACGCAATGGCAACAAAGAATGCATTTTTTATTGAATGAGCTAATATTTCATTATCGAAATTTATGCATGTCGATATTAATAAAACAAAATGATTTTAAATTGGTTATACTTAAAAATTAGCAGCGTTGAAATCATTGCGGAAGATCGAGATGGAGGCATTTGATGCAATATAAGACGGCTTCGGTGCCTTCGATATAATAGAGCGAATCATCTAAGGAGGGGTGATGGCATGAATCCCGTGCAGATCGCTTCACTATTGTCCGCGCTGGCGGCAGGGGTATGGTCGGTTTGGACCTGGAAAGAAAATCAGAAAAAGGACCAAGAAATCGAACGTGATCGTATTGCCGCCCTTTATACCAACCCCTTACTTCTTTCCATGGAGGAACTGCAATCCATTATATACAGCATTCTGGAAGGGGATGCACTCGCAGTATACAGGAAGGAGAACCCGGATGCCTATGAATTCGCTTCGCCACTCGCCATTAAAATCCTCTATCGGTTGAGCCTTTACTTCGGATGGAGTTCCTCCGTCTTTCGGTTCGGCCCCTATACGAAAGACCCCAAAGTTATCGAGTTCGTGAGAAAAATAGGTCACATCTTCGGAACCCGCAAGGAATTCCCAGGGGATGCCTTCCGTTTCAGCTATGACGAACGGGTGTCACTGGGGCATTCGGTGGTGCGGCTACTATCCGAAAGTGCGGCCGAACGGCCTCTGTTCGAGTCTATGACATTTTATCAGTTTGAAGAAGAGATTCAAAAGGAAAAGAACACGAACGGCCCGCTATACCGGAGCAAATCCGTCAGGCGAACCATTGCGGCAATCGATGAAGCTGATCGTCCTGAGGTACTTGAAGGGCATGAGCGACTTGCCGTCTTGCAAAATATCATGGTTGACCTACTCGACTACTTCGAGAAGATGGAGGGATTTCGGGTCTCGGTCGGGGACCGCAGAAAAATAGCACTTGAAGCAGGTTACATCGGGAATGCCGGAATACAACTGGAAGCTGTTGAAATTGTTCATCAGAGCAGAGGCCGGATCAGGCTGAGGATTCCGCGTTTAAGGACGGATGCGGCTTACGGAACGAAACTTTACTCCCTATTGAAATCGGCAGAAGGGGTATTAAATATCCGGATCAATCCCGCCGCATCTTCGTTCGTCATCTCTTATGACGCGGATCTTTCAAGCTCAGATTTCGCCCATGCGATCTTGAATGCCATTTCTAAACAGATGCAGAAATCCTGAGCAATGTAAGGTCCAACTATTCGCGTTAGTATCTTCAGAACCGTGCGAAAAGCTAGTTAGGCGTGACCAGTTTAAAGAACTTGATAACGTCGATCATGCAGAGGGGGCAGGTTATCCAGATTCCTGTCAGCATCTGCATCTTGGCACTGCTCTTGAGCAAGCTACGTTAGGGTACTGCGAGCCAAGAAAAAGGTCACGTGTGAGGAGACCTCACAAGAGCAATTAACCGCAAGCAGATTTCTTTTGGATTATATTTAGGAATGATCATATAATCGATCATTATCTAAAGAGCCAAATCTAATGAGCCGTATTTCGAGAGTAGAGAATTGTGGCAAGTCGTTCAGGGTCGAACCGTTTAGTGTGCTTACCTTGGCTCTAACCATAAGCTGCGTATTCCAGTCCTTATTCTCTACCTCTGCTTTTGCAAACGAATTCACCATCTATTCGTCCGAAGGAATACAAAAGATCAAGATCATGGAATCGGCAGATTCCCAGAAGACTAGGGATAATTACAGGCTTGTAGGGGAGAAATGCATCCTGAACTGCGAAGCATCGTCACAGAGCCAATCGACCGACAAGAAGACCGCGAATGAGGCATGGGGCAGGGCAGAAAAAAAGGGGCAATATGTCACAGTTAATATCTTCCCAGATCAACCATACCCGTATACATACGCACCGTATGGATGGCCATCTAGAGTTTACAGGTTTCCGAACCATCCAAAACCTCACCTGCATCTGTCAGTCAATTCGCGGCACGTTTGGAATCGACACTAACTATTTCCCAAAGCTACTTGTTCACAGTGCGACTTCATCAACTTGTAGTTAACTGGCGAAGGCAGAGTCGATGGCTCTACCGTTTTCGTGTCTGACCATTTGCGATTGAAATCTCGTTCCCAAAGCCAATGAACTGAAAACCACATTACAGGAAGGAGTGCCTTTCTTCAAAAGTGCCTTGAAGGTAATGTGTGCTCTTTCGTTTGCTGCGACAACGATAATCATACACTGAGACCTGCCTCTGCTGTGATGGCAGCAAACCGCCTCAATCCCCTCTCTTCGTCGTCACACTGAACCATCGCCCATTGCCTAAGTTTCTCGAAGGCCCGTCCGGAAAAAACCAGCTCCTTCCCCCGCTCAATGCCCTCACGGATGCTGCGTGCTTTGCCGGTGAGATAGAAAATCGCTCCGGCGTTAAGGCAGGTCAGGTCTATGCAGGAGTCATGGCCCGTGCCGCTTATGACTTTCATGAATCGAACCGATTCCCGCCTCAGGTTTCCCAGAGTTGCGACGTCTTCATAGCTCGAACGCCTGAGACCAACGTCTTCGGGATTGATCGAGTAAGTTGTCTCCTTTCCGTCCGAATCAAACTCACAGATGACGCTTTCTCCCATGTTCGAAAGTTCATCGATGCCTTTCTCACCAGTAGCGTCAAGTCCATGGACGATCAGTCCTCTCTCATACCCAATCTCTCTCATGACTTCTGACATCTTCGGAAGGAGGCTGCTCGAATAGACGCCCCGCAGGGCATGGGTGGGCCTGCAGGGACCTGCCAGGGATGCGCTGATGTTCAGAGTAGACCCGAAACGGATCTGACCGAGGATTCGTGCCAGCGAGCGCGGATGGACCTTAGGGCTCGTCCCATTGAAAATTCCAATGCCGGCTTTGCGGATACTTTGGCACACCTTGTTCACATCGGCATCGACGTCGACACCTACGGCTTCGAGCAGATCAACCGTCCCGTACATCGATGTGAGAGCTCTTGCCCCATGGCGGGCCATGCGAACACCTCCAGCTGCAGCCACAACGGCGGCGGCCGTGCTGACATTGAAGGTCTTCAGCGCATCCATGCCTGTTCCGCAGTTTTCGACAAGAGGGGCCTCAAAGGTTTCATTGGCGGGGATGGTGTCGAACTCGACGATGGCCTGCCAAGCACCGGCGATTTCCTGAGCCGTTTCGCCCTTGGCAACCAGGGCTGCAAGGAACGCCCCTTGGTGCAGTTCGGGCTGGAGGTTTAACAGGATCTGCCGGAACGTTTCGTAACTCTCCTGCCGGGACAGATCTTTTTTGTCGATCAACCGTTGAATTGCCTTGCCGAATTGAATAAGGCTGTCATTATTGTATTCCATAATTCCATTGCCCCTATGGTCGCAATATGATTTTCATGCTCTGCCGCTCTTCAACGAGCCTCAATGCGGTTTCAAGCTCATCGAGTTGCATCCGATGGGAGATGAGGTCCTCCACAACAATGCGGCCGTTATGGATGAGATCGAGGGCCGAGATGCCTTGGCGATAGGCGCACCCGTAAGCTCCGACGATGGTCTGCTCGAAGTAATGCAAGCGGTTAAAGTCCACCGACAAAGCTGGTTCCGCAGGTCGTAGCCCCGAAAAAACGACCAACCGGCCACGGGGATTGAGGCTTGCGAGGGCTTCCTCGTATGCCGACTTTGACCCAACAGCCACGATGCACAGATCGTACTTCTCGTCGGCTGTTCTCTTTATTCCATTGATTCTCTGCCGTCGCTGGTCGTCAGGCTCTATGCAAACAGGGACAGCACCAAGAGCCGATGCCGCCCTGAAGAGCAGCGTTCCTGCGGGTCCGGCACCCCATATGGCAATGGTTTTCCCCATCCCGGAAGCGCCGAGTTCCAAAGCATTCAGGCAGCATGAGAGAGGCTCCGCGAAAACGGCGTGCTCCGCCTTCAACCCTTCTGGAACGGCTATGATGCTTCTCGCGGGCACGGTGACGTATTCGGCAAAACCGCCGTCGCGATGAAATCCCATGATCCGCATGTCACGGCATAGATTTTCCGCACCCGAACGGCAGGCCGGGCACTTTCCGCACCAAACACCGGGATAGACATATACCCTGTCTCCCTCCTTGAAATTGCTTACCGCTATACCAGTGCGATGGACGCTGCCCACCACTTCTTCCCCGGGGATTCGAGGCAGGACAAGGTCCCGATGTCCCTCCCGGATCAGTTTGAGATCGGTCCGGCACACGCCCGCCCCTTCCACTCGTATCAGGACTTCATCTTCAGTGGGTGGCCGAATCTTCGTACTGGCCACATCGAAACTTCCGATCTTGCGGACCATGATGCATTTCATTTTTTCCATTGGTCTTTCTCCTGCAATAAAAAAGGGCTCCAACAGCGCATAACGCGCGGCCGGAACCCTTTACCATCAGGTTCGTCATCTAAACAGACCCCGGTCGTCTTCTGACTTCCGGATTATCCATCGAACCATCGCCTTCCCATGACGGTGCGTGGGAACGTCCTTCACAGTGGCTTTTGAGATGGTCTGTGTCCCCGGTTACAGCGGCGGGACCGTCACGGATTCTCACCGTGTTCCGTTGCGGGGGTCTGCAATATTTTGATTTTCCATTTAGCGGTGATTTCCAAGAAAGTCAAGCCCTCTCGTTCCTCCAAGAATCTGACAGCTAGGATGCCGTTTTATCGCCTTCACCTACGAAACATTAAAATCACAGTTACATAAGAGTAACGATTACCGTTTAAAATAATTGAAAATTTGCAAAAAATCTCATTAGGCCATTTCGAAAATCCCTCACAATTTGTAAAATGATGGTTAAATCGTCGGGATACTTTACATGTAACGAATATAATCTAATTCTATGATTTCAAGGGGCAGCCCTCAGGGTTCGCCCCTTTGTTTTCTCATGGTGTACTTCGGTAAAAGAAATGCATGAAGCAGAGTCGATTGACTCTGCGTTTTTCCTTTCTAACGATTACCGATCGTAATCTGTTATGCAGAGCATGATCAATGCGCTGCGCACTTCAGGAAGCATGCGCGGCGCCGGTCCGATTGATCCTTCCAGACGCCACCTGAAGAGCCATTTTTCAGCGCTCTAAATGATACCTTCCATGCCGTAATCTTCAAGCTGCCGATCGCGAATCCTTTGCCTGACGGGCTTTCCAAGACGTAGCGCTGAGGAGTTCAATTGGTAATGAAGAGGTGTTTTTACGAGGAGATCAGGGTATGAACATAGAAATAGTAATGGAGGAGCAGGATTATATCTGACACTTCAGACATGGCAAAATTCCTGTATGACGGAAGAGTGAATGTTTCGTGGCTGAGATTGATCTCAGGTTTTTCTTACCTCTTTATTAGTCAAAATCTTATTTCAAGATACTATGAAAACTGATAATTGAAAAAGCATTTCGCAAACTTGGAGTGGCATGATATGAAAGTCTCTGCACCATCAGAAACAAAATAAACATTACATCCACCATACAGGCAAAAAGGTAGCGAATGAGATTCGATAGTATCTCGTTTAAGGGGAAAGTAATTCACTATTGCGCGGCCATCGGCCTGGCTGTAGCGGCCTACCTGTTTCGCCGGATACTGGTAGATTCCATTGGTGGCGAGCTACCCACTTACATCACCTTCTACCCTGCCGTGTTTATATCCGCCTTATTCGGTGGGATATGGGCCGGTTTTCTGGCCACTGCAGCGTCTGCACTGATCACAGCATACTGGATTCTCCATCCTGTCGGCAGTTTTGTAATCTCTTCTTTCTCCGATGCAGTCGGTATTGTTCTCTTTTCGTGTATGGGGGCATTCCTGAGCTTCGTCGCCGAGATGTACCGCCGCTCCCTGCAGAAGATTGCGGACTATGAAAAGAAACTGGCCTTGCGGGAAAGCGAGGAGCGACTGCACCTGGCCTTGCAGGCCGCGCAGGCGGGTTTCTGGGAATGGGATCTGCAGACAAATGAAAATCATTGGTCGGTGGAGCTGTGGAGGCTTTATGGGCTGGAGCCCCACAGCACCAAGCCCTCCTACGATGCGTGGCTGCAGACAATCTATCCCGATGACCGGATGAAGGCCGAAAGGGCCGCGCAGCAGGCGGCCAAGAATGGGACCGAACTGGTAGCCGAGTGGCGCGTGAACGATCCTGCCGGCACCGATCGGTGGCTAATGTCCAGGGGACGACCGCTTCGCAATGAATCAGGCGAGATCGACCGTTACATCGGCATCGTGACGGACATTACAGCACTCAAACGATACGAGCAGAAACTGCAGGAAAGTGAAGAAGTCTTGCGGGCAGCGAACGAATACCTCGAAGAGAGGGTCCGGGAGCGCACAATGGATCTGCGGATCCTCACAGAGCAACTCGAAAAGAGCCGGGACGATCTGCGTAAACTGGCTGCCGAGCTGGTTCTTACCGAGGAGAAAGAGCGAAAAAGAATCGCAGCGGTACTTCACGATGAAATCGCCCAAACCCTTGCAGCAGCCCGGACGCGAGTCGAGATGCTTCAGCGTCTGGTCGTCGATGAGGGCCGGCAGACTCTCGGGGAGGCTAAAGAGCTTCTCTCACAGTCCATCAAGGAAACACGCGCCTTGATGTACGATATTGGTAACCCCGTTCTCTATGACATGGGCGTGGATACAGCCTGCACATCGCTCGCAGACCGGCTGATGGCGATGCATCCCATCCGGATTCGATGCGATGTACAGGATTCGTTCAAAAGCCTGGACCGAAATGTGAAATTAATTTTGTTCCAGGCGATCAGGGAGCTGCTGAACAATGCTGTAAAACACAGCAAGGCACAGAATGTGAATGTCCAGATCGACTTAACCGATGGACGTATCCGCGCGGAAGTCAGAGATGATGGCGTGGGTTTCGATCCACAGACGCTCGGGGCGCCGACTGCCGAGGGCGGGTTTGGCCTCTACAGCATCCGAGAGCGGCTGCTGGCCCTCAGAGGAAGCATGCAAATAGAATCCAGCTCAGGCACCGGCACCGTGGTGACCGTGAGTCTGCCCGTGGTATGGATAGATTAAGAAACTGATGAATCGAATAATGAATAACGGAAGACCGAAAGAATGAGGAAGACAAGAATCCTTGTTGTTGACGATCACGAGATGTTCCGTGACGGGCTCAAGGGGCTGATCAACCAGGAAGCTGACCTGGAGGTCGTGGGCGAGGCAGAGAACGGTGAGATCGCAATCACATTAGCTCGTGAGCTTCAACCTGATGTCATCCTCATGGATGTCAAGATGCCGGTCATGGACGGCATCGAGGCTACGCGTCGGATCGTTTCCGACATGCCCGGGATGAAGGTCCTGGCTCTTTCTATGTATTCGGATGCCTCCCTCAATTCAGGAATGATGCGTGCCGGCGCGCTCGGCTACGTAGTGAAGGGTGATGATTTTGAGGAATTGTCAAAGACCATCCACAGTATTGCACAAATGAGGAAGCCCTGATCAAATCAATGAACGAATCAGTTTCATGAGGTGGAGTCGATTGGCTCCGCCCTTTTACCAGTGATAACGATTACGGATGGTAACGTAGCATGGGAGGTCAAAGTAAAAAAACAAGAATTCAGGAAGGAGTCGAGAGTCGAGGCGGGATCTTTGATTCATTTGACGTGCGTGTCTGAGTGGAGCAGATTTCGATCGTCCCCAGACCCCTCGGAAGAGGGGTTTTTTATGTTCATTGAAAATAACGCTTACACCTTGTATATAGCCTTGTATATAGCCTACCGGCGATTCAATCAAAATAGGATATAAGACACCTTGGGACGCCAAGGTAAAGCGGGAAGGGTGAATTTGTCTTTCACCTGATGCCTTAGAGCATGTTTTGTAGAACAGATCCCCTTCCCGACGCTTTGTTCTAAAACTCGGACGGTATCTTAAACCTCCTGGGATCAGGATGAGTTTGTATTTGCAAGGTCGATTCGAACAGAGCTTTTTACCTGTGTCCATCTTATGGAAGGGGAACCCTGATGTCAGATCCTGTTGTTCTCGGCATCGACATCGCCAAGCAAAAGTTTGATGCAGCATTGTTTATCGGCGGCAAGCTGAAACACAAAAGCTGCGCCAATAACAAGGAAGGCTTTGAGCTCCTATCCCAGTGGCTCCTGAAGCGAGGAGTGGATTACCTTCATGCCTGCCTGGAGGCCACGGGGAGCTATGGCGATGAGCTGGCCTTGTACCTGCACGAGGCCGGTCACACGGTCAGTATCGTGAATCCGGCCAGGATCAAGGGGTTTGCCCAGAGTGAGTTGCTCCGTGCAAAGAATGACAAGATAGATGCCGGCCTCATTGCCCGCTTCTGCCTAGCCATGCACCCTGAGCCCTGGGAGCCACCTGCGCCCGAGATTAGAGCTCTGCAGGCCCTGGTCAGACGTGCCGACGCCTTAATCGGCATGCGTACTCAGGAGATGAATCGCCTCGGGACGGCACCCCTGACCGTTGAGCCCTCCATCCGGGAGCATATCGCCTATCTCGATGAACAGATCGAGAAGATCAAACAGCAGATTGCCGGGCACATTGATGGCAACCCTGAGCTCAAGAGCAAGAAGGATCTGCTGCATTCCATTCCCGGCATCGGGCCGGCAACGATCGCGGCGATCCTAGCTGAGATTAACATCTTCGAGCGCTTCGACCAAGTCCGCAAGGTGGTCGCCTTCATCGGCCTTGCACCGAAAGAGGCGGTCTCAGGCAGTTCTGTCAAGAGAAAGCCCAGACTCTGCAAGATCGGTCACGCGAGATTACGCAAGGCGCTCTATATGCCTGCGCTGGTATCCATTCGGTACAATCTGATGATTGTAACCTTCTACAGGCGTCTGAAGAACAATGGAAAAAATGGCATGGTGATCGTATGCGCGATCATGAGAAAACTGGTTCATATCATCTATGGCATCCTGAAATCAGGAAAGCCATTCGATCCAAATTATAAACCTCATTTTGCTTGAATCGGAAAACGGTATCTACAAGTGCTCGGCCGGATTCATTTATCAATACTGACGATTACGGATTGAAAGGAACGCCAAAGTTAGCGGCGGCGAAGCCGGCCGCCTTGAACGCAATGTTAGGCGCTCGGCCAACTGAGGAGGCAACGCTTGCCTCTCATCACCGCGCTATCAGTGCGAACACGCCCCAGCCCAGGTATTCACGCGTGTACGCGGCGTAGCGTTTGGGTGCTGAGGTCAGTTCGGCTCGAACATCTTTCGCGAAGTCGTCGTCGGGATTCGCTTCGAGCCATCGGCGCATGGTGAGCCACTTGGCCGCCTCGTACCTGTCCCAGCTGTCTTGGTCCGCCAGAACCATTTCCACGACGTCGTAGTCGAGGTCGCCGAAAGAAGCGAGAAGCTCTGGAAGCATGAGAAAGTCGGAGATCGAACCGGCAAGGCATCCCTTGGCAATGTCTTCCGTCGGCGGTAACTGCCGCCAGTAGGGCTCACCGATGAGGATGATCCCTCCGGTGCGGAGGCTCCTCGCCAGAAGCTCAATTGCGCCGCCGACTCCCCCACCGATCCACGTGGCACCGACACAGGCTGCCACACCGACCTCTTCGTCGGCAACGTAGCCGGCAGCGTCACCGTGGATGAACTCCACTCGATCGGCGACGCCGAGTTCTTCAGCACGGAGTTTCGCTTGCACGGTGAACAGCTGGCTCATGTCGATGCCGGTGCCGCTGATTCCGTAATCGCGTGCCCATGTGCACAGCATCTCACCCGAACCGCTGCCGAGGTCGAGCACACGGGTCTCCGGTTCCAGGCGCAACGCCGCGCCGAGAGTGGTGAGCTTTTCAGGTGTGAACGGGTTATGGATGCGGTGAGCACTTTCGGTGATGTTGAAGATTCGTGGAATGTCCATTGCAGATACCCTTTACGTTCAATTTTTTTCGGTATCGTGCATACCATTATTTGCGACTGATATCCAGCATATGACCAAGATTAATCGACCTACCGCTTACAGGAAGCTGAGGCGCAGACGCATGTAGTTAACACCACAGGTATATGATGAGCTAAAGGGGGCAATTCGACACGGACAGGGAGACGATATGGCTACTACAGCAAATGCTCAACTCTTCGCTGCCTGTGGTCCACGGGTGCGTTAATGTCTATGGGGTACTTGCATGTGCAGGCGGGGGTCTGGACGATTCGTACCGGGGTGAGGCATCCCTTCCTCGGGAAAGCGCCTCAGCACAGCGCAAAGAAGGCTAGCGTTTGCCGAGCCGCTTCGCATTTTCCTTTGCACGGGAATAGAGGGGCTTAACTGCGCTGTGAGCCAACAGACCTGCGGAGTTGGGCAGCTGCGATACCTTAATGGCTGACTCGGTCATAGTGCGGACGAGCTCCCCTTGCCGCTCGATGGATTGGACGACGCTGCTGCTCGTGGCCAGCGAGATCATCGCCGTCGATCCGGTCAGCATCTGCGAGAAGGCTTGAGCCCCGAGCTGGCGATTCAGCATCATCGCAACCTCGGCCATGGCCCGGGCCGATTCCGTCGCGGCCTCGATCTTTTCCTGTCCCATCAGGGCAAATTCATGCTGGTCACTGGCGTTCGGTATGGGACCAGCTGCGGCCATGAGGCCGGTGCGGTGGCCAATGACCTCTGCCGAGGCCACCATCATTTCGCAGGTCTTCACAGCCAGGTCGGTCCAGACAGAAAACGGGTTGGCACGCAACGATAGAGTTTCATTTCTTTCCATACTTCTATCTTCGTTACAAGAAGAGTGCCAGTTGATCATCGGCATAGGATAGAATTTTCTTGAATCCCCCGGATCTCTTCCCTGCGTAAGCATGAAAGAAGACCACACATGTCTTTCTCATCCGTTCAAGTGGCCGACTTCTGATTGTACTCGCCGATATGGGTGCGAACCTTATTCACGTAATGCCTGTGGCTGCAATTCAGTCCGCACTACTGGTCAAATGCGAAAAAAAGGACTGTTTGAGTCCTTAACGTTTTCCGCCGGGCGCGAATCCGCAGGCTTCCCCGCGGGGGTTTCTTGTCTCATGGAAGGAACTCCAAGGAAAAAACCAGTAAAACAGAAGCCCGCCAGATGTGGGCTTGCTTTGTTGATGCCTTCGGATAGGAAAGAGGAAACTATACGTCGACTTCATGGTCAAGGCCTCACACTGAAAGACGTGCAACAGGGAGCAGCTCCTGGGCGACCACTATTTGAGCTCCGAACTTTGCGCAACAAATGAAAGCCAAACAGCACTGCAATCAAGAGCTCTGCGACCGCTAACTGATACCCCAGCATCTCATTGCCGAACTGCGTCATCAACGTAACTGTAACGCCCCAAAGCAGCGGCCCAATCACCGCGGTGAATTTCTCTGTCAACGAGTAAAACCCAAAATATTTCCCGATCTCTTCCGGAGGGGAGAGATGGACAAGCAGGGATCTCCCCGCTACCCAGAAGCCGCCGAAGCATATCCCCGCCATAGGTCCAATCGCCCAGAAAAGTGGAGTCTTCGCGAACAGGAGCGTCCCTGCCAGCACTGCCATCCAGCCCGCCAGCACAATTTGCATCCCGCGGTAGGAACCAACCCGTTTTACTACCCGTCCGAAAAGTAGACCCCCAACAATCGCGAATACTGTTGAGAAGATCAGGAATTGATCAATCTGAGAATCGTTATACCCCGCGACCCGTCGAGCATACACAGCCATGAAGAGGGTCGCTGTGTTGATGGCGTCCGAAAAAATAAGGTTGGCGATCAAAAATCGATAGAGCGCGGGATGGCGCGAATGTATGGTGAGGAGAGTGTCGCGCAGGTCAACAAAGGCGGTATGTATTGATTGTAGCACAAATTTGCCATTCGACATTTTTTCTTCAGGAATGCCTATTACTAAAGATCGCCCGTTGCCGTCTCTAATGTAAATCAACGCCGGCAGTGCGGTAATGAAAAACAGTATCGCAGTGGGGAGAAATGCAGCGACAGCGCCCCCTGCTTTCACTAGCGGGGCTACTGCAAGCAATCCCACAATCGCTCCCAGATAACCGAAAGCGACCGCATAGCCCGCCGAAGGCCCGACTTTGTCATGTGAACCCGACACTTTCGGTAGCAATGTGTTAAAGAACAGAAAACTGGTTTGATAACCAAAATTGGTGACGGCAAAGAGAATAAGAATTAAAGGGAGCGAACTCGCGGAGGAAAAGGCCACTGTGCCAAGAACCACGGTGATGGTGGCCATCCAAAGGAAAGGCATTCGTCGTCCGAGCCGGTCGGAGACTGTCCCCAGCAGGGGCAGTATTAACAAGGAAAGGAGAAGACTGCCGGAGTATGCGACGGAATAGGAAAGATCGGAAGCACCCAGGCCTTCCTTCACCCAAAGGGCGAAGTAGCGCGATAGAATGTTCATAGAGAAAAGCGTCGCGCCAAACTCATACAGGGCCCAGGCAAACAGTTTCATTGCTAGTGTACAATCAAATAGCTGATGAATGTCTCATTGATCCGTTGCTTTTCGCTGGTATGTTTTCATCGACAATTGTTTATTCGCTACCACACTATGTCTACCAGTTAAACTGAATTCTCTTTATTTAACACCTTGCCATTTGTAATGTTGTATCGGGAATGGAATACTATAGATCATGAGTACAGGAAGGTCTTCTCACCGTACTTGGATTTTGCCCAGCGAGAACACTTCTTTATCGACTTGACGAGTCTTCACACACGGTTGGGTCTGATCCTCGTGAAGTTTCTGAAAACAACCTAATTTGATATTAAATATCAGTTAGTGTCCCTCTCGGGGGATGGTTGAAACCCCTCGCCTTTAGGAGAAGCACGTTTGCACGAAGTCCCCGAAGGGGACGAGTGCAATATACCAGTACCTTATAAACGGGCGCAAAAAGTCGAATTCATTCGACGCGCCCGTAGAACCCATCGGCTTAGAGCCGATGGTGAATCAGTTAGTCAAGGAGAGAATGGGCTATGACGATGCGGGCAGACGCTTATGGCCCCAACGACCCGGGCAGTTCGTGTGCATGATTGCTTATTGCTTGTACGGTGTCTATGGCGAGAATGTGAGGCTGTTTGTCCTGGATTACGCTGGCTTCGGAGAAGGAGCCCCGTTGCGACTTCTCCAGGCCCTGATTTTCCCGGAGCGAAAGGCAGCTATACGCTGTCGGCCGGACATCGGACAGCGCCGCCTTCATCCCTGGCCTGCCTTATCTTTTATACTGACCAGGGCTTTGAAGCGTCCGGATGTAGGTCCCGGCGTCCTTCAGCCACTGTTCCATCTGTTCGACGGTGACTTTTTGGGGATCATAAACAACGTCATTGATCTCGTCGACTCCCTGCAATCCCTTATCGACCCTCAGGATGCCCGGCCGCCCCTCCAGGGCCGCTGCGACAACGTCGTATCAGCGGACGGCGAAGACGGCCGTGGCCGTCTGCCCGGGCGGCTCTGCAGCGGCGACCGTCAGGGTAAACGACCCCGCCAGAATTACTCCGGCGAGAAGGACCATCCATTTCATGTATCGACACTCCCCCATGCCATGAATGGCAGGGCCGAAAACACTTTTACTATAAAATAACATTGTTCATGATTTGAAATCGACAGAAAAATTCAGCAAATCCGGGTCACCATTGCCCTGGCTGGCCGCCCGGCCTCCCTCGGCGCCGGTGGTCGGGCCCGGACCCCCGCCGAATGGGTGCTCCATGTCATAGGGTTTATTGCCACGGTTGTGGTCACTGTATACGTCACCCGCGTCGCACGGGCCGCCTTGGACAGAAGACACTGAAACCCTTGACGACCGCGGAGGTAAGCCATAGACTATGAAGGAAATAAGATTTTTCAGGGAGGCCATATGAAAACCGTCGTTTTTAGTTTTTTAATTATACTCATGATTCTGGTTTGCTCCAATACCGGCATGACCCAGGAGCATGGTAAAAGTACATTGACAGGAAAGGAGAACATAAAAATGACAGGTGAAAAGCCCGGAAGTGGCATAGTGAATTCCGCGCCCGCGGACTGGAGGCACTTCAAGAAGCCCGACGATGCAAATCTGAGAAGGATGCTGACCCCCCTCCAGTACAAGGTGACCCAGAAGGAGGGGACGGAGCCCCCCTTCCAGAACGAATACGACACCAACAAGCGCGAGGGGATCTATGTCGATATCGTTTCCGGGGAGCCCCTGTTCAGCTCCCTGGACAAGTATGACTCGAAGACGGGCTGGCCCAGCTTTACGAAGCCCCTAGTGCTGGACAACATTGTCACCCGGCAGGACAAGAGCTTGTTTCTCGGGGTGCGTACCGAGGTTAGGAGCAAGCATGGCGATTCCCATCTGGGGCATGTCTTCGATGACGGTCCGCCGCCGACAGGGCTCCGGTACTGTATGAATTCGGCCGCTTTGAGGTTCGTGCCGAAGGAGGACTTGGAAAAAGAGGGCTACGGGGAGTATGTAAAGCTCTTCGAGAAAAAGTAGAATATGCCAGGCTGATTTCCGAGTGTCCCGGCAGGGCGGAGACCCTTCCGTCGGGAGTCCGTGTCCGTTCGGAAAACAATTCGCCTCACTTTAGGAAGCCCTATGATCCATCCCGGTGACGGATCATAAGGCTGGAAAACTCAACGCAAGGAGGATCCTATGAAAGCCAAGAGGACGATCGGCCTGTTTGTTCTCGGTGTCGTGTTGATAGCTTTGTCCGGTGTAGGCGACGCCGGGGCGGCGCCGGCTCCCCGTCTCGAAAAAGCGGTGTTCGCCGGCGGTTGCTTCTGGTGCATGGAGCACCCGTTTGATGAGCTGGTCGGCGTCGTATCGGTTGTCTCCGGGTATACGGGGGGTCACAAGAATAATCCGACTTACGAAGAGGTCTCATCGGGCACAACGGGTCATGCCGAATCGGTCGAGATCACCTATGATCCGTCGAAAATCAGTTACGCAAAGCTGCTCGATGTGTTCTGGCACAACATCGATCCAACCGTCAAGGACAGGCAGTTCTGCGACGTGGGGACGCAATACCGCTCGGCGATCTTCTATACCAGCGAGGAGCAGCGGCGTCTCGCAGAAAACTCGAAAAAAGAACTGGAGCAGTCGAAGCGCTTCAAGGGTTCTATCTATACGCAAATCGTGCAGGCTACGGCTTTTTACCCGGCGGAAGAATATCACCAGCACTACTACAAGAAGAATCCCACCCGGTACAAGTTCTACCGCTACAACTGCGGCCGCGATCAGCGCCTACATGAGCTCTGGGGGAAAGAATAAAATGAAAATCCCCCTTCATCCCCTTCTGTGAAAGGGGGAAAGGGGGATTTGCATTCTAACCTTTTACCCTACTTTTCGAAGATGAGTTCATCCTGAAGCTTGATGCAGTCCTTGACGCTCTGGGCGGCGGGGCAGCGCGTGATGTAGTTCGCGAAGGCCTCTTTTGCGTCGGCCACCTTTTCTTCGGCACACTTGAGGTGCATTTTTACCCGGATTGTCGTAATCCTGAGAACGCCATCGACATTCTCGATGTCTCCTTCAATATCGGTCCAGTAAAGATGCTCGGGCGTGGGGATCTTCTTTCCGGCCAGCAGCGTGGCCAGTGTGCCCATCATTCACCCCGCGGTGGCGGCAACTATATGATCCAGAGTTGCCGCATGCTCTTTTTCGGGCTCTACCTTATAGAACCGCTTGATCCCCCCGTGGACGCCGTAATAAACGGGTTCGGCGAACCCCTCGATCATGGCCCTGCGGGTGGGTCCCGTTTCCCTCACGATTTTGATCCGCGACGTGTGTACAATTTCTCCCATGATAACCTCCTTCGTATCTACGATACCATCTCTTCGATAATGTCCTTTACGGGTTTTATCTCTTTGATCAAAGCGGAAACTTGGCCGGCGCTGGCGGGAAAAAGATCAAAATCCCCGGATCCCCAGGCCTTTGAAAGGTTTCTCATGTCATATAGTCTGGGCAGATCGATCCCCGGATCAAGGATTTCCTTCTTCAGCTTGGGAGTGATGATCACCCTCATGCTCATCCTGTCCAGCGGCAGCAGGGTCGTATCACCATCCTTGCATTCAACGATGGCCTGTTTCCATTTGTCATGCGCCGGACTCTCAGCGCAGGCGAGAAAACGGGTTCCTATCTGCACGCCCTGGGCGCCCAAGGCCAGTGCAGCTCGATAACCGCGCGAGTCCGCAATGCCCCCCGCGGCCACGATGGGAATCCTGACGTTGTCTGCGACCAGCGGTATCAAGACCAAGGTTGAAGACTCGGGATCCCGGGATCGGAGGCCCCCGGATTCCATGCCCGATATCACGAGTCCATCCACCCCGGCCTCTTCGGCTCTCTTAGCTTGGGTAAAAGTAAGTGCCACATGGAAACCCTTCATCTTCAATTCATGGATCCTGCCGTATATCTTTGCGGGAGACCCTGCAGATGTTGTGATGGTTTTTATGCCCGCTTCGGCGAGCACATCCAGAATCTGTGGATTTTCCTGGTTCATGAGCATCAGGTTGGCTCCAAACGGTTTGTCTGTCAGAGATTTCACCTCCTGGACCAGTTTTTTTGCCATACTGGCATTGCTGAAGCCCAAGGCCAGCATTCCGTAGGCACCTGCTTCGGATATGGCCGCCACAAGCTTGGGAGCGTTTAATTCTCCAATCGGTCCCTGTATGATGGGATAACGGCATCCGAGCATTCTCGACAGTTCAGACATGATAGCCTCCTTTTCTTTGACGAGTCACGACCTCTATTCATAGTTTCAACCATTACGCTTCCTCTCCTTCAGCCAACTCACCATGCTCAAGATGAGCACTTTCCGCAATGGAAACAACAGTGTCCAGGATTTTGAGGTTTTCTCTACCAATTTGGTTTGCCATCTGTTTTTGTACTTCCTTCCAAAGTGGCAGGGCAATATCGACCAAACGCTGTCCATCCAGGGTAATATGGATCCGCCGTTCTCGAGGATCCGAAGTGGGCACATCTTCGATCAAGCCTGCTTTCTCAAGATGCTTTAGGTTTCTAACAAGTGTCGTCCTATCCAGCACCATGATTCTCGAGAGTGTGCTGATATTGAGAGGACCATGACCCTTGATGTACATCAAAAGCGCAAACTGGGTTGCTTTCAGTCTGCTTGGTGCCAACGCATGATCGTAAATTTTCGTTATGGCACGCGCCGCTCTGCGCATGCTTGTGCAATGACACTTGGCAGGTCGCTGCAGAATCTGTCGACTTGACATATATTTCCCAAAAGTGATAGTGTATATACACGTATAAGGCAAGCCATCCTTCGCGTCAAGAGTATTTTCTGCATATTCGCAAGGAGACCCGGACG
>Ga0335071_10002880_pt1 | contig 18261 bp, 14 predicted proteins | sample Lox_Sample_15_FD_206724 | JGI IMG/M metagenome (GOLD analysis project Ga0335071, IMG submission 206724) | Soil microbial communities from Loxahatchee National Wildlife Refuge, Florida, United States - Lox_Sample_1.5 | ecosystem: Environmental > Terrestrial > Soil > Wetlands | place: USA... | reverse complement strand
ACAACCAGCAGGGCGCCAAGAATCGTTGCAGAAAGGTGGGTTCGGGTCATGGTTGACGATTATAGGGACTACTTCGGTTCGAACGCAAGAGCTTTCCCGGTAAAATTGTGGGATGCGAATCGTGAGAAGCTGGATACGATTCGGCCTGTTGACGCTGATTGCTATCTGCATGCCAGGCCCATCTTTTGCTCAGCATTTGCCGACGGCGGGAAACGGCGCCAGCGCGCCCGCGGGCGCGAGCGACATTCCGAGCACGTTTGCGGCGCCGGCCACGGGCTATGATTACACGCGGCGCGAGGTAATGATCCCGATGCGCGACGGCGTAAAGCTGTTCACAGTGATCATCCTTCCGAAAGGAGCGCATAATGCGCCGATCCTGCTGACGCGCACGCCGTACAACGCAGAGAAGCGCACCGAGCGATTTAACAGCGTGCACATGTTGGCGACGCTGCCGCAGGGAGACGAAGTCTTCGTCCGCGATGGCTACATCCGCGCGTTTCAGGATGTGCGCGGCAAGTACAAGTCGGAGGGCAACTATGTGATGACGCGCCCGGTGCGGGGGCCGCTCAATCCGACGGACACGGATCATGTGACCGACGCGTATGACACGATCGACTGGCTGGTGAAAAACACGCCGGAGTCGAATGGGCGCGTGGGGATGATCGGATCGTCTTACGAAGGTTTCACGGTGGTGATGGCGCTGCTGGGGCCGCACCCGGCGTTGAAAGTTGCCGCGCCGGAGAGTCCGATGGTGGACGGTTGGATGGGCGACGACTGGTTTCATTACGGGGCGTTTCGGCAGGTGAATCTCGATTATTTCTACGAGCAGACGACGCGCCGCGGCGAAGGGGATCCGGTGCCTCGCGCGGGCTATGACGATTATGAAGAGTTCCGGCGTGCAGGCTCGGCGGGCGCGTTTGCACGTGCGCGCGGGCTGGATCAGCTGCCGTGGAATACGCGAGTGATGGAGCATCCGGCTTACGACGAGTTCTGGCAAGGCCAAGCGTTGGACAAGTTGGTGGCGGAGCGCCCTTCGGCCGTGCCGACGATGTGGATTCAGGGCCTGTGGGATCAAGAAGACATGTGGGGGGCGATTCATTCCTATCTCGCGCTCGAGACTAAAGGACAGGCCGATCACAACTATCTGGTCATGGGCCCCTGGCGGCATAGCCAGGTGAACTATGAAGCGTACAATCTGGGGCCGTTGAAGTGGGAAGGCGACACGGCGACGCAATTCCGGCGCGATGTGCTGAAGCCGTTTTTCGATCAGTACCTAAAGGACGGCGCTCCGAAGGCGGAGACGCCCAAAGTGTTTATCTACAATACGGGCGAAAACCACTGGGATCGGCTGGGGAACTGGCCCCTGGCCTGCGAAAAGGGATGCGGCGCGCCCATGAAGCCGTTGTATATGGAGGGCGCATTCAGTTTGGGATTCGTTAAGCCGGCGGGCTCGGCGAATGCGGCCGATAGCTATGTCTCAGATCCGGCCAAGCCTGTGCCTTACCTGCCACGGCCTGTTCGCTTCGCCGATTCCGATCGTTGGAAGCAGTGGCTGGTGGCGGATCAGCGAGCGTTTGCGGATCGGACCGACGTGCTGACGTACCAAACCGACGTGCTCACCGCGCCGGTGCGGGTGAGCGGTGCACCGGTGGCCGACCTCTTTGCTGCAACGACCGGCACGGACGCCGATTGGGTGGTCAAGCTCATCGATGTTTATCCGGACGAAGTACCGAGCCAGCCGGAAATGGGTGGCTACGAATTGGCGGTTTCCATGGATATCTTTCGTGGGCGCTACCGCGAGAGCTCTGAGAAGCCGTCGGCCATTCCGGCGGGCCAGGCGCAGCGGTACCGGTTCGGGCTGCCTACCGTGAATCACGTCTTCGAGCCGGGGCATCGCATTATGGTGCAGATCCAGTCAAGCTGGTTTCCGCTTTACGACCGCAACCCCCAGACGTATGTGGCGAACATCTTCTTCGCGCAGCCGGGCGATTATGTGAAGGCCACGCAGTCGGTGTTTCGCTCAGCGGATCAACCGAGCGCGGTGTGGCTGCCGGTGGTTCCGTAGGCTGGACTAGCGTCCCAATCCGATGGTCCAGCCGTTTCCCAGGCCGTAGGGAAGCGTGACGAACGGGAAGACCTCGACTTCGTGGATCTTGCCGTCGCGAATGCCGAACGTTTCCAATGGCTCTCCCGAATCAGGAAGCCATGGTGTTGCAACCTTATTGCAGCGCGATGTGGACATTAGATGGACTCGAGACGCCGCCCATTGTGATCACGATCTGCGTATTGTCGCTTGGTGTGATACCGCTCGGGATCGTCAGGTTGATTTGGTAGAGCCCGGCGAACTGGGGCGCCAGGCCGGAATACAGGATCAGGTTATCCGGCACGGTGACGCCGCCAATGGTGACCTTGGGCCGTACTGTTGTGTTTCGCAGCGTGAGATTGGAGAAATCCGGAGCACAGATTGACTTGTCGCAGGAGTTCCAACCGTCGTTTACGGGCGGAGTTACGGCGCCAAGGCCGTTGGCATAAATGGTGATTGTGTCGCCGGTATGCGCCGGACGCCAATCTGTTCCCGGCTTAACAGGTCCCACGATGGTTGCCGAGTTGGCGAAGACCACAACCGCTTGTCCTACGCCCGTGGCATCGGCGGTGAAGATGGCAGGCGAAGCCGGCGTAATGTTGATCACTTGCGTGTTGCTTTGGCCGACTGAATTGGTCACTTGGACTGTCGCAGTTGAGCCGTTGATTTCGTACGGCACCTGCGCGTTGATTTGCCCGGGGGCGACGAAATAGAGCGGCGCAGGCATTCCGTTGAAGGTCACCTTGACGCCGCTTAGGGAAGTCGGCAGCGGGTCGCCGGGCTGGATGGCAAGCTGCGAAGTGAAGTTGGAGCCGAAGATGGAGACGATAGAGCCGGGCGAGGCCGAGGAGCCGGCCATGAACGAGGCTGCATTGACGATGCCGCCGTCGGTGAGGGATGGCGGCGGAGTGTTCGAAGCGACGGGTGTCGCAACGGCGATGCCCCTCAGCCCATTACTCAGTGCGTAGGAGAACGCGATTTGGCCTTTGTCATTCAGAAAGCGCCCGCCAAATTCAGACGTGCCGATCGAGGAAACCACGGAACCGAACAACGGATCGCCATTGGCGATGACCTTGTCGTTGACTTTGTCGGGCCCCGTGAAAATGCCCTGGGTGAAGGGCGAAATGTCGAACTTGGCGAAGTACGCCACTTCGCCTTTGTTGTTCAAGCTGACGTACTGCGTGGCGAGCGAGACGGTTTGGTTGGTCAGATCCACGGCCGCGCCCACTTGCCCGTTTTGGACCACGAATACGCCCTTCGCGCCGTTGTAAGTGCCTATGAAAGCCACAGCGCCGCTGTCGTTGAGCTCGGTGTTTTCGGTGACGTTCTGCTTGAAGGACGCCAGCACCGGATTCGAACCAGGAGCAACCAAGAACAGGCCGCAATTGCAACTGGTCTCGCTCGCGACGTTGATGCCATAGAACGCCACCGTTCCCGAACTGTTGATCCCCAGGCCGTAAAGAATCGGAGCGAGCAGTTGATTCGCCCTTGGCAGCGCGGTATTGCTCACCAGCGTCTGGGCGGCCGCCGAGCCGTTGCGTGTCATCACCGCGTTATCGATCGTCGTGAACACCACGGTCCCGCTGTTGTTGATGGCAGGAAGGGAAGTGCTCGATCCGTTGGGAGCCACCTGGAACGGCGTTCCACCGGCGGTATTGGTGGTGATGGAACCGCTGGCTTCATAAACGACGGTCCCGGAATCGTTGAAGCCGGTCAGTAAGTAATTCGTGGGCGCTCCCGTCACCACTGTGCTGATGTCACCTCCCGAGCCGATATAAATGCCAGCTCCTTGGCCTGCGGGGGCGAACGCCACTGCGCCGTTGCCGTTTAGAATGTAGGTCCGAAAGAACATCAGGTTGAACGCCCCAGCACCGTTGTCCACGATTTTTGTGAAGGTGTAAGTGGTGGCGGCTCGGGAAGCACCAGCGAACAAAACCACCAGCAAACCCACGAACGCGCGAGCGGAACTTCGAGTCATACTCTCCTCCGATAGAGTCTGCGCCTTGCGGCGTGGCTGGTATTTTACCTCTCTGAGAACAGGCCGGAGGCTTCAGTGAGCAGGCTTACAGGATTCGCAGGGGCAGATTTTGCGCAGGTGGTCGTAAGAGTAGATGCCGGTGTTGTGGCCGTCGCTCCAATCGATGCGAATGGCGTAGTGGCCGACCGGCTCGACGTTCAGCATCTTCAGGGTAGGCGTGTACATCTGGAACGGACTGGACGGCGGCGCAGCATAGTTGCTCTTTTGCGGCTCGGTTCCATGCGCGCCGGTGCAACTGGCGCAGGGGCATTCGTCGCGCAGGTAGGCCAGCGTGTACTGACTCTGGTGGCCGTCTTTCCAGTCGATATGAATGCCCTTGGACTTGGAAATGGCGATGTGTTCGGGCTCGGCTTGAGTTTCGATCATTGCGTTCGCTCGACGTCGCGGACGCCGGAGATGCGGCGGATGGCGGCGACCACACGTTCCAACTGCTTCTTGTCGCGAATTTCGACGGTCATGTCGATGACGGCGCCGTCGTTGCCGCGTTTGTGGTCGGAGGAGGCCTCCAGGCTGCGAATGTTGCTCTGTTCGTTGGCAAGCACGGAGGTGAGCTGGTTGAGCATGCCGGGACGGTCGTCAGTGTGGACCACGACGCGCACCGGGAACGACTCGTTGGCAGCACGCGCCCATTCGACATCGATCTTGCGCTCCACTTCATACATCAGATTCTGTACGTTGGGGCAGTTGACCGAATGGACGGCGATGCCTTTGCCGCGCGTCACATAGCCGACAATGCTTTCGCCGCGGATCGGATTGCAGCACTTGGCGCGATAGACCAGCAGGTCGTCGATGCCCTTGACCTTGATGACCAGGTCGCCGATTTCACCGGGCGCGGCTGGTGTGGGAGCCGGTGTGGGTTGGGGAGCTTCGGCGGCCGGAAGCTCTTCGATGAGATCCGGCACCAGCTTCTGCAGCACCTGGCGCGCGGAGAACTTGCCGTAGCCCAGAGCCGCGTGCAGGTCTTCGATCTTGCTGTAGCCGTATTCGCCGGCCACACGCTCCAGCTCGGCTTTGGTGATGCGGCCGAGCGCGACGTTCAACCGGCGCGCTTCACGGTCCAGATACTTTTGGCCGATCTCGATGGCCTTGGCACGCTCGGTGGTGTTGATGACGTGCTTGATTTTGTTGCGCGCGCGAGATGTCTTAACCAGCGCCAGCCAGTCCTTGCTGGGCAGGTGGCCAGACTGGGTGAGGATCTCCACCACGTCGCCGTTCTTCAGGTTGTACTTGAGCGGAACGATGCGGGCGTTGACCTTGGCGCCGACGCAGGAGTTGCCGACGTCGCTGTGGATAGCATAGGCGAAGTCGATGGGTGTGGCGTCGCGCGGCAGCACGATCACGCGGCCCTTCGGGGTGAAGGTGTAGACTTCCTCCGGGTAGAGATCCACTTTGAGCGTGGACATGAATTCGCCCGGATCGCGGATTTCCTGCTGCCATTCGACGAGCTGGCGAAGCCAACTGATGCGCTGGTCGTCGTCGGCCGGGCCTTTCTTGCCCTCTTTATATTTCCAGTGGGCGGCGATGCCTTCTTCCGCCAGACGGTGCATCTCGTCGGTTCTGATCTGGACTTCGAACGAATGCCCGCCGGGCCCGATCACGGATGTGTGCAGCGATTGGTAGAGATTGGGGCGGGGAATCGCGATGAAGTCCTTAATGCGGCCGGGGATAGGATGCCATTCGTTGTGAATGACGCCGAGGGCGGCGTAGCAGTTCTTCACTGAATCCGTGACGATGCGCAGCGCGAGCAGATCGTAGACTTGGTCGAGGCCGATTTTCTGCCGCTTCATCTTCTGGTAGACGGAATAGGGGCGCTTAATACGGGCTTCGACGCGAGCGGGAATGTTTTCGCGGCGCAGATTCATTTCGACGTCGTGCCGCATCTTGTTCAGGTACTCTTCGTTCTGGACGCGCTGGGATTCGATCTCGCGCATCAGTTCGGTGGACGCTTCCGGCTCTAGGTAACGGAACGAGAGGTCTTCGAGCTCGCCTCGGATTTTGCCCATTCCAAGCCGATGCGCGATGGGCGCGTAGATCTCGGACGTTTCCTGCGCGATGCGGAGGCGGCGCTCAGGCGGCAAAGCGTCGAGCGTGCGCATATTGTGCAGGCGGTCGGCCAGTTTGACGATGACGACGCGGATGTCGTTCACCATCGCGAGCAGCATCTTGCGGACGCTTTCGGCCTGGCGGTCCTCACGCGAATAGACGTGAAGCTTGCTCAGTTTCGTGACGCCGTCGACGCAGATTGCGACTTCCTGGCCGAATTCCTTGTGGATGGTGTCCAGGCTGAGGCTGGTGTCTTCGACGGTGTCGTGCAGCAGGCCCGTGACCAGGCACACCATGTCCATCTGCATGTCCGCCAGGATCAGCGTGACGTGCAAGGGATGGATCATGTAAGGTTCGCCCGAGTCGCGTAGCTGGCCCCTGTGGGCGTCAGCGGCCATGCGGTAGGCCTTATCGAGCTGGGAAAGGTCGTCTTTGGGACGCAGCGCGCGGACCTTTTGTTCGAGCTCGGCGTAGAGTTGCTCGACCGGGCCTGCTGCGGGGACTGCCGGGATGACTTCTGTGGACACCTATTTCTAGGTTACTTGGTTTGGGCTGGATTCTTCAATTTCCGGTCGGCAAGCTATCTGGGCCGCGGGGCGAACCAGGGTTTGCCAAATGGACTGAGCCGAGTAAAAATCGGAGGACATCGCTTGCACGGCGTCGGTTTTTGGTTGTCGCGCATCCAGGGCGCACTGTAGCGAATGCGTTCGATCCCGTTGGACCATCGGCACTCAAGACGACCGGTTCCTGTCTGCCAAGAGATCTTCATTACAATCGCCTCCTTGCAGCTGCTTTCAAGACTTCAAGACAAGGATACACCGCTGGCCCATTCGGGGCATGCAGGAGCCGGGTGCCCGCTGATAGACTCGACACCATGCCCAGTCGCAGACAGTTTTTGCAACGAGCTATCGGCAGCGCCGGAGTTGTCTTTACCGGGTGCTGCATGAAGGCTGCGCGTGCGCAGAGCGCGCCGCAGCGCCGTCAGGTAAGCGTCAGCGGGCGGCGAATCAAGACCATCGACGTTCATTCCCATTGCCTGGTGCCCGAAGCGCTGGCGTTGATGGGTACGGCGGCGAATACGCCAGGCGGGTCGAACCGCACCGACAACCCCGGCCTGACGATTGGGCCGGAGCGTCTGCGCGTGATGGACGAGCAGGGCATCGACGTCGAGGCGCTCAGCATTAACGCTTTTTGGTATGCAACCGACCGCGATCTGGCGGCCAAGATCATCCGAATCCAGAACGAAAAGCTCGCGGATCTGTGTGCCAAGTATCCCGACCGTTTGGTTGCTTTCGCGACGGTGGCGTTGCAGCATCCGGAGTTGGCGGCCCAGCAACTAGAAGAGGGCGTCAAAAAGCTGGGGCTGCGGGGCGCGGCCATTGGCGGGCACGTCAACGGCGAGGAAATATCGTCGCCGCGCTTCGACCCCTTCTGGGCCAAGGCGGAGGAATTGCAGGCGCTGGTCTTCATTCATCCGCAGGGTATCCCCGAGTTGCAGAAGCGCCTGGAAGGCAACGGCTATCTGACGAACGTGATCGGCAATCCGCTGGAAACCACTATCGCTCTTTCGCACTTGATCTTCGATGGCACGCTGGACAAATTTCCGAACCTGAAGATCTGCGCGGCGCACGGGGGCGGCTATCTGCCGTCGTACGCGGACCGGTCCGACCACGGCTGCGTAACGTTTCCAGCCAATTGCAGTGCGACGCCGCTCAAGAAGCATCCAGCCGAATACCTGCGGCAACTCTATTTCGACTCGCTGGTCTTTACTCCGGAAGCGCTGCGCCACTTGATTGCCCAGTATGGCGCGAGTCAAATCGTCATGGGGACCGACTGGCCATTCCCCTGGACGACAACGGCCGTGGATCACATTCTGAAGACGCCGGGTATGAGCGTTGCCGAGCGAGAAGCCATCCTGGGTGGCAATGCGGCAAAGCTGCTGCGTATCGCAACATAACCAGCGGCCTCTGTCACAATAGAGGTACATGACAGGGAACGAGATCCGCCAGAAGTTTCTGGAGTACTTCGCGGCGCGAGGCCATACGATTGTCCGCAGTTCGTCGCTGGTGCCGGCGAACGATCCGACGCTGCTGTTCACCAACGCCGGTATGAACCAGTTCAAGGACATTTTCACAGGCCTGGAAACGCGCAGTTACAACCGCGCGACGACCTCGCAAAAGTGCGTGCGCGCGGGCGGCAAGCACAACGACCTGGATAATGTCGGCTACACGCGGCGGCATCATACGTTCTTTGAGATGCTGGGGAATTTCTCCTTTGGCGATTACTTCAAGAAAGACGCCATCGCATACGCCTGGGAGCTGCTGACGCGCGATTTTGCGCTTCCGAAGGACAGATTGTACGTCACCGTGTTTCGGGAGGACGACGACGCCGAGCGGCTCTGGCAGGAGGTCGCGGGCGTTCCGAAGAGCCGCATCTTCCGCATGGACGAGAAGGACAACTTCTGGCAGATGGGTGAGACCGGGCCGTGTGGCCCGTGCTCGGAGATTCATTACGATTTCGGCCCCGATGCGGGACCCGGCGAGTTTCCGAACGATCCGGGCGAGCGGTTCGTCGAGGTCTGGAACCTGGTCTTCATGCAGTTCGACCGTTCCGCTGACGGTAAGATGACGCCGCTGCCACGGCCGTCGATCGATACCGGCATGGGCCTGGAGCGCATCGCCTGCGTGATGCAGGGCAAGCTTTCGAACTACGAAACGGATTTGATCCGGCCGATCATCGATCGTGCAGCGGAGCTGCTGGGCGTCTCCTACGGCGACGATCCCCGCACGGATGTGGCGCTGCGCATCAATGCCGATCACAGCCGGTCGACCGCGTTCCTGATTCATGACGGCGTGCTGCCTTCCAACGAAGGGCGTGGCTACGTGCTGCGCAAAATCATGCGCCGGGCCATCCGCAACGCGCGCATGATCGGCCGTGAGGAGCCGTATTTGTACCAGCTCACCGGCTTTGTCGCTGAGCTGATGAAGCCAGGCTATCCGGAGCTGATGGAGAGCATCCAGCGCGTGGCGCGCGTCGTGAAGGACGAAGAACACCGCTACGCCACCACGTTCCAGGTGGCCGAGAAAGTGTTTGCCGAAGAAGCCAAGGCCGCTGCGGGCGGCGTGATTTCGGGCGCTGCCGCGTTCAAGCTCTACGACACGTTCGGTCTGGCGCTGGATGAAATGGAAGACATGGCGCGGGAGCGCAGCCTCGCCATCGACCACGACGGCTTCCAGTCGGAGATGGAAAAACAGCGTGCGCGTGCCAGGGCCAGCTGGAGGGGTGCTGACAAAGCGCAAATCGCCGAAGTCTACCGGGACCTTCCGCCCACTGAGTTCGTCGGACGTGACACGCTCGAAACTCCGGTGAAGGTGCTGCGCGTCATCCAGCAGGATGGCAAAACCGAGCTGGTGTTTGATCGCACGCCGTTTTACGCCGAAGCCGGCGGCCAGGTGGGTGACAGTGGCGTGCTGATGGCTCAGTCGGGCGAAAAGGTCGCATTGGTTTTAGATACGTACAAGCCCGCGCCGGGCGCGACGGTTCACCTCGTGGAGATTCACACGGCCATTCACGAAGGCGACGTCTTCGTCGGCCGGGTGAACGGGGATCTGCGGCACGCTACTATGCGGAACCATACGGCCACGCACCTGTTGCACGCGGCGCTCCGCAAAGTGCTGGGCACGCACGTCAAGCAAGCGGGCAGCGTCGTGGACCAGCACCGTCTGCGCTTCGACTTCACACACTACGCCGCGACCGATCCCGAAGAGCTATCCGAGATTCAAAAGCTGATCAACGAAGAGATCTTAAAGAACATCGAGGTCAACACGGATGTGATGGACCTTGACCAGGCCGTCAACACCGGCGCGATGGCGCTGTTTGGCGAGAAATACGGCGACCGCGTGCGTGTGGTCTCCATTCCCGGCTTCAGCAAGGAGCTGTGCGGAGGCACGCACGTCCGCCGTACGGGAGACATCGGCCTGTGCGTCATCACTTATGAGGGCGCCATTTCCGCGGGCCATCGCCGCATTGAAGCCATCACCGGCGAAGCAATCCTCGACAGGCTCCAGGCCGAGGCAATCACGGCCAAACAGACGCAAGAAAAACTCGCTGAGGACAAGCGCGCTCTGGAACGCCAGATCGAACAGCTCAAGGAAAAGCTTGCACGCTCCGAGGTTTCTGGCATCGAAGGCGGTGTCCGCGAAATCAAGGGCGTGAAGGTGCTGGCCGCGCAGGTCTCGGGCATGGATCGGGAGCAATTGCGCACCATGGTGGATTCGCTGCGCGTCAAGTGGAAGACTGCCGTAGTTCTTCTGGCTTCGGCCGAGAATTCGAATGTGTCCATCGTCTCCGGCGTCACCAAAGATCTGACGTCGAAGGTCCACGCCGGCAAACTGGTCGGCTCCGTAGCGCAGGCGGTTGGCGGCAAGGGCGGTGGCCGGCCCGATATGGCCGAGGCCGGAGGAAAGAATCCTGCCGCGCTCCCCGGTGCGCTTGCCAGCGTCTACACCACGGTTGAGGGGATGCTCTAAAGGTGCAGCGCTACGACGCGGTAGTGGTGGGCGCCGGCCCGACGGGGCTGGCCTGCGGCATCGAGCTGAAACAGCGCGGCCTGAACATCGTGCTCATCGAAAAAGGCTGCGTGGTGAACTCGCTGTACAACTATCCCACGCACATGGTGTTCTTCACCACGCCGGAGCTGCTGGAAATCGGCGGCCTGCCGATGACGTCGCTCAACGAGAAGCCGGGGCGGACGGAGGCTCTGAAATATTACCGCCGCGTGGCCGAGTTTTATCAGCTCAACATCCACCAGTATGAGCGCGTGCTCGGAGTTGAAGGAGACGACGGCAATTTTCAAGTCAAAACCAACAAGGCCGAATACGGCGCGCGCAAGATCGTGCTGGCCACCGGCTACTATGATGTCCCGAACCTGCTGGGCGCGCCCGGCGAGAACCTCGACAAGGTGATCCATTACTATAAGGAGCCGCACCCCTATTACAACCACGATGTGATCGTCGTCGGCGCAAAGAACTCGGCTGCGATCGCGGCCCTGGAGCTTTATTGGACCGGCGCGCGCGTCACGCTGATTCACCGCAGCGGCCACATCTCCGACCGGGTGAAGTACTGGATCAAACCCAACATCGAGAACCGCATCAAGAACGGAGAGATACAGTCGTATTTCAATTCGCGGATCGTCGAGATACAGCCAAGGTCGGTGGAAGTGGAAACGCCCGAAGGCAGGCTGACGCTGAAGAACGACTTCGTCTTCGCCATGACCGGTTACCGGCCGGACCTGGAGTTCCTGGAGTCCCTCGGCATCCGGCTGGAGCCTGAGACGCAGAAGCCGCGCACCAATCCCGACACGCTCGAAAGCGACCGGCCGGGCATCTTTCTGGCCGGTGTGATCGTCGCCGGCATGCACACCAACGAGATTTTCATCGAAAATGGCCGGTTTCACGGTAAGAAGATCGCCGAAGCCATCGCTGAATCCCTGGCGACCTCGCCGGTGGTTCTGGGCCCCTGATATCATCGAGCACATGAAGATCTCCCGCAGAGATTTCTCGAAGGCCGTAATCGCCTCGCCCCTGGTAATGGCCGCGCCGGGGTTCGCGAAAGTCAACTCCAAAGTCGACGGCGTCATGATTGGCGCGCAGACGTACAGCTTCCGCGAATTGCCGTCGCTGGACGACTGCATCCACGCCATGCAGCAGATCGGGCTGGGATATGCCGAGCTGTGGGAAGGACAGGTGATGCCGCGCGGCGACAAGCTGGAGAGCTGGCGGACACATCCGCCGCTCGACGAATTTTTCGCGATCCGGAAGAAGTTCGACGACGCCGGCATCGAGATTTACGCCTACACTTACGGCTTCCGCGACGAGTTTACCGACGAACAGATTGAACAGGGCTTCCTGATGGCCAAGGCACTCGGCACGAACCGCATCACGTCATCCGCCAACGTGGACATTTCCCCGCGCGTCGACAAGTACGCGCAGAAGTACGAGACCTACGTGGGCTATCACGACCACGACAGCATGAAGCCCAACGAGTTTTCGACGCCCGACGATTGGAAGCAGGCGCTGGCGGGCCGCTCGAAGTACACCGGCATCAACTTGGATATCGGGCATTTTACGGCCGCCGGCTTCGACCCGGTCAGTTTTCTCGAAGAGCACCACGAACGCATCGTGACGCTGCACATCAAGGATCGCAAGAAGAACCACGGCGCGAACATGCCCTTCGGCGAAGGCGACACCAACATCAAGGGCGTGCTTCAGGCTCTCAAGACGAAGCGGTATCCGATCCCGGCCATGATCGAGTACGAGTACAACAAGCCGGGCGTGCTGGATACGGTGACGGAAGTACGCCGATGCTTCGACTACATGAAAGCCGCGCTAGCGTGATCGTGCAGCAGTCGCGTTGACGGGCTTGGCCGCCTCCACCGGTGGCGGAGTCGCGGGAGGCTCGGCTTCCTTGCGCACCAGCCCCAGCGCTTTGCGCAGTTCCGCGTCCGCCTTCTGCCGGATGTCGGGGTTGTCCTTCAAGAACTGCCGCGCGTTCTCGCGGCCCTGCCCGATGCGCTCGCCGTTGTAGCTGTACCACGAGCCGCTCTTCTCAATGATGTTCTGCGCCACGCCCAGGTCGATCAGATCGCCTTCGCGTGAAATTCCCTCGCCGTAGATGATGTCGAACTCGGCTTCGCGGAACGGCGGCGCCACCTTGTTCTTCACGATCTTCACCTTGGTGCGATTGCCCACCACCACTTCGCCTTCTTTGATGGCCGCGATGCGCCGGATGTCGGCGCGCACCGACGAATAAAACTTCAACGCGCGGCCGCCCGTGGTCGTTTCCGGATTGCCGAACATCACCCCGATCTTCTCGCGGATCTGGTTGATGAAGATCAGGCAGGTATTCGACTTCGAAACGTTGCCGGTGAGCTTGCGCATGGCCTGCGACATCAGCCGCGCCTGCACGCCCATGTGGCTGTCACCCATCTCGCCGTCCAGTTCCGCCTTGGGAACCAGCGCCGCCACCGAGTCGACCACCAGCACGTCGATGGAGCCCGAGGCGATCAGTGCGTTGGTGATTTCCAGCGCCTGCTCGGCGTAGTCGGGCTGTGAAACCAGCAGATTGTCCACGTCCACGCCCAGCTTCCGCGCGTAAATCGGGTCCAGCGCGTGCTCCACATCGATGAATGCGGCCATGCCGCCGGCCTTTTGCGCTTCCGCTACCACTTGCAGCGCAACCGTGGTTTTGCCCGAAGACTCCGGCCCGAAGATTTCAATAATGCGCCCGCGCGGGAGTCCGCCCACGCCGAGCGCGTAGTCCAGCGAAATCGAGCCGGACGAAATCGCCGACACCGGCACGATGGCTTCCTTCGACCCAAGCCGCACGATGGAGCCCTTGCCGAACTGCTTTTCGATCTGGCCGAGCGTGAGGCCTAAAGTGCGGCTGCGTTCTTTCTCATCCATAAAACGTGATCCTTCGAAAATGTCTTGGGGGAGGAATCTTTATTGTACTAGAGTTTCGGGGCGTAGTAGCCTTTGCGCGCGCGCACGATCAGCTCTTTGTGCCCTTTCACGCGAATGTCCACCGGATGGTACAGCCCGTCCGTCTTGAGCGGGTCGGGGCGATAGAAGACGTTGTACTGGTGCCGCAGTTCGTTGGCAATGTTCTCGAAGGACTGGCTCAGGTCGCTGACCTTAAACGGGAAAAATACCTGACCTCCCGTCTCCTCCGCGAAGTAGCGCATGATCTTATCACCCTCCGTGTCGATCCGGGTGATGTTGGTGGAGATGCTGTAGATCGTGACGTCGGCCTTCTGCGCCATTTCCAGCGCCTGGTCGCGTGTGTACCGGCTCTGGTTGTCCTCGCCATCGCTCAGGATCACCATGGCTCGCCGGAATTTGTAAAGCGGCTGGTCCTGCATCAATTTGTCGCGGCAGGCGAAGAAAATCGCGTCGTAGAGCGACGTTCCGCCACCGGGCCGCAGGTTCTGCACGGCCTTTTCCAATTGGCCGATTTCGTCCGTCAAGTCGGCCACTAGCTCGGCCGCGGTGTCGAAACTGACGATCATGGCCCGGTCCTGGTGCGGGCGCACGGTGCTGTCAATGAACGCGGTCGCTGCCTCCTGCTGGAAATGGAAACGGTCGCGAATGCTGTTGCTGGTGTCGATCAGGATCGCCAGCCGCAGCGGCAGGTCGGACTCAGCCGTGAATTCGATGATCTCTTGCGGCTTCTTGCTTTCGAACACCTCGAAGTCGTTCTTGGTCAGGTCGGTGATGAACCGCCCTTTTTTGTCCGACACCGTGTAGAGCATGTTGACGCGCGAAACGTCCAGGGTGATGCGGGTCTTGTCCGGTGCGTCCGGGGTCGCAACCTTGGCATTCTCGTTTTGACCCAGCAGTGAGAACGAAACGGCGCCGACGAGGGCGGCCCGGTACAGCGTATTCATGGAGAGTGACTTCATTATAGCTGGGGGCTGGGGATTGGGGGCTGGGGGCCGGCGACCGCCGCGAGGAACTGTTGAAGCTCGGGCGGCAAAGGAGCCGTGACGGTGATCCGCTCGCCCGAACTGGGGCTGGCGAACGTGATACGGTGCGCGTGCAGGAAGTAACGGTCCAACTCACTCGCGGGCGCGCCATACAGCTTGTCGCCAACCACGGGATTTCCGAGGCTGGCCAGGTGAACACGGATCTGATGCGTGCGGCCGGTCCCAATCCTCACCTCGAGGAACGTGAATTGATGGAATCGCTGCAGCACTTGGTAGGTTGTGATCGCGTGCCGCCCGTGTCCGAGCCGCGCGGTCATACGCGTACGATGCACCGGATCGCGCGCAATCGGCTTCGTGATGGTGCCGTGATCGGCTCTCAGGCGGCCATGCACCAGAGCCAAGTAGATTTTTTCCACCTGCCGGCCCGAGAACTGTTCGGCCAGCTTGCGATGGGCTGCGTCGGTACGCGCTACCAGGATCACGCCGCTGGTGAAGCGGTCCAGGCGATGGACGATGCCCGGGCGCAGCTCGCCGCCCACCGCCGAGAGCTTCCCAAAACGGTGGAGCAGCGCATTGACCAGCGTTCCCGCGTGACGCCCGGCGCCCGCATGCACCACCATCCCCGCCGGTTTGTTGATGGCGACGACATCCGAGTCTTCATACAACACATCGACCGGCAGTTCCTCCGGTGCCGCGCGCAGCGGAGGTAGTTCGCCAGGCTCTACGTGGATCCGCTCGGACCCTTTCAGCAGGTACGACCGCTTTTCCGCCGCGCCATTCACCAGCACGCGCCCTTGCTCGATCCAGCTTTGCAGGCGTGACCTGCTGTACTGAGCCAGTCGTTCATGTAGGAAGGAATCCAGCCTTTTGCCGGAGTCGACCGTCGACGTGTCCAACCACAAGCCACTAGTCACCAATCACCAACCACCAGTCCCCAGTTATATTCAATAGGTGATTCCCAGCGCAATCCGCCGCGAGAAGCTTGTGCTTGCGCTCCTCGGCCTCGGATTGCTCGCTACGCGCCTCGCCCACTCCGGTATCGTGTGGGTGGAAGAAGCGTATCCGAGTGCGGCCGCCATACAGCTTCTCCAAGGCAAGGCGCTCTACCGTGACATCTGGTTTGACAAGCCGCCGCTGCTTGCGTTCAGCTACCTGCTGTGGGGTGCACACATCGGCGTGCCGCTGCGCATTGCCGGCGCTGTATTCATCTTCCTCTGCTGCCTGATGGCCTGGCGGTTTGCTCGCGACTTGTGGGGCGCGCATGAAGGATTGGCCGCGGCTCTATTTGCCGGCTTCTTCCTGACGTTCGGCATTCCCTCGGCTGTGATGGCGCTGGCGCCTGATTTGCTCATGGTGCTGCCGCACACGGCGGCCGTGTACCTGGCCTGGCGCGGACGTCCGTTCTGGAGTGGCCTCACTGCCGGCGTGGCTCTGTTGGTGAACGCCAAAGCATTTTTTGTGCTGGCGGCGTGCGCCCTGTGGGCCTGGCGTGGCGCCGGATGGCTGCTGGCGGGCTTCGCCCTGCCGAATCTGGTGGCGCTTGTCTGGTTCGGCGGCCCTTACATCGACGAAGTCTGGCGCTGGGGTGCGATGTATTCCCAGCAGACTTTCGCACTATCTACCGGGTTCCTCCGCACGCTGAATTGGGCCGGCTTTCAATGCGCTCTGGTCATCGCGGCGGCGTTCGCCTTTTGGAAGGAGAGGCCCTGGCGCATGGTGTTCTGGGTGCTGCTGTCGCTCGTCGCCGTCGCCGCCGGATGGCGATTCTTCCCCCGCTACTACTTCCAACTCTTGCCGGTAATGGCGTTGCTCGCGGCGCGCGGATACACTCTGCTCGGTCGGTATCGTTGGGTCATTGCGGTGCTGCTCCTCATTCCCTTGATTCGCTTCGGGCCACGCTATGTCACCCTCGCCAACGACCTGGTCCAAGGCCGCCAGACTCAGTGGAGCGATCTCGCTTTGAGCCAAGATAGCCAAGCCGTCTCCGGCCGCCTCTCCGGGCCAGGGACGCTCCTGGTATGGGGCTACCGGCCCGACGTCTTCGCCTACACCCGCATGCCCTCTGGCAGCCGATTCCTCGATTCCCAACCGCTCACCGGCGTCCTGGCTGACCGCCATTTGACCGATTCCACCGCTGCCGCGCCGGACTGGGCTGCGCGCAACCGCCGCGAACTGGTCGCCACTGACCCCACCTGGATCGTCGACGGCCTCGGCCCGCTAAACCCGCAGTTGGCCATCACCAACTACCCCGATCTGCAGGATTGGTTGGCCACCAACTACCGCGAAGCCGCGCGGACACCTTTCAGCGTTACCTACCGGCTAAAGTAGCGCCTCAGCTATTTAGAGACTGCAGCGCGTTCAGAATAATCGACCGTGCGTTGATCGAATCGTTTGTGTTCGCGCTCGACAGGAACGTGTTGAGAAGCCCGCTGATCCCGGTCGAACTCGTATTCGACGGCGTTGCGATGCTGGGTGTCCCGTTTATGCTGCTGGACGAATCAGTGTCGGTATCGCTCGAAGACTGCGCCACGTAGTGATGATGGCCGAAATGATGATGCCCGCCGCCGATGGCCTTCGCCAGGTCCTGGACGTTAGGAAGTTGGCCGCTCTGCGAGGCGTTCTGAAAGTCCGTCGAAAGCTGCGTCAAACTCGCCGCTGCTTGGGTGTTTCCTTCCGACGTCGCCGTCTGAGCGGCGTTTTGTAGGTTGGTGGCAATCTCGCCGGTGATCTGCTGATACTCAGCCGGGTTCGTTTGCTGAAGCTGTTGCAGTGTACTCAAAATCCGCGCGAAGGGCGACAGAGAATTGCTGTCCAGCTGCGAAAGCAGCGATGTGGAGTTGGAACTTATGCTATTGGCACTGCCGGTCGAATTCGTGTTGGTTGACTGCGCGGCGAAGATGGACTGCAGATAATTGCTCGAGAGAGGCGACAGGGGATTGATGCTCATGCCGGGTATAAGGGCAAGTCACCGGCCCCTCGTAAGCCCTTGAAAGCAAGCCTCAGGCGGGGCGCCGCAGCGTCAAATCTTTGCCGGAGCGACGATTTCGCGACGGTTCGCCCGGCTACTTGCCCGTCCAGCACGCCACGCGCTTTTCCAGGAACGCCGAAATGCCTTCCTGCGCGTCGGCCGCCAGGGAGTTCATGGTCATGACTTCCTTGGCGTAGGCGTAGGCTTTGGCTTGGTCCAGTTCGATTTGCGCGTAGTAGGCCTGCTTGCCCAGCGCGACCGTAAAGCTGCTGGCTTCGGCGATCTGGCAGGCCAGCTTGCGCGTCTCGGTTTCCAGCTCCTCGGCGGGAACCACACGATTGATGAGCCCCCATTCGGCCGCTGTCTCGGCGTCAACCAGCTTTCCGGTCAGCAGCATTTCCATAGCCCGCTTGCGGCCGACCGCCCGGCTCAGCGCGACCATCGGCGTCGTGCAGAACAAGCCGATCTTCACACCCGGCGTCGCAAACGTAGCTTGATCGCTCGCGATGGCCAGGTCGCACGTCGCCACCAACTGGCATCCTGCCGCAGTCGCGACACCCTGCACCTGCGCGATCACGGGCTGCGCAATGGACTGGATCTTGGTCATCAGCTCGGTGCAGACGTCGAACAGCTTCCGGTACTCG